>OHHU01000482.1_pt1 | contig 23875 bp, 18 predicted proteins | sample 1568151 | NCBI WGS metagenome assembly OHHU01 (sample SAMEA3879572, study PRJEB24766) | human gut metagenome | biome: human-associated habitat; feature: feces | place: USA | collected 1985/1987 | reverse complement strand
TATCACGAAGTCTAAGGAGGATACAACTCACTCTAGACGTGTGGTATTTAGCAATTTGCAAGACAAGTATGCTGTAACTGAATTGTTTAAAGAAATCTCTGTGAAGATTGCTGATCGTCCGGGTGGTTACACTCGTATTATCAAGACTGGTAACCGTTTGGGTGATAATGCAGAAATGTGCTTCATTGAGTTGGTAGACTATAATGCAAACATGGCTAAGGAAAAAGTTGCTAAGAAAGCTACACGTACTCGTCGTTCTAAGAAGAGTGCCGCTGCCGAAACTGCTGCTCCTGCTGCTGTTGAAGCTCCTGCAACTGAAGAACCAAAAGCTGAATCAGCTGAATAATTTTACAGTTATTCTTATAGATATAAAAAAGGCTGCTCTGAAAAGAGTGGCCTTTTTTGTTGATTTTACTAAAGATACATTAAAAACATTTGAAGGTGAACAGTCGGACTGAATAATCTGTTATATTTGCAGGCAGATATGGCAAAGTTCATTAAAATTATATTGTTCATGTTGTTTGCTGTGGCACTTCATAGTGTAGCTAACGACTATTTCGCTGAAAAACAGGCGGAACAAGATATCTATATGGCTATGTCAACAATGAAAGGGGATACGCACGAAACAGTCAGCAGTCCCCAGACACCCTATTTCCCTGATGCCGAATTGGCCGGGACCGGAATTCAGACGCATCAGATCGCAATGTCGCGCATACAGCGTATACAAGCGGCCGAATCTATTTTTTCTTTAAAAGCCCTTGCTCAAAGGCTGGCAGACCGTGATGCTGTTTTATCTCAGCATTGGGGGAAGCTTTATGAAACCACTACTTCTTATTGTTGTCATCCTGTAAGCGAATACTATGTTTTCGCTCTAAGGCGTATTATTGTATAGGAGTTTAACTTATTAGTTCTATTATTATTTTATGTTGCCGTGCCTGTTAGTTATAGGTGTGGTAGTATTTATCAGCTATTATTTACTAATAATTTAAACTTCAATATTATGACAACCCAAGCTATCGATGCAACAATTTTTGCATCTTCACACCCAGATATTGCAAAACGCACCAGTGTTTCCGGACTTATCTTCTCTTGCATTATGTTATTGGCAGGAGTGATTGCATTTGTTTCTACTTTTGAGATGGAAGACCGTTCATCGACTATCAGTATGGGACTTATGGTACTAGGCACCGCCTTGTTCTTGATTGGCGTTTTCCGGTTGTTCTGGAAATCCAAGGAGATTGTTTACTTGCCGACGGGCAGTGTTGCTAAAGAGCAAAGTATCTTTTTTGATTTGAAACATCTGGATGAATTGACAGACATGGTGAAGTCGGGTGATTTCTCTATGCAATCGACTGCCAAAGGTGGTACAAGTGGAAATCTGCGTTTAGATGTAATGCTGTCCGAAGACAGAAAGTTTGCCGCCGTACAATTGTTCCAATTTGTACCCTATACTTATAACCCGGTTACATCCGTACGTTATTTCACGAATGGTGAAGCAGCTTCTATTGCCGCTTTCCTGACTAAGACAAAAGGACACTGATTCTAATTCAAGCTTCAATACGAAATGGGGATTAGTCGTCGATGACGGCTATTCCCATTTTTTTCATCAGGAAGCAGGCATTCATGTTCTGCGCAATTCCATCTCTGAGCTTGTAGGAGAAAGTCAGTTCGTTGTTAGTGATGTCCGCTTCGAAACAATAGTTGTGGATATCTTTGGGGAATAGATCGATAAGAGAGCCTAGCAGGAGATCGTGAGTGGCAATAATGCCGTTCGCCTGTAAAGCCATGAATTGTTTGATCAGTGCGAAGGAGCCCTTTTGTTTATCCATCGAATTCGTTCCTTTCAGAATTTCGTCGAGTATGATGAACAGTTCCTCGCCGGAGTTCAGTTTATCAATAATAAGTTTCAGTCGTTTCAGTTCTGCAAAGAAATACGATTCATTGTCTGCCAATGAGTCGGTCGTGCGCAGGCTGGTGACGAGTTGTGCCGGATATAGCTTCATTTTCTCTGCCCAGACAGGGGCTCCGATACATGCCAGCAGATAGCTTACTCCTATGGTACGTAGATAGGTGCTTTTCCCTGCCATATTCGCACCTGTTATGATGATGAAGAAAGGACGCTTTGCGATCCGGATATCATTGCGTACACATTTATTTCGATTCATCAATGGATGACCCAATGCTTCGGCCTCCACGCAAAATGGTTTGGATGCAATTTCGGGGAACACATATCCGGGATGATTATACGCAAAACAGGCCAGCGAACAGTAAGCATCCATTTCGCCAATGGCTTCAAGCCAATCCGGCAGGTGGGCTGCATAGTTTTCCTTCCAGGCTTCTATCTTCATGACTTGCCGCAATTCCCAGAAAAATAGTCCGTTCAGAACAAATTGCATTAACATATTGTTTCGTTGGTCCAGTGCATTCATGAGTTCGGTGAGGCGTTTTACGGCTTGTGAAGCCGTTTGTTTTTCACCTCCCACCAATTCTTTGATTTCCTTTAATGCGCTGCATCGCATTTTTTTCTCCTCAATAATGTGAATGAGTCGTGCATAGGTTGTCAGTATCAGCATCTTTTTACCGTAAACAGACTGCATCCGGCTAATACCTTTTGAGAATGAAGAACTGAACAATCCTATACTTGCGAAGACGATTCCCCATGTGGTGAATGAGATGATTCCGGCTATGGCCAGCCCGATGCAGACAGCATTGGCGGTGGGGATAAGGATAGCCAAAGTTCGGAAATACCATTTCTTCCGATAATATTCCGGACTCGAAGCCCAGTTCCTGATTTCTTCTTCGTCAGCAGTTTTACCTTTATGCAGCAATCCGAGTACACGGAAATGCTGGCGCATTTCTAACTCCGGAGCCAGTTCCCGTACTGCTTCCTGTCGTTTCTCTATCTCCGCTTTGCTCTTCAGGTGCATATTCATCCATTCTGCCAGTCTTTTTTTACCGGGTTGCGTGGCAGTCCGGTTTATGTACTGAAAGAGTGAATGTTCTCCAAATACGTCCAGGTCATAAGTATAAAGATGTGATGGATTGATAAACTCCTCCCCATTATCGAAAGCTGACGTATCGTATGTAAGGGCTTGTAATTCCTGTCGGTTGATTTCTATCTTCTTTTCAAGGTAATCTTTCTGATGAAATAACCGGTTGTGCATTTTCACCAATAATATAAAGGGGATGAAGGTGATAGCCGCGATACCGCCGATCACCAGCCTGCCCTCGTCCCAGAAATAAATGATACCTGCAATTCCTGCCGCGAAAAGTATCAGTCGGAGTGTACCGATACGGTAAATGTGTTGTTTTACCTTTGCCAGCTTCGATTCCGATTCGAGAATAATCCGTTGATAAGTGTCTATGATGAGATTTAGTTGTTCCATATTTCCTTGATTGTTTGACCCGCAAAAATAATATATTTAGCGTGAGTACGGCGCTCTCTTGGCATGAGCTTGTTTTTGTCAAGAGCAGATTTACTTATTATTAACGTTGGAGCCGGTTTCCGCTTTCCTTTCAGGTACATTTCCCGTCTCTTCCAGAGATTCTTCATATTCTTCTTGGTATATCTCCGGACATCCCGGCCTTTTCTTGCCGAAGCTGCCGGGTAGAGAGCTTGCAGAGCCGGGATCCGAGTGAAATAGAGCCGCTGTTTCGTTTCGGCAGAGCCTTGCTTCAGGGCAAACGGAGCCTGAACTCATCTTTAGCTCCGTCTGTTAGGGGGAGGTTGGGTAAAGTGATTCCATAAAAAAAGGGAGCAATAGCCTCCCTTTTTCATTCCTAATATAAATTGAACGTACTTTATGATTCTGATAGTAAAGATACGACATTGGAGAGCAAAAGTCAAGTGTTTTCTCCTTTTTCTTAAACTTTTCTTCTGAAAACTTGCTCCGATTCGTTAAAAGGTGTACCTTTCCGCCATGAAAGTCTTTAATAGGATGCGTTTATGAAGAAATTGTGTTTCCTGCTGTTGATGAGTTGGGTAGTGATGGATGTTACTGCGCAGAATGTCGTATATTCCAATCTGAAAGGGCTGCTCGCTTGTGAAGGAGATACGGTTGCCTCGCTGAAAGTGGAGAAACGTACAAAGAATCATATTCTGATGACCGGTGGTGCCGACTATAAGATCAGTGCCGGGCCGGACGATTCCATGTGCAAATACCTGAAGTCCCGCTGTTATGCCGTGCAGGCGGACACTTCCCTTTATGTGAACTGCAAGAGATTACGCTATAAGAAGTTTCGTTTCGGAGGTTGGTATGCTCCCGCCCTACGCATTGGAGACCATATTTATTTTAGTGCCATTCCTTTAGGTTCCGTAGCTGCCGGCAGCGATGCCACGATGGATGTGATGCTGGGTGGTCAATTCGGCGATGCGATTGCAGCTTCCGCTTTAATATCCAAACGGGTATATTATGAAATAGATCCTGAAACCAATAAGGTAGGATTTGTCGGAAAAGAGCGGATGGAAGAACTGCTTGGGGGGCATCCTGATTGGAAAGCCGCCTATCTGAATGAAAATAGCGAGTCTGCCAAAGTTACCGACAAATATCTGCGACTGCTGAAGGCGGAAGAGAAGTAGCGTTTCGATCAGCAGCAGGGACTGCTGTCTTGCCACTATACAACCCTAACAGGCGGCTACTCATTTGCCTCTCTTTATTATTCTAACCTTTTGATAATAAATCTGCTGAAATCTTGGTAGATTCCCACCTTTTTTCTATATTGCGAAGAGTTATCAAATTGTAGAGCTGACAGTTTGTAATCCTTAATTCCTCTTATTATGAAAATGACTCTCAGCAATCAGTTACCTGAATATCCGGTATTCGCCGAAGGTATTCGCCGGGCGCCCGACCGTGGATATACCCTTTCGCCGGCACAGACCGTCACGGCCTTAAAAAATGCATTGCGTTATATCCCTGTGGAACTGCACAGAAAACTGGCTCCTGAATTTCTGGAGGAGTTGCGGACCCGGGGACGAATCTATGGGTACCGTTTTCGTCCGGCAGGCGACCTCAAAGCCAAACCCGTCGACGAATATCAGGGGAACTGTATTGAAGGCAAGGCCTTTCAGGTGATGATCGACAATAATCTTTGTTTTGATATCGCTCTCTATCCTTATGAACTCGTCACTTATGGCGAGACCGGGCAGGTATGTCAGAACTGGATGCAATACCGGTTGATAAAACAATACCTCGAACTCCTGACGCGTGAACAGACGCTTGTTATCGAATCGGGACATCCGTTAGGGCTTTTCCATTCCCGTCCCGATGCCCCTCGGGTCATTATCACCAATTCAATGATGGTAGGCATGTTCGACAATCAGCATGACTGGCATGAGGCAGCCCAGATGGGAGTCGCCAACTATGGCCAGATGACAGCCGGCGGATGGATGTACATTGGGCCGCAGGGTATTGTGCATGGCACATTCAATACTCTGCTGAATGCCGGCCGGCTCAAGCTAGGCATCCCTCAAGATAAGAACTTGAGTGGACATTTGTTCGTTTCCTCCGGTTTGGGTGGTATGAGCGGTGCCCAACCCAAGGCAGCCGAAATAGCCGGTGCTGCTTCGATTATAGCCGAAGTGGACCGCTCGCGTATTGAAACCCGTTACAAGCAAGGGTGGGTGGAGCATGTCACGACTGATCTCCATACCGCTTTCCGGATGGCACTGAGCGCTGCTGAACGGCATGAATCCTGTTCGGTGGCCTATCATGGCAATGTAGTAGATCTGCTTGAATATGCCGTTCAGGAAGATATTCCTATTGAACTTTTATCCGATCAGACCTCCTGTCACGCTGTTTACGAAGGTGGGTATTGTCCTGCCGGAGTTACTTTCGAAGAACGTACCCGGTTGTTGCATGAATCTCCCGAAGCGTTTCGTCAGTTGGTAGACGAATCCCTCCATCGTCATTTTGCAGTGATCAAGAAACTTGTTTCCCGCGGAACTTATTTTTTCGATTACGGCAACTCGTTTATGAAAGCTGTCTATGATGCCGGAGTCAAAGAGATTTCACGAAACGGAACCGATGAAAAAGACGGCTTTATCTGGCCGAGTTATGTGGAAGATATTATGGGACCGGAGCTCTTCGACTATGGTTACGGTCCATTCCGTTGGGTATGTCTCAGTGGTAACCCCGAAGATCTTGCCAGAACGGACCGTGCTGCGATGGAATGTATCGATGTGAAACGTCGCGGACAGGATCTGGACAATTATAACTGGATACGGGATGCCGGCAAGAACCGGTTGGTGGTGGGTACACAGGCCCGTATATTGTATCAGGATGCTGTCGGTCGTTTGAAGATAGCTCTCCGGTTTAACCAAATGGTGCGTGACGGAGAAGTCGGGCCTATTATGCTGGGACGCGATCATCACGATGTGAGTGGTACGGATTCACCCTTCCGTGAAACCTCTAATATCAAAGATGGCAGCAATGTAATGGCCGATATGGCCGTACAGTGTTTTGCCGGGAATTGTGCCCGGGGCATGAGCCTGGTAGCTTTGCACAACGGAGGCGGAGTTGGCATTGGCAAAGCTATCAACGGAGGTTTCGGTATGGTGTGTGACGGGAGCCTGAGAGTAGACGAAATCCTTCGTTCTTCTATGCTTTGGGATGTGATGGGGGGAGTGGCCCGCCGTTCGTGGGCCCGCAATGAACATGCGATGGAAACCAGCGAAGCGTTCAATCTGTCACATGGTGATGCCTACCACATCACGCTGCCTTATCTGGCAGATGAAGAGTTGATAAAGAGAATAGTTGCGGAATAATGAGAATAAAAATAAATCTTGATCTGTAAGAATCCGTGTAATTTGTGGTGCCCTTAAAACGATGTAGTATGAACTGGAATAAAATAGTAGAATGCGTCCCAAACTTCAGTGAAGGGCGGGATCTGGAAAAGATAGATCGTATTGTCGCTCCGTTCCGTGCCCGGTCTGGGGTGAAATTGCTCGATTATAGCAATGATGAAGATCACAACCGACTGGTAGTAACCCTTATCGGCGAGCCGGAAGCTCTGCGTGATGCTGTTATCGAGGCTATTGGAGTGGCTGTGGAATTGATAGATCTTAATCACCACCGGGGGCAGCATCCCCGCATGGGAGCCGTTGATGTAGTGCCCTTTATTCCCATTAAAAACGTGACGATGGACGAAGCCGTCTCTCTTTCCCGGGAGATAGGAGAGAAGGTAGCCGGGCTTTATCACCTTCCTGTCTTCCTTTATGAGAAATCGGCGACAGCCCCTCATCGTGAAAATCTGGCAGCTGTTCGCAAAGGAGAGTTCGAAGGGATGGCCGAGAAAATGAAACTGCCCGAATGGCATCCCGATTACGGTCCTGCCGGATGCCATCCTACAGCCGGGGTAGTCGCTATCGGTGCCCGTATGCCGCTGGTGGCTTATAATATCAATCTGAGTACTGATAATCTTGAAATTGCAACCAAGATAGCCAAAAATATCCGTCATATCAATGGTGGTTTGCGTTATGTCAAAGCGATGGGAGTAGAACTGAAGGAACGGAACATTACCCAGGTGTCTATCAACATGACCGACTATACCCGTACGGCACTTTATCGTGCTTTCGAGTTGGTGCGCATCGAAGCCCGTCGCTATGGAGTGACCATTCTCGGTAGCGAAATCGTAGGGCTCGTCCCGATGGAAGCACTGATCGATACTGCTTCCTACTACCTCGGTCTGGAGAATTTCTCCATGCGGCAAGTGCTTGAATCACGTATAATGGAATAGAGAATCATGAGTGAGAACTTAATTATATTCAATGCCAAAGTAGTGACTCCGCTCGGCTTTTCGGCTCGGAAAGGGAAAGAGATGGCGGAACTGCGAATTTTGGAGAAAGCGACAGTCGAAGTTGTAGATGGGATCATTACCTATGTCGGTCCCAACCGGGGTGAAGTGCGTGATGGATATTATCATCACTTCTGGCATTACAATGCTCGTGGGAAGTGTCTCTTGCCGGGTTTTGTCGATTCACATACCCATTTCGTATTTGGGGGAGAGCGGGCCGAAGAATTTTCGTGGCGCCTCAAAGGGGAGAGTTATATGTCTATCATGCAACGTGGCGGCGGTATAGCCAGTACAGTACAGGCTACCCGTGAACTCTCTTTCATTCATTTGCGCTCTAAGGCAGAAGGACTCCTCAAGAAGATGACAGCCATGGGAATTACGACCGTCGAAGGCAAGAGCGGATACGGTCTGAACCGCGAAACGGAATTGTTGCAACTCAAGGTGATGCGCAGCCTGAATAAAGATGAGGGTGTACGGGTGGATATTGTGCCTACTTTCCTGGGTGCACATGCGTTGCCTGACGAATATAAAGAGCGTCCTGATGATTATATTGACTTCCTGATCCGTGAGTTACTTCCGGTGATTCAGCGGGATTCACTGGCTGAATTTTGTGATGTGTTCTGCGAAGAAGGCGTTTTCTCCATCGAACAGTCACGCCGTTTGCTTACAGCTGCCGGAGATTATGGTCTCTTACCAAAACTTCATGCCGACGAGATTGTCCCTTTGGGAGGTGCCGAACTGGCTGCCGAATTGGGAGCTGTATCTGCCGACCATCTGCTTCATGCTTCCGATGCCGGTATCGAAGCCATGGCGCGTAAGGGAGTGGTTGCCACACTCCTCCCGCTCACAGCGTTTGCCTTGAAGGAGCCTTATGCACGGGGACGCGACATGATTGATGCCGGATGTGCCGTAGCCCTGGCTACCGACCTGAATCCGGGCAGTTGTTTCTCCGGTTCCATTCCACTGACGTTTGCCTTAGCCTGCATTCACATGCAGCTCACTGTAGAAGAAGCAATTACGGCCCTTACCCTGAATGGGGCGGCTGCACTCAACCGTGCCGACTCTATCGGCAGTATCGAAGTGGGTAAAAAAGGCGACTTCGTAGTGCTCGACTCCGATAATTACCATATTCTTCCCTATTATGTCGGGATGAATTGTGTAAATACGACTATCAAAGGCGGAATGCTTTATCCGTCTGTCTGAATTGAGATATAAACCCGATAATATTTGAAGAATTATGTTAGCAGAATTGACCGTAAAAGAATTTTTAGATAAAGTAGCCGGTAGTGATCCTGTACCCGGAGGCGGCAGTGTGGCTGCTCTTAACGGTGCGGTGGCCTCGGCGCTGACTGCAATGGTGGCCGGACTTACCATCGGGAAGAAAGGATACGAAGAACATGAAGAGTTGATGAAGCATATTTCCCGTCTGAGCATCCGGCAGCAGGAGGTTTTTGTTGAATACATTGACCGTGATTCCGAGGCATACGACCATGTTTTCGGTTGTTTCAAGTTACCCAAATCTACAGATGAAGAAAAGGCCGCTCGTAGTGCTGCTATCCAGGAGGCCACTCGTTTTGCGGCCCTCGTTCCGATGCAGGTGGCGCGCAATGCCTGTGAGCTGATGGAGATCATAGCTGATGTAGCGCGTTTGGGCAATCAGAATGCCATTACGGACGCATGTGTAGCCATGATGGCTGCCCGTTCGGCAGTATTGGGCGCTTTGCTGAACGTCCGCATCAATCTGGGTTCGCTCAAGGATAAAACCTTTGTTGACGAGCTGAAGCGGGAAGCCGACCATTTGGAACAATTGGCATGCATGCGTGAGAAAGAATTACTTGAAGTTGTCAACCAAGAACTGAACCAATGAACAATGTTTATTATGTAGGCTCCGGTGAACTGACTTTCAGTATCATCGAACGCATCATTAACGAAAACCTGAAACTTGAACTGGCTCCCGAAGCCGAACAGCGCATCCGGAAATGCCGTGATTATCTCGACCGGAAAATTGCGGCTTCCACCGAGCCGCTGTATGGTATCACTACCGGTTTCGGTTCGTTGTGCAGTAAAAACATATCGTCCGATGAACTCAACACCTTGCAAGAGAATCTTGTGAAAAGCCATGCGTGCAGTGTGGGTGAGGAGTTACGCCCGGTCATTATCAAGCTGATGCTGTTACTTAAAGCCCATGCTCTTTCCCTGGGTCACAGCGGGGTACAGGTCATCACCGTACAGCGCATTCTCGACTTTTTCAATAACGACGTAATGCCTATTGTCTACGATCGCGGATCCTTGGGGGCTTCGGGTGATCTGGCGCCGTTGGCCAACCTCTTTTTGCCTTTGATTGGAGTTGGCGATGTTTATTATAAAGGTAAAAAGCGGGAAGCCATCAGTGTGCTCGACGAGTTTGGTTGGGAGCCTGTGAGATTGATGAGTAAGGAGGGACTTGCTTTGCTGAATGGTACCCAGTTCATGAGTGCCAACGGAGTTTTTGCATTGCTCAAAGCCCGGAGGCTTTCAAAGAAGGCAGATATGATTGCTGCCCTTTCACTTGAAGCGTTCGATGGGCGTATCGATCCTTTTATGGAGTGTATTCAGCAGATTCGCCCCCATCCCGGTCAGATTGAGACGGGAGAGATATTCCGTCGCCTGCTGCATGGAAGTGAGCTGATAGCCCGTACCAAAAAACATGTACAGGACCCTTACTCTTTTCGTTGTATTCCTCAGGTGCATGGGGCAACGAAAGATGCCATCCGGTACGTCTCTTCTGTTTTGTTGACTGAGATAAATTCAGTGACGGACAATCCGACCATTTTCCCGGATGAAGATCAGATCATATCCGGCGGCAACTTTCACGGACAACCGCTGGCCCTCTCTTTCGATTTTCTTGCCATCGCAATGGCCGAACTGGGCAACATTTCCGAGCGGCGTGTAGCCCAGTTAATTATGGGGTTGCGTGGTCTTCCGGAATTTTTGGTCGCCAATCCGGGACTTAATTCCGGTTTTATGATTCCTCAGTACGCTGCTGCCTCTATGGTCAGCCAGAATAAGATGTACTGCTATGCGGCCTCGAGTGATTCAATAGTCTCTTCCAACGGTCAGGAAGATCATGTTAGCATGGGAGCCAATACCGCTACCAAACTTTTCCGGATCATGGATAATCTGGAGCATATCCTTGCCATCGAGTTGATGAATGCTGCGCAGGGAATTGAGTTTCGTCGTCCGGCAAAAACTTCTCCCATCCTTGAGCGCTATCTGGCTGCATATCGTAAAGAGGTTCCGTTTGTAAAGGATGATATCGTGATGTACAAAGAAATTCATAAAACGGTAGCTTTTCTCAATCGGACCAGATCCGAGTATTAGTGGAGTCTTCTTTGTCATTCCTCTCACTTCTTCATTCATCGAAGTATATCCGCTGTTTATCGATTTTTCTCTTCCGATGGGCGGGAATACCTTTATAAGGGTATTTCCTCGCCCTATCTTTGTATCCTCATTCTCTGTTAACACTTGTTTTGATATTTGTTTCGGAAGTTATAATATTTATCAAATATGTGTGCTTAAATCAGGAAACTGAATTAACTCGTCGAGTTTTCTGCTTATCTTTGTTCAGTTTTTCGTTTTTATTGGACGAAAACGCTGATAATCGATAGTCTAACAACAAAAGAACGGGTTAATGATTGAGAATGCGAAAGAGAACTCACAAAGAGTAGAATTGAAAGACAGAATTATTGAGACAGCTTCGGAGGCTTTTACTACACATGGTATCAAGAGTATAACGATGGACGACATAGCCGCGTCCTTGGGTATATCAAAACGTACACTTTACGAAGTGTTTCAGGATAAAGAGAGCTTGCTGACCCAGTGTATTTTAAAACGTCAGGAAGAGATGAATGCTTTTCTGGCAGAGACCTTGGCCAACTCAAAGAATGTTCTTGAAGTCATTCTTGTGTGTTATCAGCGGAGCATTGAGACATTCCATCGGACTAACAAGCGTTTTTTTGAAGATATAAAGAAGTATCCGAAAGTACACAGTCTGCTGAAGAACTATCGGGAGCGGGACTCGGACAGTACGATCGAATTTTTTAAGATGGGCATTAAGCAGGGCATATTCAGGGATGATGTCAATTTTGCCATTGTCAACCTGCTGGTTCACGAACAGCTCGACTTATTGATGAATACGGATATTTGCAACAAATACTCCTTCCTTGAGGTTTACGAAGCGATTATGTTTACCTACATCCGGGGAATCTCGACAGAGAAAGGGGCAAAGGTATTGGAAGATTTTATAACGGAATATAGAAAACAAAGGATACACTAAGACAGGGAATAAAGAGATTCCCAAAGAAGATAAACAACTAAAATTATTGTATGAACAAAATGAAATGTTTCTTAAGCAAAAAGATGCTTTTGGCGGTGGTTGTACTGCTCTCGGTGGGTTATGTACAGGCACAGGAGGCAAAGGACATCGTGCTACTGACGCTTGACAAAGCACTGGAAATTGCATTGAGCGAAAACCCCACAATGAAAGTGGCCGGCCAAGAGATTCAGCTGAAAAAAGAGGCTAAGAAGGAGGCATACGGCGGACTATTTCCGGAGGTTTCATTGACGGGTTCTTACTCGCGGACACTAAAAAAACAGACAATGGTGATGGACTTTGGCGGAGAATCGCAGACCATCCAGGTAGGTTCGGACAACTCGTACAACGGAGGACTCAATGTGAGTCTCCCTGTATTTGCTCCGACGCTTTACAAGAGTATCAATCTGACCAAGACAGATGTGGAACTGGCTGTTGAAAAAGCACGCTCGTCGAAACTAGACTTGGTGAATCAGGTGACCAAGGCATATTATCAGTTGTTGTTGGCCCAGGACAGCTACAAAGTGCTCCTGCAGAGTTATGCGCAGGCAGAAGCCAACTATGAAGTGGTGAAAGCTAAATATGAGCAGGGAACGGTTAGCGAGTATGATAAGATACGCGCCGACGTACAGGTGCGTAGCCTGAAACCCTCGGTAGTATCTGCCGGTAACGGAGTGAATCTTGCCCGCTTGCAGTTGCAGGTACTGATGGGTATGGATACGGAGGTGGAAATTGCTGCCGATGGTAATCTGAAGGACTATGAAATGGTGATGTTCCGTCGTCAGATGGAAAGCAACCAGTTGAATCTGAATAACAACAGCGATTTGAAGCAGTTGGACTTAAATGCCGACTTGTTGAAGAAAACACTGGCTGTGCAGCGAACCAATTTCATGCCGACATTGGCTGCATCGTTCAACTATTCGTATACATCGCTGAATAATGACTTCAAGATGTCGCATTACAAGTGGTTCCCATATTCTACTGTCGGTCTGAGTCTGAGTATCCCTTTGTTTAAGGCAAGTAACTTTACGAAGGTAAAGCAAACTAAGATCCAGATGCAGCAACTGGCCGAGAACCGCACCAACGTATATCGCCAACTCACCATGCAAGCCACCAGTTATCTGGATAATATGGCTGCAAGTACCGAGCAGGTAGTCAGCAACAAAGAAGGAATCGTACAGGCGGAAAAAGGACGTTTGATAGCCCAAAAACGTTATGAAGTAGGTAAAGGGACTATCCTTGAATTGAACGATTCGGAAGTGGCGCTGACACAGGCCCAGTTGACTTACAACCAGTCTATCTACGACTATTTGGTTGCTAAGGCTGATCTCGATCAGGTATTGGGAAGAGAAGAAGTAACAGAGTAACTAAACACACAACAATTAAAATTTGAATATGAAAAGATGTTTCCAATTAGTAGCCCTGCTCGCCGTTGTGCTATTGGGCTCGTGCACTGGAGGAAAAGACAAAAGTGCTGCTGAAAAAACAGAGGAAAAGCCAAAAGTGAAATTGGCCGATGTGACAGCACGCCCGGTAGAACAGATACAGGAATACACGGCAACCGTAGAAGCTGAAGTGAAGAATAACATTGCTCCGTCATCACCGGTGCGTATTGATAAAATCTTTGTGGAAGTGGGCGATCATGTGTCCAAAGGCCAGAAACTAGTGCAGATGGATGCTGCCAACTTGAAACAGACTAAGCTGCAACTGGACAATCAGGAAGTGGAATTCAATCGTATCGATGAACTGTATAAGGTAGGTGGTGCTTCAAAATCGGAATGGGATGCTGCAAAGATGGCCTATGACGTGAAGAAAACTGCTTATCAGAACTTGTTGGAAAATACTTCTCTGCTGAGTCCTATCAGTGGGGTGGTAACTGCCCGCAATTACGATAGCGGCGATATGTATAGCGGTGGTAATCCGGTGCTGACCGTTGAAAAGATTACTCCGGTCAAACTTTTGATCAATGTATCCGAGGTTTACTTCACCAAGGTGAAGAAAGGTGCTCCCGTGAATGTGAAGCTCGATGTCTACGGTGATGAGGCTTTCGAAGGCAAGATCAGCTTGATTTATCCGACGATCGATCCGTCTACCCGTACATTCCAGGTGGAGATTCAATTGCCTAACCAGAATCAGAAAGTACGTCCGGGAATGTTTGCCCGTGCCAGCCTGAATTTTGGTACGGAAGAGAACGTCGTTGTTCCCGATTTGGCTATTGTGAAGCAAGCTGGTGCCGGCGACCGTTATGTGTATGTATACAAGGATGGAAAAGTGACATACAACAAAGTGGAACTGGGACGCCGCATGGGTACCGAGTATGAATTGAAATCCGGTGTACCCAATAATTCTCAGGTAGTCATTGCCGGTCAGACCCGGTTGATCAACGGCACTGAGGTAGAGGTAGAAAAATAATGAATCAATGTAACCGTATGTTGTGTACAGCTTTATAAGTTGAAAGCTATACAATCCGATGACATACGGCGCATTATCCACATTTTAATAATTAGCAAAAATGAGTTTATACGAAGGAGCGGTAAAAAAACCGATTATGACCTCCCTCTGCTTCCTTGCAGTGGTGATTTTTGGTCTCTTCTCTTTGTCAAAATTACCTATCGACTTGTATCCGGACATCGATACAAATACGATTATGGTAATGACCGCCTATCCCGGAGCCAGTGCTTCGGATATAGAGAACAACGTGACTCGTCCGTTGGAGAATACGCTGAATGCTGTCAGTAACCTGAAGCATATCACCTCCCGTTCGTCTGAAAATATGTCTCTGATTACATTGGAGTTTGAATACGGTAATGATATCGACGTACTGACTAATGATGTGCGTGACAAGTTGGATATGGTCAGCTCGCAGCTTCCGGATGATGTGGAGAATCCCATCATCTTTAAGTTTAGCACCGACATGATTCCGATTGTGTTGCTGTCGGTACAGGCCAATGAAAGTCAGTCGGCACTTTATAAAATCCTGGACGATCGCGTTGTGAACCCGTTAGCACGTATTCCCGGTGTGGGTACGGTATCCATCAGTGGTGCTCCCCAGCGTGAGATCCAGGTATATTGCGACCCCAGCAAACTGGAAGCCTATAATCTGACTATCGAAACAATCAGTTCGATTATCGGAGCCGAGAATAAGAATATTCCGGGCGGTAACTTCGATATCGGTAATGAGACCTATTCGTTGCGTGTCGAAGGAGAGTTTGACGATTCGCGACAATTGGAAGATGTTGTGGTGGGTAGCTACAATGGAGCGAATGTCTATCTGCGCGATGTGGCCCGCGTGGTCGATACCGTGGAGGAGCGTGCTCAGGAAACATATAATAATGGGGTAAAAGGAGCCATGATTGTGGTGCAGAAACAGTCGGGTGCCAACTCTGTGGATATTTCAAAGAAAGTGGCCGAGGCTTTACCGAAGTTGCAGAAGAATTTGCCGAGCGACGTGAAGCTCGGAGTGATTGTCGATACATCCGACAACATTCTCAACACCATCGACAGTTTGGCCGAAACCGTACTGTACGCCCTTTTGTTTGTAGTTATCGTGGTGTTCCTCTTCTTGGGACGCTGGCGTGCCACATTGATTATTTGTATTACTATTCCGCTTTCACTGATCGCCTCGTTTATTTACCTGGCAGTCACCGGAAATACAATTAATATTATCTCGCTTTCATCTCTCTCTATTGCCATCGGTATGGTGGTGGACGATGCGATTGTGGTACTCGAAAATGTGACTACCCATATTGAGCGCGGTTCTGATCCGAAACAGGCTGCCGTGCACGGAACGAATGAGGTGGCTATTTCCGTAATTGCCTCTACACTGACCATGATTGCAGTGTTCTTCCCACTGACAATGGTAAGCGGTATGTCGGGGGTGATGTTTAAGCAGTTGGGTTGGATGATGTGTGCCATCATGTTCATCTCTACAGTAGCTGCTTTGTCACTGACACCGATGCTCTGTTCGCAATTGTTACGTTTGCAGAAGAAACAGTCTAAGACTTTCAAACTTCTTTTCGGTCCTATTGAGAAAGGTTTGGATGCTCTGGATACAGGCTATGCCCGCATGTTGAATTGGGCGGTTCGCCATCGTCCGATTGTCATCTTCGGTTGTATCGTGTTCTTTGTGGTCAGCTTGTTCTGTGCCAAGAGTATCGGAACCGAGTTCTTCCCGGCACAGGATAATGCCCGTATCGCGGTTCAGTTGGAGTTGCCTATCGGAACACGCAAGGAGCTGGCACAGGAGGTCTCAGAGAAACTGACTAACCAGTGGCTCAATAAATACAAAGGTGTAATGACCGTATGTAACTATACCGTAGGTCAGGCCGACTCAGACAATACCTGGGCCTCTATGCAGGACAATGGTTCCCACATCATTTCGTTCAATATCAGTCTGGTCGATCCGGGAGATCGTGACATCAGCCTTGAACAAGTCTGCGACGAGATGCGTGAGGACCTGAAGAAATATCCGGAGTTCAGCAAAGCACAGGTGATCCTGGGTGGTAGCAACACGGGTATGTCTGCTCAGGCAAGTGCCGACTTCGAAGTATATGGTTATAGTATGGAAGAAACCGACAGTGTAGCTGCACGTTTGAAACGTGAACTGCTGAATGTGAAAGGTGTATCGGAAGTAAACATCAGCCGTAGTGATTATCAGCCGGAGTATCAGGTAGACTTCGATCGTGAGAAGCTGGCTTTGCACGGACTGAACCTGGCAACTGCAGGTAACTATCTGCGCAACCGTATCAATGGTGCCATTGCCTCCAAGTATCGTGAGGATGGAGACGAATACGATATCAAAGTGCGTTATGCACCGGAGTATCGTACCAGTATTGAAAGTATCGAGAACATTCTTATTTATAACAGTCGTGGCGAAGCCGTACGTGTGAAAGAGTTGGGTAAAGTTGTCGAGCGCTTTGCTCCTCCTACTATCGAACGTAAAGACCGCGAACGCATTGTGACCGTTTCGGCTGTTATCTCGGGCGAAGCGTTGGGTAATGTAGTGAATGCGGGTAATGCTATCATCGATAAGATGGATATTCCGTCGGACGTAACGATTCAGGTAGCCGGTTCGTACGAAGACCAGCAAGATTCGTTCCGCGACCTGGGTACGCTGGCTATTCTTATTGTGGTACTGGTGTTTATTGTGATGGCAGCGCAGTTCGAATCATTGACTTATCCATTCATCATCATGTTCTCACTGCCGTTTGCCTTCAGTGGAGTGTTGATGGCGCTTTTCTTTACAAAGAGCACGCTGAGTGTAATGAGCCTCTTGGGAGCCATCATGTTGATCGGTATCGTTGTAAAGAATGGTATTGTACTTATCGACTACATCACTCTTTGCCGTGAACGTGGACTGGCTGTGCTCAATTCTGTCGTAACAGCAGGTAAGAGCCGTCTTCGTCCGGTATTGATGACCACTGCTACTACAGTTCTCGGTATGATCCCGATGGCAATTGGTGGTGGACAGGGTTCGGAGATGTGGAGTCCGATGGCGATTGCCGTAATCGGTGGTCTGACTGTTTCCACTATTCTGACTTTGGTCTTGATTCCTACTTTGTACTGCGTCTTTGCCGGTACAGGTATCAAGCATCAGCGTAAGGTATTGAGACGGAAACGTGAGCTGGAGGCTTACTTTGAAGAGCATAAAGATGAAATGATTAAGAAATAATAAAGAAGAAATCAAGATATGAAATCAGTATTAATCACATTCGATCAGGCTTATTACGAACGTATCATTGCTTTACTGGACCGTTTGGGTTGTCGGGGCTTCACTTATTTGGAGCGTGTGCAGGGACGTGGTTCGAAGACCGGTGATCCGCATTTCGGCAGCCACGCCTGGCCCAGTATGTGTTCGGCCATCATAACGGTGGTGGATGACAAGAAGGTGGAACCGTTGCTGGATGCGTTGCATCGGATGGACATGCAGACAGAACAGCTCGGTCTGCGGGCTTTTGTCACTAACGTGGAGCGAAGCATTTAATCCTTTCCCTACACAGATAACATCAGAGGAGAATCTGCATGAATTTCATGCAGATTCTCCTCTCTTTTTATGGGTTTTATCTATCTTTGCAACTTCTTATTAAATTAAGAGCGTGCATGAAAAATTATTTGAAATATTCGTTATGGCTGACATTGATCGTCCTGTTCGCATTAATTGGAATGCACTGGCTGCCTGCTATAACGATCGACGGACATACGATGAGGCGTGTCGATTTGCTGAGTGATGTCCGTATGCCTGAACCTGATAAAGATGAAGTAGTGGCAGACAGTCTGCCGCCGGTCCCGGTTGTGAAACCTGCATTTGTAGATACGTGCCGCAGCGGGATGACGTGTATCGAAGATTATAGTGACTCGACGATGCGAGGGATGACTCCTTTTTATCGTGCGCTGGACGAAATTCAGTCCAAGGGTCGCTTGGTTCGTATAGCTGTGTTCGGTGATTCCTTTATTGAGGCGGATATTTTCACAGCCGATCTGCGCGAGATGTTGCAGAAGCGTTTCGGCGGATGTGGTGTAGGCTTTGTCACCATAACTTCGATGACCAGCGGCTATCGTCCGACGGTACGTCATTCTTTTGGCGGATGGTCTAGTCATGCAGTGACCGACAGTGTTTACTTTGATAAAAAGAAACAAGGTATTTCCGGGCACTATTTTGTTCCCCGTGAAAGAGCTTACGTTGAACTTCGCGGACAAAATAAATATGCTTCTTTACTCGATACCTGCCAGATAGCATCCATCTTTTTCTATAATAAGGGCGAGGTCAATCTTTCTGTATGTGTCAACCGTGGGGAAGCTGAAGCGCGGGACTTTTCTACTACTGGTCGTTTGCAGCAGATGAAAGTGAATGGTCGTATCGGTTCGGTACGCTGGGATATCAATCGGGCAGATTCCACTTTGTTCTATGGGGTGGCAATGGACGGCACACAAGGAGTTGTTGTCGACAACTTCTCTTTGCGTGGTAGTTCAGGACTTTCCCTTCGCAGCATACCATCCAAAATGCTGCAAGAGTTTAATGCCCAGCGGCCTTATGATTTGATTATTCTGGAATATGGACTGAACGTTGCAACCGAACGCGGAAGAAACTACGACCCTTATAAGAAAGGACTTCTCACAGCCATTAACCACCTGAAAGAATGCTTTCCGCAGGCCGGTTTTCTTTTGTTGAGTGTGGGCGATCGTGACTATAAGACTGATACCGGTGAACTGCGAACAATGCCCGGAGTGAAGAATCTGATCCGCTACCAGCAGAATATAGCGGCAGAGAGTGGTATTGCTTTTTGGAACATGTTCGAGGCTATGGGAGGAGAGGGTAGTATGGCCGGGCTGGTGCATGCCAAGCCCTCTTTGGCTAATTATGATTATACACACATCAACTTCCGGGGTGGACGTCACTTGGCAGGACTACTATACGAAACATTGATTTATGGAAAAGAACAGTATGAAAGGAGAAAGGCCTATGAGGCTGAATAGATGGCTGGGGGTGTTGATCCTTTTGCTTTCCGGTGTTTGGTCGGTTCGGGCACAGGACCTTTTGCCAGCCTGTCCGCAGGTGGATAAAGGCACGAAGGCTTGTAAGCCGATGCGTGAACCGGGATCATTGGGGGATACTGTTTCGGTAAAAATTGTTTTTCCCGTAGCTTTCAAAGGTGTAGGGAGGAATGAGGTCGTGGATAGTCTTGGGATACTGGCTCCGGTGCTCGAACATTTGCGGCTGGTGCAAAACGGGAGTTCGGAAGATACTGTGCGCATTGTTCATATTGGTGACAGTCACATTCGCGGGCATATTTTTCCTCGTACTACCGGTGCCCGTCTGACCGAAACATTCGGAGCGATCTCCTATACGGATATGGGGGTGAACGGAGCCACTTGCCTGACTTTTACGCATCCCGACCGTATTGCAGCCATTGCAGCCCTGAAACCCGAACTATTAATACTTTCGTTTGGAACGAACGAAAGCCATAACCGAAAATACAATTCGAATGTACATTACCGGCAGATGGAGGAATTGCTTGAACTGTTGCGTGACAGTCTGCCCGATGTTCCTATCCTGATGACTACGCCTCCGGGATCTTATGAAAGTTTCCGTCAACGTCGTCGGCGTCGCACATACGCTATTAATCCCCGAACGGTAACGGCAGTGAACACGATTCATGATTTTGCCCGCCGCCATAAACTGGTGGTGTGGGATATGTATAATGTTGTGGGCGGAAGCCTGCGCGCCTGCAAGAACTGGTCAGACGCCCGATTAATGCGTCCGGATCACGTACATTATCTGCCTGAAGGCTATACGCTTCAGGGAGAATTATTATATGAAGCCATTATTAAAGCCTATAATGAATATGTTTCCCATTGATATTGATTTCAGCCGCCTGTTGGAGGCTTTCAAATATAATCCGGATGCGCCGATGATATTCAGCAGCGGAATTTTTCTTTGGCTGTTCGCTGCGTTTATGGTAATCTATACACTGTTGCAACATCGCAATACGGTACGGATTCTGTTTGTTGCTCTTTTCTCCTATTATTTTTATTACAAGAGTAGTGGAACCTATTTTTTCCTGTTGGCTATCGTTACTGTTACCGATTTTGTGATAGCCTGGCTGATGGATCGAACCGATGTCCGCTGGAAACGTAAGTTTTGTGTGGTACTCAGTGTATCGGTCAATTTGGGATTACTCTGCTACTTTAAATATACCAATTTTCTGGGTGGGGTCATTGCCTCGCTGATGGGAGGGGAGTTTACGGCACTTGACATCTTTTTGCCTGTCGGCATCTCCTTTTTCACATTCCAGTCGTTAAGCTACACCATTGATGTCTATAGGAAAGAGATCAAACCTTTGACCAGTCTGCTGGATTATGCCTTTTATGTCTCTTTCTTTCCACAGTTGGTGGCCGGTCCCATTGTCCGGGCACGTGATTTTATTCCGCAAATTCGTAAACCGCTCTATGTGTCGCAGGAAATGTTCGGCAGGGGTATCTTTCTTATTGTGGCAGGTTTGTTCAAGAAAGCGGTTATCTCCGATTACATAAGTATTAACTTTGTTGAGCGTATTTTTGATAACCCGACACTCTATTCGGGAGTCGAGAACCTGATGGGGCTTTATGGTTATGCTTTGCAGATTTATTGTGATTTTTCAGGATATAGTGATATGGCAATCGGCATTGCTCTTTTACTTGGTTTCCATTTCAATCTGAACTTTAATTCTCCGTATAAATCAGCGTCGATCACTGAGTTTTGGAGACGTTGGCATATTTCTTTGTCGAGTTGGTTACGCGACTATCTTTATATTTCTTTGGGAGGTAACCGTCACGGGAAGTTCCGTCAATACCTCAATCTGATTATTACCATGTTCCTTGGTGGACTATGGCATGGGGCTTCATGGAATTTTGTGCTTTGGGGTACTTTTCACGGAGTGGCGCTTGCTCTTCATAAAGCATGGATGTCCATTATTGGGCGTAAAAAGGGGGAGACCAGTCACGGTATTCGCCGGGTATTGGGTGTTATCATTACTTTCCACTTTGTCTGCTTTTGTTGGATTTTCTTCCGTAATGCTGACTTTCACAATTCGATGGACATGCTGAATCAGATTTTTACTGCTTTCCGTCCACAGCTTTTCCCACAACTGATAGAAGGGTATTGGCGGGTATTTGCACTGATGGCAGTTGGTTTCCTGCTCCATTTTGCTCCGGATAGTTGGGAAAATGCCGTTTGCCGTGGAGTGATCAAGCTTCCTTTCTTAGGTAAAGCTATTGTAATGGTGGCTATGATTTATCTGGTCATCCAGATGAAGAGCAGTGAGATTCAGCCGTTCATCTATTTCCAGTTCTAGTAGTTATCGCCTTTACTTCTTGAAAGTATTTTAGCTTATTTTGATCTTGTCAATATGCAGGAAAGTCCTAGTGAGGTTGTTATTTATTTTGAATAGAAGAATGTTATTCCTGAGCAATATTCTGGACGGGAAACCTGTAACAAGAGATTCTATGATCTTGTCGTTGTTCAAGATTTTCCTCTTTGTAGTAAAAAAAACTGAATGTCCGCCGTCGTCACTGGATTCTGAAGCAGAGTAATCAGTACATCAGCCGTAACTGGCGTATGGTGGCTGAAGGTATCCGTATGGCACAGTATTTATTTTGCATCTTTTTTATAAAAGAGTTATATTGATAATTATCCGGTTAGTTGTAAGTTATTGAGGATTTCGTATGGCGTTGGCAGTGTTCTTCCGAAGCAGTAATACCGCAATCATTGAGTGGTTATCTTCACTGGGATCAGTTAACCCATGCACAGGATTAGCTGCTTTTTGAAAAGAATATCGCTTTATTGATAAAGTCGCCCTTTCGTGCGGTGAACTCTATACCATACTCACCAACAAGGCTTCCCATGGTGGGAAAGGTAATTTCTTTTTTCCCTTTTGTGCTTTTGTCTGATGCTTTTTGAGTTATTTCTTTTATAGATTTTCTTCAATGGCTTCTTTTTTTGTAATCGATTCGTAACTAATTAACCGATCTTTAGTTCTTTGTCCTCCTGTCCTTGTGACTGTCTTGCTGTTCTCCTGTCTTTCGTAATTGTACTCCTCTTGCTTTCACTCCCAACCTTGCTTTTTAAAATCCCCTGCCCCCATACTTGCTTTAATCACAACTATCCCTTTCGGTCCGGCACTTATCCCTTTTCCCAGAAAATACCCCCTTTTTCTCTATTTCCTTCATTCTCAATCCTTTTTCTCCTTTTGTTTTTCCTCTTCCTATAACTTGATTTAACCCTCTGTTAAATCAAGCCTTTTGTTTCCAAATAACAAGTCTTTTCGATGCAAAAGCTTTGTTCTTTCCGCCCCTGAAATAAATGTCTTCCCAACCGCATTAACAATGTTAACGCGGTCTTCCGTTCAATTTTTGTTTGATTCCTGTCTGATTCCCGCCAAGGTCCCACCGAGTTTTTTGCTTAAACCCCGTTTAATTTCTGTCAAGTTCCCGTTAAATTCCCTATTTTCTCCTCAATTCCCCTCCCTTCTGCATCTCCTTTCCCTCCCTTTCGCAACAATCCCCCTTTTCCCTCTCCCCGATAAATTCCCCCTATATAATATAATAAGGTGTACATTTCCTTTCCCGGCTTTTCCCTTTTTCCTGATCAATTATCAGAACCTTCCTCTCCCTCAGCCCTTTACGTTTTTATTCAAAATATTTTCAAAAAAATCCCCTTTTATATTTGTCTCTTATCTCCTAATGCCTTACTTTTGCATCCGCTTTCCAAGAGACGGACAGCATTTAATTTTGACATGTTGCAACGGCGTAGGACCTGCCTTACAGAATAACAAAAATAATTTCCTTTTTATTTGGATCATTATTATAAAAGTCGTTATCTTTGCAGTCCGATTCGCAGAGCGAGGGCCTTTGTCCGACACTTCTTTCCCTTTCGCACAGAGAGGCTTGGAAATAAAAGACGGGCATTGAAAAAAAACTTCCCAAAACATTTGGCAGTTTAAAATAAACCCCTTACCTTTGCACCCGCTTTTGAAACGAAGCAGAATTTAAAAAAGAAGAGTTCTTTGAAAAATTGATAAACAATACAAGTAGTACAAGTCAAATTTAGAACCGTCAATACTTATTATATAGGTATGTAAAAAATGACCGTCAATAAATTTTCGACATCCTGAACAGAGCTAATATCATCCCTTATGGGATATATAACAATACTTTTACAATGAAGAGTTTGATCCTGGCTCAGGATGAACGCTAGCT
>OHHU01000479.1_pt1 | contig 24043 bp, 13 predicted proteins | sample 1568151 | NCBI WGS metagenome assembly OHHU01 (sample SAMEA3879572, study PRJEB24766) | human gut metagenome | biome: human-associated habitat; feature: feces | place: USA | collected 1985/1987 | reverse complement strand
CACAAGAGCGGAGAGCTGTGGGGAGGGCTGACCTGGATCATCTGGGCGGCGGGGCTGCGGGTGACCGCCTCCTGGTACGTAGTGACGGAAAAAGATTCTGCTTTGCGCACCGGGGCGAACGTGACGGGGACGGTGCTGCTGACGCTGCGGCGCGCCGCCGGGGAACGCCGGGCCTGGCGGGATGAGCTGGAATATGAGCTGCAGGAAGAAGTGCGCGCCCAGGTGGAGCGCATGAACGGGCAGAACAGCCGCCTGGCGGGGGAGGAAAGCGGCGGCCTGTACCAGCCGGTGGATTTCCAGATGGCGGCTTATACGGCGGCCATGCGCGTGCTGACGGGCTGTGACGTCATGGACGGCGTGGAGATGCGGCGTGAGGCGGAAGCGCCCGGCGTCCGCGCGGCGGCCATGGTGGATGCGTTGATCCGCTACGCGCAGGATGTGGCGGAGGAATTGCTGCGCCCCGCCGGGCTGCCCGCCGCGCTGGAACGCGGCTGGAACATGCTGAACGCCGCGGAGCGCTTTTACCTGAAGACGGCCGCCCTGGAACGGGAAGGCCCCCAAAAGCTGGACATGTACACCAACATGGCCCGCGCGCTGCGCGTGGCGGGCCATGAACGCCTGATGAGCGCGGAATCCCGCGCCAATAACGCCCGCCTGAAGCTGTCAGATGAACTGGGTAGCGGCGACCGCGACCCGGAGGATGAATGGGGCGGCTCCCCCCTGCGCGCCCTGTTGAACGCCATGCGCCTGCTGCGGCAGGGGGAAGAGGCGGAACAGGTTCTGGCGGCGCTGGCGGAAGACTGCCGCGGCCGTTACGCCCTGCTGCGGGAGACGCTGGCGGGCATGGCGGAATTCCTGGCGCGGGCGCGCGGCGGCAGGGCGGACAAAGGCGGGTTTACCCCGCAAAAGGAGGCGGAATGCGCCCGCGTGCTGGCGGAGGCGCTGCGCGCGCACCGGGCCTGACGGGAGAGGGAAAAACTGACGGAAAGCGATGAGCCTGCAACGCTACAGTTCCCGCACGGCGGATTTGCACGGGGATTTTCTGGCGGAGGCGCTGAAGGGCGCCCGCCGCTACCTGCGCATTGCCGGGTATTTCCGCAGTTCCGTTTTTGAGGTGGCCGGAGAAGCGCTGGAAGCCGTGCCGGAGGTGAAAATACTGTGCAATTCCGACCTGGACGCGGCGGATCTGATGGCGGCGGGGGGAGAGGCGGAGCTGAAAGCCCGCTGGAATGAGGAAGACCCCGGCATGGCCTCCCTGCTGCGCCGGGAGCAGTACCGCCGGCTGGCGCGGATGCTGGAGCAGGGGAACTTGGAAATACGGCTGGTTCCGGGAGAAAAAATGTTCCTGCACGGCAAGGCGGGCTGCATCTCCTACTCTCCGGAATCCGGGCGGCCCCGCCGCGCTTTTGTGGGTTCCGTCAATGAAAGCCTGAACGGCTGGAAGAGGAACTATGAACTGCTGTGGTCTGATGACGGAGAGGAGAGCGCGGACTGGGTGGAACGGGAATTTTTTGCCCTGTGGAACACGGCCGTGCCTTTGCCGGAGGCGATCAGGCAGGAGGTGTTCCGCCTGGCGCGGCGGGAGGAAATCCCTTTGGCGGAGGCAAGACGGACGCCGGAGTCCATGCCGCGGGCCGCCCTGGCGGAGGCGCCGATCTACCGCGGCGGCGAGCAGCTCCAGCCCTGGCAAAGGGCATTCGTGGTCCGTTTTTTGCAGGACCGCCGCAGGTTCGGCAAGGCCCGCCTGCTGCTGGCGGATGAAGTGGGCGTGGGCAAAACCCTCTCCATGGCGGGGAGCGCCGTGGTCAGCGCCCTGCTGGGGGACGGCCCCGTGCTGATTCTTTCCCCCTCTACGCTGACGTTTCAATGGCAGGTGGAAATGAAGGACAGGCTGGGCGTGCCCTCCGCCGTGTGGTCTTCCGTGGAAAAAGCGTGGGTGGGCGTGGACGGCCGCATGTTATCCCCCCGGAAGGATCTGAAGAGCATCGGCCGCTGCCCGTGCCGCATCGGCATTGTGTCCACCGGGATTATCATGCACCAGTATGACGCGGGGACGAAAAAGTTTACCCGTGAGAGCGAGGTGTTGCTGAACGGGGTGTACGGCCTGGTGATTCTGGATGAGGCGCACCGGGCCCGGGCGCAGGGGACGGAACAGCGCAGAAAGAAAAACAACCTGCTGCGCTTCATGGAGCGCGCGGGGCGCAGAACCCGGCACATGATTCTGGGCACCGCCACGCCGATCCAGACCCAGGTGCGGGAACTGTGGGATTTGCTGGAGACCCTGGGCGGGGATGCCCCCCATGTGCTGGGGGATGCCCTGTCCCCATGGCGCGATATGGAGCGCGCCCTGCCGCTGGTGACGGGAGAGGCGGGCGCTGACGGCATGAGGGAGGAGGAACGGTGGCAATGGCTGTGCAATCCCATGCCGCCCCGTTTTGAGGATCCTGCCCTGGATGACTTGAGAGATGCCGCCGGAGAGGATGACGGGTGTTTTGTCTCCCGCGCGCTGTACAGGGATCTGGCCGGGGCTTATGAGTTCCGTTCCGCCCTGGACGCCTGCGCCGGGAGGGATTGGTTCAAATTCCATAATCCCGTGTTGAGGTGCACCGTGTTGCGCAAACGTTCCATGCTGGAAGAGAAGGGGCTGCTGGTTCGGGTGGGGGTGCGTCTGCATCCGCTGGGAACGGACGCTGACGCCGGGAGGAAATACGGGTATCATTTCAATGGGCTGGCCTTGCCGACCCAGCCTTCCTTTGACGAAGCTTATGCGGCCGCAGAGGAATTTTGCCGTCTGCTGGCGGCGCGCACGCCGTCCGCGGGATTTATGAAATCACTGCTGTTGAAGCGCATCTGTTCCAGCTACGAGGCCGGGCGTTCTACTGCGGAAAAATTGCTGGGCCGCGGCTCCATGGAAGAGGATTGGGCGGAAGGGGAGGATGACGAAGAGGAAATGCGGGAAAGTTTTTTAAGCAATCTTTCCCCGGCGGAAGAAGCCTGCCTGAAAACAGTGAGCCGCCTGCTGGAGCAGGAAAGTGTCCGGGATAAAAAACTGGAGACAATCAGGTGGTTCCTGACGGAGTTCCGAACGGACGGAAAAAACTGGCTGGAGCATGGCTGCATCATTTTCAGCCAGTATTATGATACCGCCGCCCATGTAGCCGGCTGGCTGGCGGCGGAATTGGGCGATGAGCCGGTAGCCCTGTACGCCGGGGTGGGGCGCAGCCGCCTGTTCCTGGGCCATTCTTCCGCCGCGGAAGAGCGGGAACCGATTAAGCGCGCCGTGAAGAGCCGGGAAATCCGCGTCGTGGTAGCTACGGACGCCGCCTGTGAAGGGTTGAACCTCCAGACTCTGGGAACGCTGATTAATTGCGATTTGCCGTGGAATCCGTCCCGCATGGAGCAGCGGCTGGGGCGCATCAAGCGGTTCGGGCAGAGCAGGGAGTGCGTGGATATGCTCAATCTGGTTTATCGGGGAACGCTGGATGAACGTATTTATTCCGTTTTGTCCGAACGCATGAAGAATATTTACGATTTGTTCGGGTCTTTGCCGGAGACGATTGATGACGCGTGGATAGATGAGCAGGAATCCCTTCAGGAGCGGCTGGATAAATACGTTCACGAACGTGACGAGGCGCGGAACGCTTTCACGCTGACGTATGATGACCGCCTGGATCCGGAAGCGGACCAGTGGGAGGAATGTTCCCGGGTGTTATCCCGGAGGGATATTGAGGAAGAAATGAACAAAGGGTGGTAAAGGACGTATGCCCTCCTATTTCAGGAATTTGCGGGCACCCGCGCAGTAAACGGCTCCGGAATAAACGGTCAGGATGACGGAGCCCCACAGCGTAACCTGGTACAGCAAGTTGGATGCGCCGGAACCGTGCCACAGGCAGAGCGCGGCCAGCCGGTCCGCGATGGAGGGCAGGTATTCCGGCGTATGCGTCCATGTCAGGGCCAGCAGGCAGGCGATGCAGAAGGCCAGCTGGAATGCGGTTTTCCATTTGCCGGACGTTCCCGCAGGGATGATGACGCCATGATCCTGCGCAATCTGGCGCAGTCCGGTGACCAGGAATTCCCTGCTGATGATGAGAATGGTAATCCAGGCGGGGCAGAGCCCTTCCCCCGTCAGGTAAATGAAGGCGGCGGAGACGGCTATTTTATCCGCCAGAGGATCAATCAGCTTGCCGAAGGTAGTGACCTGGTTCAGGCGGCGGGCCAGGTAGCCGTCCAGCCAGTCCGTGCAGGCAGCCAGAATGAACGTGACCAGGGCGGCCAGGTATCCCCAGGAATACTGGTCCGCGACGCTGACTGCTGCCGTAAAGACAACTACCAGGGCAATACGCGTCAGGGTAATGGCATTGGGCAGGTTCAGCATACGCGGTTTATTAGGGGGCAGATGGCAGCCTGTAGCAAGCTTTTTTGCTGGATTCGGGAATGAAATTTCCGGAAAACGGCGCACGGAAAAAAGTGAAGGGAATGTGAAGATACAGGCAGCCGGACGCATGATGCGCGCGTTTCAGTTTCTGCTTCCCGTTCCCGCTGTTTTGCGGCAATTAATTCCCAATCATTTTGTAGAAGTCTTCCTCGGAAATGACGGGCACGCCCAGCTTGAGGGCTTTGTCCCGCTTGGAGCCTCCTCCGCTGCCTGCCAGGAGGAAGGAGGTGGATTTGGAGATGGCTCCGGTGGCCTTTCCACCGTGGGAGGCGATAAGCTGTTCAAAGTAGTCCCGCGGATGGCTGAGCGTTCCCGTAATGACGAAGGTTTTTCCGGACAGGGATCCCGCCAGGATTTCCAGAAAGTTGGCCCGGTAGGACTGGGACTGGGGATTGATGCCCAATCCGTTCAGGACGTCCATGGTGTGATTCCCTGCTGCGGAGGCGAAAAAGCTTAGGAGGGATTTGGCCGCCGCCACGCCTATTTCGGAGCCATAGCTGAATTTGGCCGTGTTTTTACGCAGGTAGCCCGTTGCCAGATAGGGGGCAGTCAGGCGGTCGATTTCCTCCATCAGTTCCTGGTGGCGTTCCTGTACCGCTTCTGCGGAAAACGCGCCTTCCTTCACCGCCTTTTTATTGCCGCGGGTATTGGGGTTGGTTTTGGCGGCCTGTTCCACCAGTTCATCCAGGCGGACGATGTCCCGGAGGTAGGGAGAATCCGCCACATGCTTCAGGTCGGGATGCGTGTCCGCCAGCGCCTTGGCGACAACTTCCCCCACCAGAGGAATGCCGAAGGCGATGAGCCAGCGTTCCAGCGGAAGCCCGCGCGCGTTTTGCAGGGCGTCCAGCGCTTTCCGGGCATTTTTTTCCCCGTAACGGCGCGGTTCCTCCGGCGTGCCCAGGTTCAGGTTGGCGAGCTGGTCCGTAGTCAGGGAGAAAAGGTCCAGCGCAGAAGATGCCAGGCCGGAGCTTCTCAGCGCTTCCGCCACGGAAGAGCCGATGCTCTCCACATCCAGAGCGGAACGGGAACAGAAGTGGGTGATGCCCGTGACGGCCTGCGCGGGGCAGGTGAAGTTGGTGCAGCGCCAGGCTACTTTCCCTTCTTCCTTCATGATGGGGTTGCCGCAGGCGGGGCACAGCCCCCGCGTGGCTTCCAGGATGCTGTAGGGCCTGGCGTCCTGCGGGCACCTGCGAACGTTGAAATTCCGCCGATGCGCGGATAATTTTCCACCAGCACCGTATCGCCTATGCGAACGTCCTTCCGGTCGATTTCATCCTGGTTATGCAGGGTGGCCCGCGCCACCGTGGAACCGGACAGAAGCACAGGCTGCAATTCCGCCACAGGCGTCAGCACCCCGGTGCGTCCTACCTGCACGATAATATTCAGCAGGGTGGTTTCCTTCTGTTCCGGGGGGAATTTATACGCCGCCGCCCAGCGGGGCGCGCGAGCCGTAGCTCCCAGCGCTTCCCGCGTAGCCGTGGAGCTGATTTTAATAACGGCTCCGTCCGTGCCGTAGGGGAGCGTATGGCGGAGCCTGTCAATATCCCGCACGGCCTGGCGGGTGGATTCCAGGCTGTCCGTGTAATACACCGGCTCATTGCAGGGGATGCCGCAATGGCGGAGCATGTTCCAGAAATCTTTTGCGTCCCTGAGTTCCGGGCCTTCATACGCGCCCAATCCGTGGGCCAGGAAGGCCAGCGGTCGGGCGGCCACCTGCCGGGGGTCCAGCTGCTTGAGGGTTCCGGCGGTGGCGTTGCGCGGGTTGGCGAAGGCGGGGAGCCCGTCGGCGTCCCGTTCTTCGTTCAGTTTGGCGAAGGCTTCATTGGGCATGAAGACTTCCCCGCGCACTTCCAGCACGGGCGGCGCGCCGGGGGGGAGGGTGAGGGGGACGCTGCGGATGGTGCGGACATTGGCCGTTACGTCGTCCCCCACGTCTCCGTCTCCGCGCGTGGCCGCATAAGCCATCTTCCCGTCGCGGTACATGATGGAAAGGGCCACTCCGTCAATCTTGGGCTCCACGGAGACGGGAACTTTCTCCGTTTGCAGCGCCCTGGCCAGCTTATGGTAGAATTCCGCCAGTTCTTCATCCGGCACGGGGGCGTCCCGCTGCTCAAAAATGTCGTCAATGGACAACATGGGCACCGCATGCCTAATCTGGTTGAAGCCCTGGAGGGGGGCGCCGCCTACGCGGCGCGTGGGGGAGTCCGGATCCGCCAGTTCGGGGTGGGCTTCTTCCAGTTTTTCCAGCTCCAGGAACAGGGCGTCATATTCCGCGTCGGAAATCTCCGGTTCCGCCTGTTCGTAATACAGGCGGTTGTGGCGGCGCAGTTCGGAACGCAGGTAGTCTATGCGGCGGTGAGCGGTTTCCTCCGCGTTTCCGGGGTGGCCGGCGCCGGCGTTTTCCCGCGCCTCCCCAGCCCGGGATGCCGTTTCATTTGTTGCCTGCTGTGAAGGCTGTTTGCCGGCTGCCAGGGAAAAAAGGTCTTCCTCCATAGGAAAAATGAGTGGGAACAATGGCTATTTGCTCAGTTTGATGACGGAACAGGGGGTTTTGGAATGTTCATGAGCCTTGAACAGAACCGTTCCGTTGACGACGGGAAGGACGGCGTTGTCCCCCAAAAGCAATGCTTTGGAATAGCCGGCGGGCAGGGTGATGGCCGTTCCCTCATCATCTTCATAACCGGTGGCGTCCAGCGGCTGCATGCGGGCGTGTTCCGCGCCCGCCGTCAGTTCTTTCATGGTTCCTTCGCTGGGCGGCTGGGCCGCTCCTTTGTCCGGCGGCGGAATCAGGAAGACGAAGATATCCCCCTGCCGATTGATGGAGGCCGGCTGGTCCAGCTGCATGAATGCCCGTGTGCCGTACACGGCTTCACCGTTGATGTTGAGCCACCGGCCTACGCCGCGCATGGTGGCGGCCACTTTTTCCGGAATGGTGCCGTCCGCCATGGGATTGACGTTCAGCAGAAGATTGCCTCCCTTGGTAACGCATTCCACCAGTTTTTCAATGATGGTTTCCGGGGACTTGATGTTGGTGTCGTAGCGGTTGTAGCCCCATTTGTCGCTTACCGTCATGCAGGATTCCCAGTCCACGCCGGGATATCCGCGCCGGGGGATGAAGCGTTCCGGGGTAATATAGTCCCCGCAGCGCAGGTCCAGCGTGCCGGCCTGGTTTTTGTTCAGGCCGGAATAAGCGTACAGGCGGTTGTTCATGATGACGCCGGGATTGATGGAGCGCACCATGTCCATCAGTTCCGGCGCCTTCCAGCCTTTGGCCCCCTCCATGGCTCCCTGGGAGTAATCCCACCACATGATGTCGATGGGCGCGTAACGGGTCATCAGCTCCCGGACCTGGGCGTGCAGGTATTTCTGGTAAGCGGCGTGGTCGCGGGGAATGTTTTTCCTGTTAAGCATTGCCGCCTGTCCCGCAGGGTAGCAGAGGTCCGGGCAGATGGTGTTGTCATAGGACGGGTGATGCCAGTCAATGACGGAGTGGTAGAGGCCCACTTTCAGGCCGCGCTTGCGGCAGGAGTCCACATATTCGCGGATGATATCCCGGTTCACGGCGCTTTTGGCGTCGTAATCCGTCAAGGCGCTGTCGAACAGGCCGAAGCCTTCATGGTGCTTGCTGGTGAGCACTATATATTGGCAGCCCGCATCCCGGGCGAGCTGGGCCCATTCTTCCGTCAGGCCTTCCCTGGGCTTGAACAGGGGCAGAGCTTCCGCGGCGTAGGTATCTGTATCCACTTCCACGTTTTTTTGAATCCATTCGGAACCTCCGGGCCTGCCTTTCCATTCCCCGGCCAATCCGGAATACAGGCCGTAATGGATGAACATGCCGAATTTGGCATCCCTCCACCATTCCATGCGCCGGTTGCGTTCCCCCGCCGTTTCCCTGACAGCGGCATGGTTGGCATCCGCGGGGAGGGGGAGGCCGGGCGCTGCTGCCGAAAATTCCGCGGGAACGGTGGCCGGGGAACCCTGCTTCATTCCGCCGTCGCGCAGCCGGGCTGCGAACTGTTCGTCCAGGGCCAGCGCAGGCTGTCCGTTTTCCGTAATGATTTTAGTGGCGGACTGCTGGGCCGGGGCGGGAAGTCCCAGAGTGACGGCCAGGGCGGCAATCGTGGCTATGTTCATGGTTGTTCAGGATGGTGTGAGGCTGGGGGGAAAGCTGAACCGGCTTAAATGACGTCCGTATCCGCGTAGCTGCCCAGAATTTTCAGCATGGAACAGTGCTGTTCCAGCTCCGGAAGGGTTTCCCGGAGGGGGGATTCCTGAATGTGGCCGGCGGCGTCTATGTAGAAGACGTATTCCCAGTTGATGACTTTGGACGGGCGGGATTCAATGCGTATCAGGTTATTGTTGTGCCGCTGGAAGCAGTTGACCACTTCCGCCAAGGTGCCGGGCTTGTGCTGGATGCGGATGAGCAGGGAGGTGCGGTCCCTGCCGCTGGGCTGCGTTTCCTGGCGTCCGATGACGGCAAAACGGGTGGTGTTGCAGGACTGGTCCTGAACGTCTTCTTCCAAGATGTTCAGGCCGAACAATTCCGCGGCCAGCGGGCAGCCTAGGGACGCCGCGCCCATGGCGGCGTTCTCCTTGGCAAGAATGCTGGCTTTCGTAGTGGAGGACGTTTCCACGAGTTCCGCGTTCGGGAAATGCCGCTGGATCCAGTTCCTCGTCTGGCCGAGGACCTGGGGGTGGGAATACAGGATGCGGATGTGTTCCCGCGGAATATCCGCCATCAGGCTGTTGCGGATGTTCAGATTGATCTGGGCGCAGATTTTGAGGGGTGAGGTGACGAAAAGATCCATCACGGCGGTGACGGAGCCTTCCGAAGAATTTTCCACGGGAACTACGCCGTACTGGGCCTTTCCCCGGTCCACCATGTCAAACACGTCCTTGAAGCTCTGGCACGGAATGAGTTCGCAGCTTTTTCCGAACTGCTTGAGAGCCGCCTGATGGCTCCAGGTCCCTTTGGGGCCCAGGTAAGCAATGGTCAAGCCGCCTTCCAGGAAGAAGGAGCAGGAGATGATTTCACGGTAAATAGCCTGGAGGGAGGCTTCCGGCAGCACGCCCGCATTCAGGCGGTTCAGTTTGTTGAGCAGGACCGTTTCCCGTTCGGGAACGAAGATGGGGGAATTTTTTTCCTTTTTAATGCGGCCGACTTCATGCACCCATTCGGCGCGTTTTTTTAACAGCTCTACAATCCGGGCGTCCACCTCGTCAATAGCCAGGCGCGCCTTTGTCAGGGCGATGGTCTGTTCATCCGTGTTTCCGCTTTTTTGCTGCCTGGGGGGATTGTCCGGAGAGGCGTCCTCCCCGTGGTGCGTGGTCTCCATGTCTCTGTGAAAGCTGTGTGGTTAAAGCCGTGTCAAGGTAGCGGTTCCGGGGGGGCAAATCAAGATTAAAGGGGAGGTCTCCGCCGCGGATTCTTCTTGCATGCCCGGAAGATGTCGGGCAGGTTCATTCCTCCTTAATTGATGAAAAGAATATTGTTCCCGGCTGACTGTGACTGTGGACGTGAACGCTCCTGCCGGAAAGGGGGCGTAAGAAGGTGAACGGCGGGTCTGTTGCCGCATCTTTATCCGCAAGGATGGGGGCGGATTGCTGACGAAGGCCGGGCCGGCTCTGGGATTTGAAAATGGCGCTTTCCCGTATTCTGTCCGTTGAAGCGGCTTCCGCTGCCGGGAAATGGCAGGGCGGTTTAGTTCCGTCCCCCGTCTTCCTGTACCGGGCGCGGCTCCGGGATGGCCCCGTAAAGCCCGTTGGGGAAGAGTTGGAGCCACGGGGTGTATTCCGGCGGGACGGGCGCTTCGAAATCCATGCGCTTTCCCGTGCGCGGGTGGTCGAAGCCCAGCCGCCACGCGTGGAGCATGAGCCTGCCGGGTTTTGCCTTTTGCCGGGCGGGTTTGGCGTAAATGGGGTCCCCGATGAGCGGATGGCCCAGATGGAGCATGTGCACGCGTATCTGGTGGGTTCTGCCCGTGTGCAACGTGCACAGAACCAGGGAGGAGTCCGTGGACGGGTCCGCGCAGAGCAAATCGTAGTCCGTAATGGCGGCTTTCCCGGAACCGGGATTGACTACTGCCATTTTCAGGCGATTGACGGGATGGCGGCCGATATGGGTGAAGACCGTGCCGGAACTTTGGGAAGGAATGCCCTGGACGACGGCCAGATAACGCTTTTCCGTGCTTCGGGCCGCGAACTGCGCCGTCAGGGATTGATGGGCGGCGTCATTTTTTGCGATGACCAGGCAGCCGGAGGTGTCCTTGTCCAGGCGGTGGACGATGCCTGGGCGTTCCACTCCGCCGATGCCGGAGAGGTCCCCGCAGTGGTGGAGCAGGGCGTTTACGATGGTGCCGTCCGGGTTGCCGGCCGCGGGATGCACGACCATGCCGCTTTCCTTGTTGATGACGACCACGTCTTCATCTTCATACAGGATGTCCAGGGGGATATCCTGAGGCTGGGCTTCCGCCGGTTCCGGCTCCGGAATGCGGACGGTGATGGAATCACCGCGGGAGACGGGGTTTTTAGGCTTGGCGGGAGAGCCGTTGACCAACACGTCCCCGCTTTTGATCAGGTTCTGAATCCTGGAGCGGGAAAGCTCCGGAAGGTGGGCGGCAAGGTATTGGTCCAGGCGGATTTTCCCGTCGGCGTCGTCCGTAGTAAGATTCATGTTCCGTGGAGTTTGGTCAATGGCTGTAGGCGGAGGGCGGCAGGTCAATAAAAGTGTAGTCCAGCCCGTAAACATCCTTGAGAAGAAGCCCCAGGGCCTTTACGCCGAACGTCTCCGTAAAGTAGTGGCCGCCGAAGACCAGATTGACTCCCAGTTCCTGGGCAAGGGGGATGTTCCAGTGGGAGCCTTCCCCGGTCACGTAGGTGCGGCAGCCGAGGGCCGCTGCCTGGGCAAGATCATCTCCCGCGCCTCCGGTACAGATGAAGACATCTCCGGCCGGAGCCTCCGGGGAATCTTTCCAGAAGGCCTGCACGGGCGTGCCGAGGACGGTTTCCAGTTTTTGCTCCAATTCCGCGCATGTACCTGAAAATTCTCCGTGCGTACCGAGGGAAACGCCGTGGTAGTCCAGCCCATCATGGGAGCATGGCCGGAGGCCGCAGGCCTTCGCCAGCAGGGCATTGTTGCCGTATGCGGGATGGACGTCCAGAGGAAGGTGGGCGGCGTAAATCGCCAGGTTCCCGGCCATGGCGGCTTTCAGTTTCCGGTAGGCGATGCCGGTAATGGGCTGCATGGGCTGCCAGAAAATGCCGTGGTGAAGAAGGAGAAGATCCGCCCCTGTTTCCAAGGCTGCATGAATGGCCTTTTCTGAGCCGTCCACGGCGGCGGCCACCTTGGAAACGGTGCCCTCGTTTTCCAGTTGAAGGCCGTTCAGGGCGCGGGGAGCGTCCGGAATGGAATCCACGGAAAGGATTCCGTCCAGAAAGGAGATGGCGGTGTGCAGCTCAATCTTGCTCATGCGGGAGGAATGGTTAGTTGTCTTCCGAAAGGCTGGCGCCGAGCAAACGTACGGCGTCCATGTTCAGGATAAAATAATTCGGAGTTGTATTGACTCTGCCGTAATAAAATCTGCTGTATCCGGCCTCCCCTGCCGGGGCGATTTCCAGCGTGATGGCTTTGTCCTCCGTTTCCGGTTCCGGGGCAAAGGTAATGTCGCTGGAACCGGATTGGGCCTGCACGGGGGCCGCCTCCTTGTAAGACTGGAGGATGAGTTTCAGGCGGAAAACGGGATTTTTCAGGGCTTCGTGCGCTGTGGCGTCCGTATAGGGGAGCCAGGCGCTTACCTCCATTTTTTCCAGTTCGTCCAGATAGCGGTTGGCGCGGTTCGGGTTGATATTCAAGGTTTCATCCTTTCCGTCTTTGGAAGCTGTCCATGAATCGTCCAGACGGTCGAATTTCAGGACCAGAGGGCCTCCGGAACCGATGCGTTCCAGATGCATTTCTCTGAGGTCAAACCTGCTGAAAGAAAAAAGCCTCTTTTTTTTCCAGGCCAGTGCATCCGTCAGCAAATCCTTCATGTAGGCGTTGTCCAGTATGGCGACGGTGGGTTTTCCGGCCTGGCGGGCATACCAGGAACCGTCCGCCCCCTTGGAGAAAAATACCGTCACGGGGGGGCGGGGCTCTTCACCGGGCTTGGGCAGAAGGGACATGGTGAGCGTCATTCTGGGATTATCCAGCCCATACACGGAAAGGTCCGTAACTTTGTCCGAAGCGAAGCCGGCCACTTTCCCCTGTTTAACGGTTTTCAGCAGGGAAATGAGATGCTCCGGATTAGCTTCCTGGTAACGGGCGCCCTCTGCCGTGTACAGCCAGGTGGGCTTGATGCCTTTTTTCTCATCCCCCTGAATGAAGCGGGCGATGGTAGGGTAATCCTGCAAACTTTTACGGATGGAAAGGCCGGTAATCTTGTAATCCCCGATGTCCGTCAATTGCTTGGAACGCAGAAGGCCCAGATCCAGCGGAATATTGCGTACGCCGGGGATTTCCTTGTTGGTTTCCGTCGTTTGCGCCAGTTCAAAGACGGCCTTGCGGTCGGAAACGGTGGCCTTGACCAGTTCGGACAGGCTGCCGTTGTCCGAGGGAGGGTAAATCCGGAGCGTGACGGGCTGTTCCTCCATTTGCAGGGATTTGCCGTCCCCTGAGAGGCGGCCTGTGAAATTCCTGATGGAGACGGAGGTGATTTGATCATCCGTCATGTCCGGTACGCTTGTTTCCTCCGGGTTGTACACGCGCACGGCGGTCAGCTTCTGGAGCGTGCCCAGCAGCACATCCATCATGGCCGGGTCCGTATCCAGGGAGAGGGGATACGTGATTTTCCAGGGGGAGCCGGGAGTCTTGCGCTCCAGGGCGATGCGCTGGCCCCGATTGTTGATTTCAATGGAGGCGGGCATGGCCGGATGCAGGAGCAGGGGACGGTGGTCCCGAAGCTGGCGGATGCCGGATTTGAACAGAGGAAGAATGTTGCCGGTGCCCACCAGAATGCGGGTGTCCCGGCCGTAAAAATCCGTCTGCATATAGGTGGTGTCATCCGTGGTCTTGTTCTCCGGATCGTCCACCAGCCAGGGCGCCGGGGAACCCAGCGTATAGCGCGCCACAGTGGAGGAACGCTTTCCGTCGTCGCTCATTTCCTTGAGAGTGATGGTAACGGGAGTGGTCTTCACGCCGAATTCCTTCAGAGATGCGGAATCAATCTTGTGCAGGGGCAATGCGTCCACGATGCTGGTGGAGTACGTGTACTGGAGAATGGCCGCCGCCGCGCGAGGATCCATACGGTCGTTCCAGGGCTTTTCGCACCACCAGACGCCGTTGGGTTTGCGGCGGAATTCCGCGACATCTCCCACGCAATTGATGCGCATCCAGGAAACCTCGTTCATTTCTTCCCGGGTGTACGGGAAAAGCCGTTCTCCGGAACTGAAAGCGGTGCGCCCGATGATGCGGGACAGGTTGCCGTCAATGGTGAGGAGCACCGCCGCGCCGACAGAAGCGAGGGCGATGAGGATGAGAAGGATAAAGCGGAATGTGCGCATGTGCTTCCGGTAATGGGCGTGGATGGGGTTAATGACGTCGCGTGTTCCAGATAATCAGGGCGATCAGCAGCGCCAGCAGGGGGAGGCCGATATTCGTCAGGAGTTCCAAAACGCCCAGGGCGTTGCGGTCCAGATTCAGCTTGACGGTCAGGTCATGGCGGGAGCCGAGGCCGCGCAATTCTTCACGGTCTGTCATCCAGCCGATCAGCGTGCGCATGAAATCCCTTTGTTCCGGTTTGATTTGCCTGGGCTGAAGCAGGTCCGTATTGCCAAGCAGAACCAGGCGTCCGGTAGTCTTGTTCTGGTTCACGTCCCCGGCATTTCCCCGGATGAGGGCCGCGCCGATCATCAGAGGCCCCGGATTGTCTTCCCTTGCGTCAAACTTGGCTGGGAACTGGTTGTATTTGGTTTCTCCGTAATAATCCTCCGTAGTCACCAGAAGGGGATACGGCGTAATGCGCTTTTGTTCCATGGCCGCGTTGTCGGAATCCAGAATGAGGGAGATGCTCTCCCCTTCCAGTCCGGTGCTGGAATTCCAGAATTCACGGGTGCAATTCAGGGAGGGGGCGAAAATGGAGTTAATTTCAAAAACGGAACGGTTGCCCCTGTTGCGGAGCATCACGCGGTCATTCTGGGGCCGCAGCCCCTGTTCGCGGAGAAAGCGGTAAAGCTGTTTGGGTGTGTCATTCTGAGGTTCCAGCATGATCAGAATGGCGGCGTTCGGTCGCGCCCAGTACCGCTGGAGCACTTCCGCCTCCTGCGGGGACAGATCATATTTGGAACCGATAATCATGAATCCTGCGGCATCTTCCGGAATCTCTTCCAGACCGCTCATGCGGATGGGCACAAGCTGCAGGTTGACGGAGCGGCAGATTTTGCCCAGCGTCGTGAAAATGCTTTCCTCCTGGTTGTTGCTCAGGGTCTCGTTGAAGTTGCTCTTGTCCGCCGCGATATAGATTTTACGCGGTTCGCCGTTGGCCGCCCCGTAAATGCCGGCAGTCATCATGTCTTCAATCTGGAGGGCCACCGCCTTCATGCTTTTGCCGTCCGGTCCGGGGGCGTACACTACGAAGGCGTCTCCGGGCAGGATGCGCACATGGGCGGCGTCCGCCTGGGTGCCTTCAAACGTTTTGAGCGCTTTTTCCGTATCTTCCCGGGCATCAATGATGACCAGGTTCTTCTTGAATTCAATTCCGTAGATATTGGAGATTTCACGTGCCTTGTTCGGCTGGCGGAGGGGATCCACGTACTCCACCTTCACTTTGCCGTTGGAATAACGTTCGTACTCCTCAAGCAGAGAACGCATGCGGGTGTAGTTTTGCGTGGTGCGCAGGAAAGCGAACGTGATTTTGACGGGTGTTTTGCGCTTCTGGATTTCCGGAGACTGGAGCATGTTGATGCTCTGGCGGGAAATTTCATAACGCTGGTCTTCCGTCAGATCCCGGCGGTAATACTCGTGGCAGCCCACGTAATTCAGGCATACGACGATAAGGAACAGCAGGAAAAGCTTGATCCAGGTCATCCAGGGGCGTTTGACCTTGCGGGCGGCGGGCTGGGAGGCTTCCGCGGCCGCGGCGGGGGTGTCTGGTGTTTCGCTCATAGATAAAAATGAAAAGGGGTGAAGGCGGGATGAATCAGTGTTTCCAGCGGCGGTGGTCAATGATGCGGATGGTGACGGCCAGCGTCAGGACCGTCATGGTCAGGTAAAACACGACGGGACGCGTGTCAACCAGCCCGGCGGAAAAGCGGTCCAGATGTTCCGAGCAGGACATGTAGTGGAAAATTCCCGCTGCGGGAAATTCCCCCCACACCACGGGAATCAGCCCCATGAAGAAAATCAGAACCAGCAGGCCGATGGTGATGATGCCGGAAATAATCTGGCTGCCCGTCATGGAAGAGGCGAAAATGCCAATGGCCGTGAACCAGGCGCCGATCAGCAGCAGAATAGCGTATGCCCCGGCCCAGTCCGCAAGGCGGTAGGGAAGAACCATGCCCGCATCATACCCGTAAATCCACTGTACAATCAGGTTGGACCAGTCCGCCAGGAGGGGGTATAGCAGCATGGGCAGCCACAAGATGATGTAAAAAGCGTACGCGGAGAAGTATTTTCCCAGGACCACCTGCCATGTCTTGATGGGCGTGGTAAGCAGGGATTCCAGCGTTCCCGTCTTTTCCTCCTCCGCCAGGGAGCGCATGGTGAGCAGTGGGAAGATGAACAGGAAGTAAAACCAGAACATGGGGGAATGCAGGATGAAGAACAGGATGCCTTCCTTCTGCGGGGCCAGTTGAAAAGCCTTCAGCGTGCCGGACAGGGAGACGCTCTGAAGGGCCATGACGAAAGCCAGGATAACCCATCCGTACGGAGTCATTACGTAGCTTCTGAGTTCTTTTCTGAAAATGGTAAGTACTGGAGACATGGGGAGAAAAGGGAAATGGGAGGTGGTGGATGGGCGGGGATGGAAAATGGGGGTTAATCTTTACGGGTCATTTCCACGAACACTTCTTCCAGCGTGGGGGTGTGGCGGTAAATATGGCGCAGGGGGCATCCCTGTTCCGCAAGGAGGCGCGCGGCCTTTTCACGGGTATCCGTCCCGGCCTCCGCGCGTACGGTCAGCGTATGCCAGCCGTCGGCGTCCGTTCCTTCATGGATGACCTTCTTCACATGTTCCAGATTTTCCAGTTTCTGCGTAATCAGGGCCAGGTCTCCCCGGAATTCCAGCGTAATCTTGCCGGCGGCCCGGAGATTGGCCGTCAGGTTGGAGGGGGTATCCGCCGCCTTGATAGTTCCCTGGTCAATGATGATGACCTTGTTGCAAATCATTTCCACCTCACTGAGAATGTGGGTGGAAAGAATAATGGTGTGGTTGGCCGCCAGACCTTTGATTAGCTCTCGTATCTGGCGTATCTGGTTGGGGTCGAGACCGTTGGTAGGTTCGTCAAGGATCAGCAGGTCCGGTTCCCCCAGCAGGGCGTCCGCCAGGCCTACGCGCTGGCGGTAGCCTTTGGAAAGGGTGCGGATCATCTTGCGGCGCACGGGATCCAGGCCGCATTGTTCTACAACCTTGGAGACGGCAGGCCAGATCTGCTTGGAAGAGATGCCTTTAAGCCTGGCGCGGAATTTCAGGTATTCCGTGACGCGCTGGTCGTCGTAAAGGGGCACGTGTTCCGGCAGGTAGCCCAGATGTTTGCGAGCCTCCAGGGGATTTTTCACAATGTCAAACCCCGCAATCGTGGCTGTGCCGGAAGTGGGGGGCAGATAGCCGGTCAGCATGCGCAAAGTCGTGGTCTTGCCTGCGCCGTTCGGCCCCAGGAACCCTACGATTTCCCCCTTTTCAATCTGGAAGGAGGCATTCTTTACCGCTTGAAAGCGGCCAAACTCTTTGGAAAGCTGGTCGGCGTGGATCATGGAATCAATGGGAACAGGGTGATTCTAATCCAAACCGCTTTCGCCTCAAGCTTATTCTCCCCTGCGCCGCGGAAGCGCTTCTTCCGCCTGAAAAGCCATGGGGGCTAACGGGACCGATGCTTTTCCTGTCTGGCCGGGAGGGAATGAAGATAAGGAAATCAATCCCTCAACTCTTCTTCCAGCCTCTGGACGATGTCCCTCACGCGTACATCTTCTTCCATACGGGAGGCGACCAGCTTATTCGCATGGATGACGGTGCCGTGGTCCCGGCCGCCGAATGCCTGGCCGATATCTTTCAGGGAGCGTTCCGTCAGGCGGCGGCTCAAGTACATGGCGATCTGGCGCGGAAAGGCGATGCTGTTGGGGCGGCGCTTGCCGGTCAGATCGCTGACCTTGAGTTCGTAAAAATCCGCCACGCGCTTCTGGATGGAATCCACGGTCAGGATGCGGCTTGTTTCTTCCCGCAGGATGTCGCGTAGAAGCTGCTCAATTTTGGCGATGTCAGGCATGTCTCCGGACAGGGAAGTAAAGGTGGCTACACGGAGCAGCGCGCCTTCCAGACGGCGCACGCTCTTCTGGATGCGGCTGGCCAGAAACTCCAGAATTTCGTCGGATACGTTCATGCCAGCCCGGTCGCGCTTGCTGCGCAGGATTTCCAGCCGTGCGTTGTCGTCCGGAAGGTTCAATTCTACCGTAAGTCCGGATTCCAGGCGCGCCGCCAGCCGGGGATCCAGATTGGAAATATCGCATGCGGCGGCGTCTGCGCAAATCACGATGGTTTTGTGGGCATGGAACAGTTCGTCAAACGTATGCAGAAATTCCTCCACCGTTTTTTCCTTGCCGGAAATAAACTGCACGTCGTCCACCAGCAGGACGTCAGCCTTGCGGTACTTGCGGCGCAGTTTGGTGAAGCTTTGTCCGTTCTGGGTCCGGGAAGCGTCAATAAATTCATTGGCGAACTGTTCGCCCGTGACGTACACCACATTGGTGGATGAATCCTGATGGAGCACTTCATGGCCGATGGCCTGGAGCAGATGGGTTTTACCTACGCCGGATTTTCCGTACAGGAAAAGCGGATTGAACAGGGGCCGTTCCGACTGGGCGGCGGACAGCCCGGCCTGATACGCGAAGCGGCTGTCCTCATAAACCACGAACGAATCAAACGTATATAAATCATTCAGGCATGCCCTGGCTGCCGGGGTGCGCTGTTTTTTGACCGGTGCGGCCGGGGAATCCGCCGCCTGCGGCGTTTTGGCCCGGGAGGAGGCCTTTTGCGGCTGGCCTTCTGCAGCGGGCATGGAAGCCACTTCATCCGTGCAGACGAACTTGATCTGGCGTTCCGTGCCCAGAGCCAGCATGGCGGCCTGCTTCAGCTCCGGCGTATAGCTGTTTTCCACCCAGAGGGCGGCCATAGGATCGTCGCACACCAGCGTCAAAGCCTTCCCTGAATCCTCCAGCAGGGAAAACTTGGGAAACCACAATCCATACACCTCCGGGGACATGATTGTTTGCAGGGCTCCCGTGATTCTGGACCAGGCGGCAGACAGTTCTGATGGCGGCGTCATTGTTATTGGAAATAAAAGATGTTGCTGGTTAGAAATAGCCGTAAGGCGTTCCGTCCCGCTACGAGGCCGTCCTGCGGATGGAACCGTATCAGGTTCCTCCGCAGCCGTGACAGCTCATGGCGTTCATCGGGGTGGAGAAGGCGAACTCATCCGCTTTCAGTCCGACACCCCGGTTGACGGGAGCGCCAAATTACTGATTTGCGTCTGAGGAAAAAATATCTTTTTGAAACAGCGCGAGTCATCGTTCCGCGGCTCTACGTTCCACGGGGGTTCCACATGAAAAAATATTTTGTTCTTGCTTCCTCCGATAATTTAGTACTCCTGAGTATATTTTCTGTATGACGTTGTGAATTACTTATTATCAATATGTTATTATGTTGTTACCGGCCCGGGTGACGAAAAGGGCATGATTACGCCGCCGGAAATCAACCACTTACAGGAACCGGAGCGGAATTGCCCGGGAAGATGCGGAAGGGAGGCGGTCCGCATGGTTGACAACGGCCGGCCGGGAACCTAACGTGGGTTGCATCATGGAACACATGGAACAGCCAGAGGAAGCATGCCTGTCTCTTTGCCGGGGGAAATTTCTGGAACTCCTGAAAGAAGGAAGGTGGGAATACGTGCGCCGGGTTAATGCCACTGGAGCCGTCATGATTGTGGCCGTGACGAAAGAAGGAGAACTGCTGCTGGTGGAAGAATACCGCGTTCCCCTGCATGCCCGGACTGTCGGACTGCCCGCGGGGATTTCCGGGGATGAAGGGGAGGAAAGCACGCTGCAATCCGCCCGGCGTGAATTGGAAGAGGAAACCGGATACCGTGCGGACTCCTGGACGTATCTTCTTGCGGGGCCTTCCTCTCCAGGATTGACTACGGAAATGGTATCTTTCTATCTGGCGGAAGGCCTGCATCGAATATCGGAAGGAGGAGGTGTGGCTAACGAAAATATCACGGTGCACCGCATTCCGCTTCCTCTGGTGCATGGCTGGCTGATGGAGCAGATGGAACAGGGAAAAGTGGTGGACCCGAAAATCTTTATGGGCCTCTATTTCCTGTCCTGCTCTGTCAGTGGCATGGGGCTGGAGGCATCATAATGTCCCGCGCCGTAAATGGTCCGTATGCGGGAAACGGCCTGGGACACAGGCCGTGTGAAACGGATGAGTGGAAAAAATGATTCATCAGTAATAATTTACCTGAAGGGAAAAGCGGGTTTCCGTGATAAAATGCTCCTGATCCATAAAAAAATCTGGACATTCTTTCCAATCCGGGCTAAATATTTCCCCGCCTTACGGCATCAACCACTTAACGGCAGGGTAGCTCAGTGGTAGAGCAGAGGACTCATAAGCCTTTGGTCGGGTGTTCAAATCACCTCCCTGCTACCATCTTCAAAGCCCCTTAAATCCAACGGTTTAAGGGGCTTGTTACTTTTAGAGCATAGTTTACATTCCATGCTGGAAAACAGTGAAAAAGGGTATAATGTAGTCAAAAAAGTATGCACAATTATGCACAGCTTGGTTGACGATTGGAAGCCGCGCCCCTGCACTTCCCGCCCTGGAAAACCGTGGCGGGTTGTCATCCCTGAGGCATATCCCACGCGGGGATATGAATGTTGGATTGGAGTTCCTCTTGTGAGAAGCTGCGCTTTCTTTTCTCAAGATTTTGCCGTTTAGCACACCGCATGAAGTTAAAGCTCCGGCGCCTGGCGGATGCGGGAAAATAAAAAAATCATTGTTTTTGGCCATGCGGCGGAGGAGACAGGGGGGAATGGGTTTTAGATGCTGCGGCGTATCATCAGAGCAGTTAAACCAAAAAGGCCCGGAGAAGCCGCAGCCGGGAACTGTTGTCCGCCCGTTTGGACCAGTGAATTCCGCCCATAAGCAGGAACGGGGCAAGATTGGTCAATAGAAAACTATTTCAGCCTTAACCCAAAAACCCCGGATTTGCGGCCGCTGAGTTCCAGGGTGCGCAGACGTTCCGGAGGCAGGCTGTCGCGGGAAAATTCCGCGTAATGCATGCGGTCCCGGAAGTAATGGACGGCGCTTTGGGAGAGGGCGAAGATGAAGTCCATGCCCATTTCCTCCGCTTTCCTTTTGGCGAATTCACATAATGCGCGGCCGTAGCCGCGGCCTTCATGGCGGTGCTTGATATACAGGCAGCCCAGTTCCGCGCTGTGGTGTTCCGGGTAGGGATAAACGGCAACGCAGCCTACGATGCTGTCGTCCAGGGTCAGCACGTAGTAACTGTCCATCCTGGCGGCGATGTCTTCGTAATTCCGGTTGACCAGTTTGGAGTCCACCACGGAACGGGCGATCATGGAGAGGAGTTCCGGAATGTCTTCTTCCTTCAGCGGGCGTATTTCCCGGTAGGAGTCCGTGTGGACCATGGTGCCTACGCCTTCTTCAGAGAAGAGTTCCTCCACCAGCACGCCGCGCATTTTTCCGTCCAGCAGATGCACGCGGGGGATTCCCGCCCGGCAGGCTTCCGCCGCCTGGTCAAGCAGTTCGCGGTGGGTCACGTTTCCTGCCAGCCCCGCTACTTCCGATTCCAGAATGGCGGCAATGGGGCGGCCGTCCAGAGACGGAACCTTGTGGTCATTGAGCAGGGCGATGTATTTGGAGGCCCCCAGGCTGAAGGCCATATGGACGGATTCCGGGTCAAAGGAGCCGGAACGGCCGGAAGCCACCACGGGAATCTGGTGACGCCCCAGGATTTCCCGGACTCTTTCCCGGACAAGCTGGCCGCCTTTCAACGGCGCTTCCACCAGGGCGGAACGCATTTCACAGACGCGCGTGTGTTCGTACAGCGCGGAGGCGTCCGCCCCTTCCACAATCAGGACGGGCCTGACGCCTATTTCCTGCAGTACGTCCAGGTCCAGCAAAGCGTCCACCAATTCCCTGGAATCCACCAGGGGGCGTTCCACGTGCACGGCAAAGATTTTATCCCTGAAGTACGGAACATACTCCAGCACGGAACGGACATTGGCGGATTTGTTGGGCGGGAGCGTAGCCAAGGCGGACCGGAAGTTTGGGGCCGGGGGAACGGGAATATCCGCTTCCCCCGGCCTGTAAATGATGCGTGGCGTTTTTAGAATGTGCGGGTATCCGCGGAATCCCGGTTGTCCATGGTTTCCGCGAAGTCCTGGGAGTCCAGAGTAACGGCAGTTTTTTCCCCGTCTCCGGAGGAGGGCGTTTCCGCCGGCGCCTGGGGTGCTTCCTCCCTGCGGAGGACAACGCTGACCTTGCGCTTGGGCATGACCAGTTTGGGTTCCGCCACGGCGGGTTTGTAACCTTCCCCAATGGCAGTGGCGTCGGAAATGACGGCCGGGGCCTGTTCCGGTTCCGCCTGCTGGGCGGCTTGTTGTTCCCGTGCCCGGGAGACTTGTTCCCTCAGGGCTGAGAGCAGGTCCGAAGGCATGCCGTCAAAACCGATTTCAGGCAGGCTGGTTCCGCCTTCCTGGTTTTCGTCGGAAGATTCGAACTGGGGCAGGCTGGCCAGGAAGTCCTCAAAGGCGTCCAGGTTGGTGGTGCTCTTGAAGAGGTTGCTGATGGCTTCTCCCTTGATGCTTTCCATCAGGGTGATGAAGAGATCGTAGGCTTCCGATTTGTATTCCACCAGGGGGTCTTTCTGCCCCTGGGCGCGGAGGCGCACGCCTTCCCGCAGGGAGTCCATGTTGTACAGGTGTTCCTGCCACATTTTGTCAATGGCCCCCAGGATGATCTGGCGTTCCATGTGGTCCAGGTATTCCGGGCGTTCGCGGGAGGCCTTGTCTTCGTAAGTGGCCTTGACCTTGTCAGTGAGGAAGGCGATGGTGTCGTCTATGGGCCGTTCTTCCAGTTTGGCGGCCTCCGCCGTGAGTCCCAGCGGGAAGGATGCGTTCATCCAGGCGAGCAATTCGTCCGGGTGGGTGACGCCTTCCGCATCCGGGTCCAGGAATTCATGGGCGCGCGTAGCGATTACTTCTTCCAGAATATCGTAAATCATTTCACGCGGGTTTTCCGTGGAGAGCACTTCATTCCGGTATCCGTAAACGATTTCGCGCTGCTTGTTCATCACGTCGTCATAGTCCAGCACGTGCTTGCGCCACATGTAGTTGCGCTGTTCCACCCGTTTCTGGGCGGATTCCACGGATTTGTTCAGGAAACTGTGTTCCAGGGCTTCGCCGTCGGCCACGCCCAGGCGTTCCATCATCTTGGTCATGCGTTCCGCCGCGCCGAAGTTGCGCATCAGGTCGTCTTCAAAGGAGATGAAGAACTGTGAGGCGCCGGGGTCCCCCTGGCGGGAGCAGCGGCCGCGCAGCTGGCGGTCAATGCGGCGGGATTCATGGCGTTCCGTACCCAGGACGAAGAGGCCGCCGAGGTCGGCTACGCCTTCGCCCAGCTTGATGTCCGTTCCACGGCCCGCCATGTTGGTAGCAATAGTAACTGTACCGCTCAAACCGGCCTTGGCAACAATGTCTGCTTCCTTCTGGTGCAGTTTTGCATTCAGTACGTTGTGTTCGATCTTGCGCATTGTCAGCATTTTGCTTAGCATTTCGGAAATTTCTACCGAAGTAGTACCCACCAATACCGGGCGTCCTGCTTGAACCAACTGTTCAATCTCTTCGATTACGGCTTTATATTTTTCACGTTTCGTCTTGTAAACGCGGTCGTTCATATCCTTACGGGCTATCGGGCGGTTGGTCGGAATCACTACTACATCCAGTTTGTAGATGTCCCACAACTCACCGGCTTCTGTTTCGGCCGTACCGGTCATACCTGAGAGTTTGTGGTACATGCGGAAGTAGTTCTGCAGCGTGATGGTAGCAAATGTCTGTGTGGCAGCTTCCACTTTCACACCTTCTTTGGCTTCGATGGCTTGGTGCAGTCCGTCCGAGTAACGGCGGCCTTCCATGATACGTCCTGTTTGCTCGTCAACAATCTTCACCTGTCCGTCGATCACTACGTATTCGTCGTCTTTCTCGAACATGGTGTAAGCCTTCAACAATTGGTTGATAGTATGTACACGTTCCGATTTAATAGCGTAGTTTGTAAGCAGTTCGTCCTTTTTCTCCAACAACTGTTCGTTGGTCAGGTTCATATTCTCCAATTCCGAAAGTTCTGCGGC
>OHHU01000477.1_pt1 | contig 24147 bp, 17 predicted proteins | sample 1568151 | NCBI WGS metagenome assembly OHHU01 (sample SAMEA3879572, study PRJEB24766) | human gut metagenome | biome: human-associated habitat; feature: feces | place: USA | collected 1985/1987 | reverse complement strand
CCCGCGTATCTGTCTTCACATGCAACTAATCGCTATTTTATCCCGAACTGGGGTAGATTGTCTGCCCAAGGTTATACGATGAATGATATTGCCGACCGACTGTGCAAATCGGTTGACACTATAAAGGCTTGCAAGCGCAACCTTTTCGCCAAGATGGGCGTGAAGAACATTGCCGAGGCGCTGTTTCATGCCACGAACTATCAGATGATATAATCGCAATCATATATCTTCCAACAATGGCGAGAGATAGAACTTGGGGAAGTATTTCACCTCCTTGTCTTCCGCAAGGTTCGCGAGAATGTTGGCACAATAACCGGCGGCAATATATGCCCCGATGCCCAGTTGCGGGAAAGACTCCTCAGAATAATGCCTGATGGCTTCATCCACCCAAGGCACAGGTATCTGCCAGAACATACCGTACTGCGAGATATACTTGCCCAGTGAGCAACGGAAATCATCCGAACCTTTTTTCACTACTTCGCTGAATGGATAGCCATTCGGTTTCTCTACAGCGAGAAAGGCAGCCTTGCCAAGATTGACAGCATGGATAACGGTGATGCCCTGCTCCTTACATTTCTCATCAAAAGCGAAAGAGGCTTCGTTGTTATGCAAGGTTGCATTCACCGCATATCGGATGCCAGACAAGGGGCATGCATCCACATCTTCCATCGTCAGCGTATCCTTTTCTATGCGATAGATGTGAAATCTATCTTCCTGCCGAGAGCTTTCATGGAAGTCATGGCGCAAGGCCCAGGAGGCTATCAAGCCTCCCATGTCTGCACCACTAATCAACAATTTTATTGGATTGTTCATTTAAAGAGAGATTTATTGTCATTACACCATTACCGGATGCTGCAGACAGATTACATTCTGTTCTTCTGACTTTTTCCTGCACCCGTACCCTTATACTTGCTTCTTGTTGTGTTGAACTTATACCGTACAGTAAGCGACACTTTGGTTGTTGACTGTATATCAACAATCATTTCCTTCATTTTGCCATAATGAGCACTCATGTGGATATCGTCTGTCCCAAACAAATCATAGATAAAGAGCTGGAACGACAAACGATCCTTCAAGAAAGACTTATATACAGATACATTGGTACAAAATCTTGGCTTATACGAATATATATTTCTTCCATATCCTTTTGTGGTATACGACATCATCCACGTTAACATTGCCAACTTGGTGTTGAAGGTGTTATTAAAGTTGAATACCGCCATCGGATTGTTGGATATTTTGCCATCATGTGCATCCATATCAAGCCACTGTTTTACCACAGATGCCGTAAATGAAGGATGCCAAATGCCAAACGAAGGTCGCAAGTTGACGGAAGCTTCTACATGATTATATGCCTTTCCATTCACCGGTTTAAGCAGTCCTATTGCAGGATTGTCTTTATAAGTCTCCACATTCGACATCATCGTATGCGAAGTATGGCTGTAGGTCATGTCGAAAGTCAACCACTTGTAAGCCAACTCGTAGTTGAGATTTTTGCTTATCTCTGATACTAAGAATGGATTTCCGGTTTCATACGTGTAGCGGTTGTCATACTGTATGCCGCTGCGCAAGTAATGATAGGAAGGACGGTCGATGTCGGTAGCATAGCTCAGCTGCATCTGCACCTTGCCCACAGGCATCGACAAGCTGATGGATGGGAACCAATTGCCGTACGACTTGCTTTGCCCAGGCACATACTTGCCATATTCATAGTAGTTGAAGTCGATGTATTCGTATCTCAGTCCTGCTTCCATGCTCACGTTTCCGAAATCCCTTGAATATGCCAAGAATGAAGATGCCATGCTTTCTGTTATACGGCTGTCATCATCCGACACGAAGTTGGTTGGCACAACCTGATACTTGGATGTGCGATGCGTGTTGGAATATTCACCACCCAAAGATAACTCACCACCCAACAAAGGATAGGAAAGCACCAACTTGGAAGCCAACAAACGATATTTCTTGTCAGTAAGGCTATGAACTGTCTGGCTCTGCGCGTCCATCCCCACTTCCTGATATTGCTCTTTTGTAACAACGTCCTCGTTATTCTTCGACCAAAGCCAGTCGGCATTGAAGTCGATGCCGAGTTTGCCAATCTTTCCTACATAGTAAACATTGCTTGAAAGAGTACTCTTCTGCTCGAAGAAACTACCGTGGCTGTCAGAGCTTTCCGTTTGTTCATCGTCTTGCCATATAGAAGTAATCATATTGGCTTCGCAGGTCTGTTTCGGATTTCTCAAAAAGCCAAAGTTGGCACCGATAGAGTTGTTGGCATCCAACTGGTAGCTGGCATCCAGGCGGAAGTTCATGGCTTCTACTATACTTACTTGTCTGTTTTCACTCTTCTGGTTCCAGGTCTTGTCAAGATAAGTCTTCTGCTGTAAGTCTTGATTGTTTGGCTGGTATTGCTTTGCCCCAAAGGCGTATGCGCCCAGCTCCAATCCATTCTTGCGATAGCTCATATTCAATTGGCTATATCCACCGAAGTTTTCCTTTTCGTCATATTCACCAGTAGTCATCGCATCGAATCCGAAGCCCTCACCCAGCATCTTCTTCGTTGTGATACGGATGACCGCCCTGGTGCTGGCTGCGTAACGGGCACCAGGGTTAGTGATGACTTCCACCGACTTGATGTTATCGGACTGCAAACGGTCGAGTTCGCTTCGGTCTCTCATCTGTCGTCCATTGATATAGATAACAGGTTCACCGCGACCGAATACCTCGATGCTGCCATTCTGGGCAGACACTTTAGGTATGCGGTCAAGCAGGTGCTCCATTGTTCCTGCCTTCTCAAGTACGGATCCGGCAACGGTTATTGTCATTCCGCCATTCTTCAGGATAGTTTTAGGCAGGGATGATTTTACGATAACTTCGCCGAGCATCTTACTGTCTTCTTCCATCTTGATAATGCCCACATTCTCGCCTGTGCAATCCTTGCAGACGGTCTTATAGCCTACGGATGTCACCTTGATGATTCCGCCGTTGCAGGAAGTGTCGATGACAAAGCTGCCATCCTCTCCACTCACCGCGCCCTTGACGAAAGCCGAGTCTGTTCTATTCAATAATACTACATTGGCAAACGCCAAAGGCTTGCCCTTCATATCCATCACCTTACCGGTGATATTCTGCGCCATCAACTGTGTCATAGCCGAAAGGCACAACGCCGTGGTAAAAATTACTTTTCCCATCATATTGCTACTTTTTTGTTTGCTTCATTTATTTCTCTGCAGCAAAAGTATAATATGAATGAAAAAAGCCTTTGACACAAAAGTGTATTTCCGAGGCGAATGACTGAAGCATTACACTTTTGTGTATAAAAAGCAAGGATAGATAGCGTTTGGTGGTAGTTCTTTTGCTTGCTTATCTGCTTCTTTTCATCACCAAATCAGCGAGCACGATGGCGGATTCCTTCTCATCCCTTGGTGCTTCCTTTGGTTTCCATGCCACGATGAAGCGGATTCGGGCGGCAGTGACCTTGTAGCCTTTCGACTCCCATTTGGCTAATTTCTCCGTCATCTTGATGGAGAGCTGGGCTATGTCTATACTTGTTGATGGGATGTAGAAGTAATGGTCGTGGTAGCTTAATGGCATACCACTTCTCAGGGAAAGGATAGCCTTCTTGTGAGGCTTGGAGAAGCCTAAGTTTATATCCCTGTGGGAGAGTTGGAGCATTATTTCGTTGGGCTCATTGTAGCCTTGGGCATCATGGAGATGCAGGGCAGAATGAAGCGTGTCGAAGAGATTGCTATTGGTGTGGATGGCAAGCGTATGCTTGGCACGAGTTATGCCCACATAGTATTGGCGCAGTTTCTCGTCGGTAGGATGCTCGGGATGGGTGACGAGCATCAGGACATGGTCAAACTCATGGCCTTTAGCCTTGTGGATGGTGCAGACTACGATGTCTGACTTCGAGATCTCACAGAAGTCCTCCACTGACGATTCAAACATAAACTCCCTCAGGTCGCTATAGTACTTGGCACGATTGGTTTGCTCAAATATCTGAAGGCTGCGGTGCAGGTAGGGCAATGCCTGGCTATTGGCATACTTTTGAAATGTCTGTTGCTTGGCAGCATCCCAAATCTCATCGGAGATGATAGGAGATTTCGTCTCCTTGACGCCCTGGTCTATCTTCTTCAAAAAGTATCTTACCTCTGCCAGGTTCCAAAATTGCAAGCCGTCCATTGATTGCACCAGCTTGGCCTTGATGCCATGGCTATGAAGAAGCGCGAGCATGATGACAGCCTCTTCGTTGGTCTGTGTGAGAATACTGATGGTTTCGCTCTTTTTGTCGAGAGCTTCGTCGGTTCCTTTTGGCGCGTTGTTTCCAAGCAGTCGCATCACTTCTTCAAGGATAGGCTGGTACATATAAACCCTTTTCTCCTGAATCTGGTATGGGTGCTTCACGATTCTTACCTCTCCATCTTCTTGACTCATGGAGATGATAGGGTCTGACTTCATGCGCTGTCGAATGTTGCGGGCAAAGTCGTTGGCAGCATCTACGATATGTCGAAGACTGCGATAGTTCTCGGTCATCTCGATGAAACGGCTGTGCTCTGTCCGGGTCAATTCATAGAGATACTGCGAGTTGGAACCTCTGAACTCGTAGATGTTCTGGTCATCATCGCCTACAGCTATCACTCTCATTTCTTCGTTGGCTTTCATCAGAGCAGTGACAAGGGCATAGTCATCCTTGCCCATGTCTTGCGCCTCGTCGATGACGAGCACGGTCTTGCTGATGCGATTGGGTTCCACTTCGCCGTTGTTGATCATTTCGGCAGCTTGCTTCACCACATCTCCTGCCTCACTCAGGTTGCCCACCCTGCCCATCAGGTCGAAACAATAAGAATGGAAAGTCTTGATCTCTACAAAATGTGCGGCATTGCCGATGAGTTGCATCAGCCGTTGCTTGAATTCGGTAGCGGCTGCCCGCGAAAAAGTGAGCATCAGGAGTTGTTCGTGCTTTACGTCTTCCAACAGCAGGAGCGAGGCAAGCTTATGTACGAGCACACGTGTCTTGCCGCTGCCAGGGCCGGCAGCCACAACGATGCAGCGAGACTCATGATCGTCGATGATTTCTTTCTGTCGCTTGGAGAGCGTTCCGAAGAGTTGCTTATACTTCGAAGGCGTTACGTTGCGCTCTATCTCTGCCTCTCGCTTACCCTTGAAGTACTTTGTGATGAAACGTTGGTAGTCCATCTGGAAGTAATCCTGCACATATTGCAAGGCCGCGTTATAATCGCTTACCATCAGGTTGGCATATTCGCCCACGATGTGAATCTGCTGAATCTTCTGCTTGTAGAATTCATTGAGCATCCGATAGTCTTCCTGCTTGTAGCGCAGGCGAGACTCCTTGATGCGGCGAATCGCCATCGCATTGTAGAGTACCAGGAATCCTCCCTCCAGCTTCATGGCTCCTATCTTGGAGAGATAGAGCAAGGCTTCCTCCACGTCCTCCAACTGCAAGGAAGAGAAGTTGGAGAAGAGCGACTGCTTGCTGGATTTCAGATCGTTCAGAAGTTCGACGACCGAAAACTGTAGAGGCTTCGCCTTGGATTTCTCTATTGCGCCAGAGGCTTTTCCTAAAGCGTTTTCTCTGGCCTCCCCCTTTTCTTCAGAAGAACTGCGAATGCTCTCTACAGTTTTCTTGTTTTCTTCCGCAAGGCTATATAGTCTTTCGATAATGAATCGGCAAACCTCTACTCGTCTTTCAAATCGCTTGATCATGGTCTCTAAGTCCTTTTCTCTTGTTACGATGAGGCTGCGAGCGCCGTCTTCCTTCTTGCGCGCATATCCCTTCACTACCAAGAAGTATAGCAGTGTGCGTATTTGCTTTTCCGTGGAGGTGCTGATGCCATCGTTTACGGCATTGTTGTTGAGTTGCTTGTATGTGATATGCAGCGATTCGTCTGGAATATGCTCCAGTATGTACCTTTCCAGTTTGGCGAACTTCTCCAGCATCTGCTGAGGCTTGCGCTGCTTGTCGCTGACGTCCTGCAGATAGGCTGAGATGTCGCGTGTGTTTGCAAGAATGCCTTCCTGGCGCATGCGGTCAACGGAAGAGATGACGTCTCGCTTGCTGAGACCGAGGATGTCGGCGAGGTAATCGATGCGGGATTCCGCCTCGCTATCTTGTGCCTTGGCTATATACTTTTGCGTGATGAGCGACTTGATGATGCGTATGGCATTCTGCATCTCCTCCTCAGAGAATAGGGGGGATTCGGCGAGCCGCAGTCTTGCCTCGTCCATGTTCTTGACAGTGATACCTGTGGCATAGACGTGCGGAACGTTGTTGCCACGCTCTATGTATCCGCTTTGTTCGAGAGCCGATAGGGCGGTGCGCACACGGGTTTCTATGTCGGATACCGAGTCGTCCCAACCAGCTTGTCGGGCTATCTCCAGGGCAGAACAACTGACGTTGGGACGCAACTTGGTAAAGTCTTTGACGGCTTTCCATACCTGTTGTATCTCGCTGATGCTCAACTTCGTCTGGTTGAGCAGAATAAAGTGCTTGTCTAAGTCCTCGTCGCTATAGAGCACATAGCATTTTGCGCTGAGATGTGGGTCTCGTCCCGCGCGTCCAGCCTCCTGTATATAGTTCTCCAGAGAGTCGGAGATATCATAGTGGACAACCAGCCCCACGTCGCTTTTATCTACTCCCATACCAAAGGCGGAGGTGGCCACGATGACGCCAACCTTGTCGCTCATGAAGGCATCCTGATTGTGTATCTTCTCGTCGGCATCCATCTTTCCATTATAGGGCAGGGCGGGAATGCCGTCACGTTTTAGCTTTTGGGCGAGTTCTCGGGTTCGCTTGGTGCGGGATACGTAGATGATGGTCGGGCAAGCTGCCTGTTCCAAGAGTGAGCGTAGGAGGTTGTATTTGCTGCTGTCACTATCTACGTGGATCACGGAATAGTGGAGGTTGGTGCGAGTGGCTGATGAGGCGAAGAGCTGTAGGTCGCTGCCCAGCCACTGCTTGAAATAGTCGCAGATGTCTTGCACCACCTTCTGTTTTGCAGTGGCGGTGAAGCAAGATACGGGTATCAGGGTTTGCCCATGATTGCGGGCCATAGTGTCCTTGCCAAATTTGCGCTCCTGATACTCCTTGATAAACTTGCCGATATACAGGTAGTCCACCCGGAAGTCTTGTCCCCATGACGAGAAGCAGTGGGCTTCGTCTATGACAAATCTCACCACATGCCGGGCCATCAAGATACGCTCGATGGTCTTGGACCGCAACATCTCTGGCGCTATATATAATAAGGAGGCATCGCCGCTTCGTACTTGCTCGATAGCCTGGGAGCGAGAGATAGGGTCCAGGAGTCCGTTGATGGTCACGGCATCGGTGAAGCCACGGTCTGCCAAATTATCTACCTGGTCTTTCATCAACGATTGCAGCGGCGAGATGACCACGGTGAGTCCGTGTACGGTTCTGCCATCCATCAAGGCAGGCAACTGGAAGGTGAGCGACTTGCCGCCACCCGTAGGGAATATTGCCAATAGCGACTTGCCATCCACTGCCGCTTGCGTGGCCTGTTCCTGTAGTGGTTCGCCATCATAGGTGCGGAAGGTGTCATAGCCAAAGAGTTGCTTCAGGTTGTGGTGAATGTCGAGCATGCGGTCGCAATACTCGCAGCCCTTGGCACAATGGGTATGGCGGAGCATAAAGATGATATGTTCTACCTCGGGATAATGGTGGAGCACCCAGCCAGGAGTAGCCGATCGGTAGTCGTCTGTGCCTATGAGAGCCAGGGCGTATGCCAAGCCGCAAGGCGACTGGGCTGCAAGAGCAGGAATGTCGGCATGGGCGCAGATATGATGCTTGTATTCAGAAAGAATCAATTCCGAAACTCCTATGTCTGCATCATCCGTTTCGAAGGCTCCCACATACATCAGAAATCCGCAGAACTCCTCTTCGTGCTGGAGCAACAAGGTGAAAATCCTTCTCTTCTTCTCAGACAATTGATGCCATGCAGCGATCTCGTCCATCAACAGTTCCTTGGCTTTCTCGCAGTCATTGACAGGATTGTTCATCTGCTCGCTCATCAGTTTGTCGTCCTTCACCAGATGGTGGTAAGGACGCTTGGGGAAGAGAAGCGGGGATAGGTAGAGGGTATCTATCAGAATGGCGTTGAGATGGAGATAGTGTGCGTCATGGTGGATGAGGTTATGTCCGCAGATATAATCGACCTTCCCTTCTTGCAGAAACTTGTTCAGTGCCGTCTGGGATGCTTGGTGAAAGGTGGCTCCGTCATGACGTAAAGCTCCGATGTCGTGTATCTTATGGTCTTTCAGTCCCACTTCGGTATCGACGAAGGCAATGTTCCTGTCTCTGCCATCTTGTTTCTTGATGTCAGAGTCCACGGTTAGATTGCTCTTCTTTCCAAAGAGGCGACTGAATATAGACATACTTTTAGTTTCTTTTATTCGGTGATTGTATTTTCACTGCAAATTTGCGATTATTATTTGATATATGCAAATAATCGGAGGCAATTATTTTTCAGAAAAAGTTTTTGCTATATCAAACAGAGTAATGCCACTGCTTTGGTATGTTACTGCGAAAGGAAAATGGTATGGTTTTGTGGTTTCAACAAAAATGCGTAACTTTGCAATCGATAAGATATTATCACTAACTTATGTGTTATGGTAGAAACGAACAATATATTAGCAATATTAGACAACTATCTACATGACAATCCAGATGAGATTGCCAAGGAGATAGCTGCTGATTTTCGCCGGCGTAGAATAGAGAAGAATCTAACTCGCGAGCAAGTGGCCGAGAAGTCGGGAGTAGCGGTGAGCAATATTGTGCGCTTTGAACAGAAAGGACTCATCTCGCTCAAAAATCTCATCGGTATTGCTATGGCGTTAGAATATACTTCCGAAATCCGTCATATCTTCTCTCAGCAAAAGTATAGCACAATGGAAGAACTGCAAGAGATAAAGCGAAATATGAACAAGAAAAAAGCCTATAGGAGATAAAACTTATGTAAACATATTTGCGTCTGGGAAAAAGGTTGCAGGGTTGGCGTGAATAAGTGGCTTTTTCACCCCTTTTTATGAAGTTAACTTCATAGGCCAATGAAGTTAACTTCGCAGGCTGATGAAGTTAACTTCGTAGGCCGATGAATATAACTTCGTTGGCCAACGAAGCCAATAGGCTTTTTTAGGCATGTTTTGACCGTTATAAAATCTGTGGGCCAACTTGGAAGTTTTTTCTATTTTTCCCCTCTATGTCAAATAAAAAGACTACTTTTGCATTGCCGTGGCGAACTTCGGCGCCTGTGAAACCGCAGCGCACAGGTGAGCGGAGCTTCGTCGGACCCAAAAGGAGATAAAGACTGTCGGCTGCGGAGAAAGCAAAGGCGAAGATGAAAAAACTATTTGTGGTGCTTCTGGCGTTGTGTCTGCCCGCATGGAGCTTTGGCCAGAATGTGGAGAGGCAGAGAAAGGCTGAGGCTGGTGACGCCTCAGAGCAGTATTACATGGCACATTGCTATCAGTATGGTTGGGACGGAGCCCCTGAGGATGCCGCCCAATATGCTATTTGGCTCAAAAAGGCTGCTGCCAGTGGAGAACCTGGTGCTCAATACGACTTGTCGCAACTATATAAGTATGGTGCATACAGTGTGCCGCAGGACGATGCGGAGTATCTCCGTTGGGCAAAAAAGTCTGCCAACAACGGCTACACCCCCGCTTGCTACAATTTAGGACTATACTACGAGAACATTGACAGAGAAGAGGCCTTCTATTGGTATAAAATGGATATGGACTTGCACTGGCAAGAACACCACGAGGAAGACCAGTTTGCTGTCAACCGCCTTCAGGCGATGGGCATCACCTACCATCCTGCCGATCACGCCTCATCGGGTTCGGACCGTAATACTTCCTCGCGGTCGCTAACCAACGGCAAAAGCAAGAAGATCATTTCCAGCCATTAGGCTGCTATATTCAGGATAGCTTACCCTTTGCCCTGGTCGTAAGTAACGTCTGTTAAGTGTCCCTACTTAAGGCTGCCCCGCCATATAAGAAAGGTGGGGTAAGGCCGTTGTGGAAACTAAAATCAAAAAGTAATGGAAAATTTAGAAGTGATGGTGATTCTTTTCATCATCGTCGTGCTCGGCTATGCGCTATGCAAGCTGGGCTATATGGGAGACAAGTTTGACCAGAAATTGTCCTCTATCGTGATCGACGTCACCTGTCCCGCCTTGATTCTCTCGTCGGTGATGGGAACGGAACTGCCCGACCGCTCGTTAATATTGCCCCTGTTGGGAGTCGGTTTCCTCACCTACGTCGTGCTGTTGGTGTTCGGCTTCTGGGTGCCGCGGTTTGTCTCCAAGGACCGTGATGAGCAAGGGATGATCGGCTTTGCGCTGATGTTTGCCAATGTGGGATTCATCGGCTATCCCATCGTCTCCTCCATCTTCGGCCCCAAGGCCGTCTTCTATGCCGCCCTGCTGAATATGCCCAACACCTTCTTCATCTTCACGGCCGGTGTGATGCTCGTGAAAGGCGAGTATGGGGTGAAAAATCTGAATCCCAAGGTGCTGCTCTCCCCGGCTATGATTGCCGCTTTTGCCGCCGCCCTGCTGGTGGCCTTCAGTGTTCGCACTCCCGACCTCATAGCCCGTCCCGTCACGATGGTGGGCAATATCACCGTACCTGCCGCCCTGATGGTCATCGGATCGTCTATGGCGCGCCTGCCCCTTCGCGAGGTCGTGGGCAGTGTGAAAGTCTATGTTGCCTCTTTCCTGCGCCTCTTCGTCGTGCCTCTGTCGGTCTATTTTCTGTTCAAGGCCTGTGGCGTGAGCGACCTTGTCAATCAGATCAATACGGTGGTCATTGCCATGCCTGTCGCCTCCTTCGGCACCATGTTCTGCATGAAGTTTGGGCGCAGTGCGTCGCTGATGACGGAGATGACGTTTGTCACCACCGTCGCCTCGATCCTCACCATACCGCTGGTCACGATGCTGCTCCAATAGCTTGTTGAGACTGTTGGCTATGACACAAGCCGACGGGGAAGGACGATGGTGATGACAAACCGATGGAGTGGGGCAGTACTGCGCCCCACCGTTGCCGCAGGCTTACGCCTCCTTCTCCAGCAACTCCTCCAAAAACTCGGATGCGTCGGAAACGCACATCGGACATTCGCGCAGCACGACACCCGTGCCCACGCCCTTGAGCAACTTGCAGCGGGTGGCACCGTTGCGCTCCTGAAATTTCTCCATGATCTGCCTCATGCCCTTCACGGCCTTGGCCCGGTCTCTTACGGCCAGTCCATAGACGATGCCTGCGCCCACGATAGATCCGCAGGTGCCTTCTCCGTTGCCCATGCCCGCTGCGAAACAGTTGCCCGCGTGCTTGATGGTCTCTTCGTCCAGTCCTGTCAGGTCGCAGTAGGTGCAGAGTACGGATTGTGTGCAGTTGTGCGAGCCGCAGCGTTTCTTCTCCGCTGCCAATTCCTTTCTACTTTCCATTGTTCTTGTTCGTCTTGATTTGGTTCGTTTTTGTAGTTGGCCTGCAAGCGGCAAGCCTGCAGTTGGGATGGTTCTGCAAAGGTATGAATCCTTTTCTGAAAAACGGCGGTAGTCTTCTTAAAATCTCTTAACCCTGTCTCAAGGAGATGTCCTGTTGTTTAATAGTAACTATTCAGCAATAGTGTAGGCATGCACCATCCTACCATCCTATAACGACAGGATGGTATGGATAGCTTGCAGCTGCGACTGGCCGTTTTTCCATGCAGTGTCAGCAATGGAATGTATAGAAAAGAAAGCGTCTGCTCCATTGTCAGACCTGAAAGTGCCGGACACTTTCTGCTTTATCTTCAGTTTTCGGATTCCTCTCTCGCTCGCATTGTTGTCGGGTGGAATTGCGGGATTTTCCAAGAAGTTGAATATGTAATCCCTGCATTTTGCGAGTCCCTTGCGAAGCCTCTCGAAGTTGTCTCTTAGGTGGAGCAGGTTGGCTTTCAGCAGTTCGTCAAGCCAAGTTCTTTTGTCAATGATTTCATTTGACCGAGTGTTTCTCTCATGAATGGCTTGTCTGAACTTCTTTCGCAAGGTTTTTGTGCGCCGAATCATTTCAGCTTTCATCTGTCGGGATTATTAACAAAAACTCAAAGGCGTGTTATTGCTGAATAGTTACGGTTTCCAGCTATTTCTGTTAAACAATTATAAAAGCCAGAGTGATACAGTTTACATACAAAAAATATTTGTACCTTTGTAAACAACAAAAAGAATAAGCATATGTTGACAGAGTTGGAAGTATTTGCCAAGCGACTGCGTCAGGCAAGAATCAAGGAAAAGCTATCAATGGACGCCCTTTGCGAGAAGGTGGAGGGTGTTGTGTCCAAGCAGGCAATCTCAAAATACGAGGCTGCCAAGATGATGCCGTCCAGTCCTGTCTTAATAGCTTTGTCAGAGGCATTGAAGGTAAATTTAGATTATTTCTTCCAGCCATTCAAGTTTGATGTAGAAAAGATGCAGATTTCTTTCCGCAAGAAATCGAGCGTTCGCTCGAAAGATATTGCCGCCCTCAAAATACGCATTCAAGAGGAAACAGAGCATTATCTTGAAATCGAAGAAATCCTAGGCAAAGAGGCTTCTATATATAATAAGGTGGAAAGCGGCATGGTTCTTTCCCTGCCTAAGGATATGTTGAAATGTGCCCAACAAGTTCGAGACCAATGGCAACTGGGCTTGGACCCCATAGCTAATGTGCAGGATATTCTTGAAGCTAACGGAATAAAGGTAATACCGATTTCAGGGCTTGAAGGTTTCGACGGATTGAGCGGAATGGTAAATGACATGCCTATCGTAGTCTTGAACAAAGACATGAAGATGGCTGAACGCTTGCGCTTCACGGCATTGCATGAGGTTGGGCATTTATTGTTCAACCAAAATATCTTCACCTCTTTGAGCGAGCATGACAAAGAAAAGATGTGTCATGCTTTCGCCAGTGAAATGCTTTTGCCAAGTGATGTCATTACCAACACGCTTGCAGGGAAAGCTAAGCTTTCGCTCAATGAGCTTATCTTCCTTCAAGAGATGTATGGTATATCTATAGATGCCATTATGTATAAGCTCCTCCAAATGGGTATCGTCACGGAAAAGCGATACAAGAACTTCCAGATTCGCAAGAGGATGAGCAAGTATTTTTGTGCAACCGTAGAGAAAAGTCGTTACAGAGAAGAATTGAAGGATACTCGCTATACGGCGATGGTATATAGTGCGTTGGCACAACAGTTGATAACCACCTCCAAGGCAGCCTCCTTGCTGGGCTGTTCTGTGGCCAGTGTACGTAACAATGTAAATGTCATCTAGCCTATGGAAAAGATAGTCGTGAGCGATACAAATATATTCATCGACCTGATAAGCGTAAACTTGCTTGACGGCTTCTTTAGCCTACCATGGGAGATACACACCACAGATATGATTATGAAGGAGCTAAAAGACTCCAATCAAAAAGCGGTGGTTGATGCTTTTAGGCAACTAGGGAACTTGAAAATTAAAGGGTTCGACGGAAACGAAATGCTGGAACTCATGCGAATGCGAAAACGAGCCTCTGAGTCTTCCAACGCTAGTATTCAGGATTGTTCGGTGTGGAAGCTGGCAAAGAATCTAAATTGTTCTCTTTTGACAGGCGACAACCGCCTGCGCAAGGTGGTACAGAAAGATAATATAGAAGTTCATGGCATCCTCTATCTCTTCGATAAGATGCTGGAACATCAAGTGATAAACCATGAGACGGCAATCACCAAGTTGCAAAGTCTCTTTAATATCAATTCTCGCCTACCAAAGGACGAAATCGACAAGAGAATCGAACTTTGGAAAGCGGCTTTAACTCAATAGGAGGAATGCTATGGCATAAAGTAGAAAATGAAAGGAACGAAAAATCCCACTTATCGGGCAAGGACAAGTGGGAAAATACGTATGCTTGGCGATTGCAACGAAGTTCCGACCAAAGACCTTCATTGAAACGTTAGCGAGTGCATGCTGCAAAAATAGTAATTTTTGCTCAAACTGCCAACGTTTCGATGCAAAAATCGCCAATATTTAACGTTTTGCCTTGCTTTTTAGTGAGGCAAGGCATAGTTTCGTCCATAAAATTAAAAATATATGGAGCATAATAGACGCAAATGTAAGGATGTTTATGATAGAACACCCAACTTATTTACTAAGCAGGAATGGGATAGACTACTTTCTGTGTCATGCAACGTAGCCAAATCCAAAGCCCCTGAATCTCTTGGGGTGTTGAATCAAAATATTGGCCAATACCTAAGTACAACAGGACAGTATGAGATGCCTGTTGTGAGAGCTATCAGTTGTTTAGCCCCTAAAGACATAGTGGCACTATATCACATTGACAGATGCAATGTTGAGGGCTGTATTCCTCATTTTTATACAGAAGACAAAAAGTTTGAGAGCACATGGACATTCCCACGTAAGTCTCTTAGTAAAATTGCTCGCTATCCAATGATTATATCTCCAGACTTCTCCGTTTATGAGAATTTGGCTTTTCCTCAGAAGTTTTGGAACATCTTTCGCAACAAGTTTTTAGCTGCATGGTGGCAATATAATGGACTTAATGTTATCCCCAATATTTCATGGATGCATGGGCAAGATTATGCCATGTCTTTTGATGGGTGGCCTAAGCATTCGGTCATTGCAGTTAACAGTACTGGTATTAATGATGATGAAAAGTGCAAAATCATGTGGTTAGAAGGGTACAAGGTGATGTTGGAAACTCTCGAACCGACTCATATCTTGCGTTATGGTGCAAAAATAGAAGGAGAAAATGAGGCTATCAGCACCTATTATGATAATGATAATAAAAAGTTTGCAAAATATGGGTGGTAATTGTTCTTATAATGAAGGTTGGGGTGGAGTGCCAGAGGCTAATCGTACCCATACGGATTCTGAATACAGAATCGACAAGCACAAAGTTGTTTTCTTGACTAAGAATGCTGCTCAGAAGAAGAATATTCTCAATTCCAATTCTCCTGGTGTTACATATCTTATAGCTAGCAAGGACAAGGAGGGAAACATCAAGGTTCACAGTGTCAATATCTATGATGGGCATCACTTGAAATGTGAGATAAACCTTGAGTTTGACTCCAAAGGAAATGTGATTTCATACAACAAATCAGCTAAGGGTAGCCATAGTCATTATTGGGCAAAAGACCCTAAAGATGGATTGCTGAAAAGAAAGAAGCATGACAAAAGCAACATCTTCGCAATAGATAGCAAATATAACTCTTTGATAAAGAAAATAGAAAAGTTTAACAAGGAAAATCATAAATAATATGGCAGAGCATACTATACTACACAGAACCATAGCTGTCAAGGACTTTTGGGGGCCTGGTAAGCATATTTACGAAGACCAGTTGGGTTGGACTGTCGACGAGAAGAAAGAAGCTGGGTCGCTGGCGTCTAAAAAGATATTTGAGGTAGAAGTTGTTGAGGTCGGGCTTAACCTTGCGTTCTATTATGTGGATAATGATACTTTCTATGGGATTCATACAGAGAGCTATCCTATTGAGTGTAAGATTCTCCCACGTGATAGAACAGAGAAATATATAGGTTGGCAATGCCAAGCTGATACTCATTTAGATGGAGAGGTTATTGCCTCTTTTGATGACGAGCATCAAATTTGGGATAACCTACGTATTGGTGGCAAGAGTTTGGAGGAAGTTATCTCTCGCTCATACATCATGGCTTTGAACTAATGTAAAAATCCCTTTGTTGCAAAACATTGACTTACTTTGCAACAAAGGGATTTATTGTTATGGAATACTAAACATGCCTTTTCCTATTCCGTCAATTCGCTATACCTCTTGAACAGTTCTGCCACGCATTCGCTCTCCGTCATCTTCATCGGGAAGCCGTAGGCTCCCATTACGGCTCGGTCGTTCTGGCGATGAGCCTGAAGGAGTTCCTTCGGCATGAGCGTCGGGTCGTAGAGGTCGGCGAGCGAGGAGTCGGGGTATAGGGCGCGGGCATCGAGTATCGCCTGGGCACTCTGCTCTATCTTTGCCTTTTGCTCGGCAGTGGGCGTAGGCCAAGGGAAGTTGTTATATACCACGTCCTTGCTGTAGCGATAGTCGCTCTTCAGGCGACCGCACACTGCTCGCATCCAGGCCATGTGGACGTTCGACTCCAAGATGCCGAAGTGGTAGAGAGTGGCAGAAGGGATGAACTTTATCAAATTTGAACAAATGACATCTTTTGACATAAATCCCATTGGTATATATTTTCTTCTCTCCGATGATACTTCTGGAACTACGATATAATCACTGTCAGAGCATCTTGGCTCATCGAACAAAGTAGGCATCTCCGCTTTCTTTCTCGTAGCCGCCTTGCTGCTTGCCAATCGAAAATCTCTTACAGCCTCCACTCGCTTCATCACTCTTGGGCATTGACGAAGTAAGGCTGGGGAGGCTCCCACCAGCCAAAGGCAATAACGCTCCTTGTTGTTGATGAACTCTTGCGAGCCTATCAGCCTCCTGATGAATGGTGCGGCTTGTGGCTCTGCTTTCGACAAATCATCTTTCTCTTCTGCCGACAACAGAAGATTGCCGCCATCGGTAGGCTTGGCACCGTATATCATGGCAGGAACATCGCATAGGGGCTTTGACCTGCTTTCCACGAAAATGTCTGGCGCATCTATCAGATACCCATTGATGTTCTTCGCCTCTATCACCTGCCCATTGTCGAAAAGGCGTTTGGTATTGCTTGTCTGTCCTTTGGAAACTGTGTCGACGGCGGGGACTTTCTCATCCGAGAATCCAACAATGACGCAATGCACATGCGCCTTCAAGCTTGCCTCGCTGTCCCATCGGAAGGTGCGGTAGGCGAAGTCGATATGTACGCCAAACATTTCTTTGAGAGGTTTCCATATCGCTGCCACCTGCTCACCTTGTGTGATGGAATTGGTGGAAACAAGGGCAGCACGGATGTCGGTACCTTGCATCAGTTTGGCTGCTTTGTAAAACCACGCTGCCACATAATCTATCTTGCCTGCGGTTTTGAAAGGCTTGCCTTTCTCATCCACGAAAACACCTAGCAAGTCAGCTTTTTGCTCCTTGCCCTGTAATGAATAACCCACAAATGGTGGATTACCTATGATATAATTTAACTCCTCCTTCGGGCAAACGTTCTCCCAGTCTATCTGAAGCGAGTTGCCCTCATGGATGTTGGCGTAGCTCTTCAGCGGCAGGAAGTCGATGTCGTGATGAATGATCTTCTCCGTCTCTGCCATCATCTGCGCCTCGCTTATCCACAGGGCAGTGGTGGCTACGGTGACGGCGAAGTCGTTGATTTCTATGCCGTAGAACTGGTGGATGCTCACCTTGATGGGGTTTTCGAAGGCGTTGAGCTGCTCCACGCTGTATATCTGCTTGATAATCTCGTTCTCCAGTCGGCGCAAGGAGAGGTAGGTCTCCGTGAGGAAGTTGCCCGAACCGCACGCCGGGTCGAAGAACTTGAGGTTTGCCATCTGGTCCTGCAACGCGTGCAGACGCTGCAAACGCTTCTTGATGTTGGTCTCCTCATTACACGACTCAAACGCCGCTAGAAAGTCGTTATAAAAGAGCGGGTCGATCACCTTGTGGATATTCTCTATCGACGTATAGTGCATACCGCCCGATCGACGGGTCTCGGGGTTGAGGGTGCTCTCGAACACACCACCGAAGATGGTAGGCGAGATCTCGCTCCAGTCGAAGTCGAGCGAGGCGTGCTGCAGGAGCGTATCCCGAAGCTCGTCGGTGAACTGCGGAATGTCTATCTCCTCGGCGAAGAGGCCACCGTTGGTATAGGGGAAAGCGGCAAGTGTAGGGTTGAGATACTTGCTTCGCTTGTCGGCAGGGGTGTTGAGCACCTCGAAGAGCTGCACCAGGGCCATGCGCATGAAGCTGGAGCCAAACTGTGCGAGGTAGTCATGAAACATGTCGTGCTTGCCAAACACGCCTGCATCCTCGGCATAGAGACAGAACACCAAGCGCACACATAATATGTTGAGGTATCGGAGCGACTGAGGGTCGTCGAGGTCGTACTGCGAGACTAAGGCATCATAGAGCTTGCCCACTATCTCGCCCGCCTTCATCGAGACCTCCATCTCCCGTTGCAGGTGCACCCCTTGCTGGTCCACGAGAAACTGGAGGCGGTAGTATTCTTTCTCCAAGTCTTTCAACAGTATGCGGGACGGCTCGCCCTTCGGGTTCTCCATGTCATAGACGTCGAACTCGGCGAAGTTGCAAGTCACTATCCAGCGAGGGCGCTGCGAGTAAGGCAGAGCCGCACTGTATCGCTGCGCCTGCTGGAAGGGGGTCAACAAAGAGCCGTCGCTCTGCCGGATGGCCTGGCGCAAGTCTTTGCCCAACGACTTCTGTTCTATCATCACGTGGGTGGAGGGAATCATCCCGTCGATGAAGGAAGTATGGTCGAGCAGAGCCTGCTGCTCAAACTGGATAAACTGTGACGGGTCTTCCACGCCCATCACCTCGGTGAGGAGTTCGGTCCAGAAAATCTGGCTCTCGCCCTTCTCATATCCCCTGCCTTCCCATTTCTTGGCGAAGGCAGCGGCAGCCACGCTTTGTTGTTTCTCTGTCTTCATCTTGTTTTTCTTCCAGATACAAAGATAGCCATTAAAAACAGAGTTTCCAAAAGATCCAGGATAAAAATATCATTATCCGCGCTTTACAGAGCGTTCTCTTCTTTTCTCTCGGTAAAAAGAAAGTAGGAGGTAACACGATAATACATACCATTAGGATTAACCTCCCATCTCACTTTGGCTATGCCATCCTCATAATCATAGATATTTTGCAACAAAAATTAAAGGATTTCTCTTTGCCGTACGACAAAGAGAAATCCTAATGACCGATTTGGGTTAAATAGGCCTTTATCTTAATATTTAAGCCGCAGCGAAATCATAAACTCACGACCACGCAGCGGTACGCGGTAGTATTGAAAATTGGCTTTTTGATAAAGCGAAACTTCGTAGTCTTTGCGGTTAAACAGATTGTTGATATTTGCACTTGCAGACCAGCGAGAATTGAAATCGTAGCGCATACCGGCATTCAAAAAACTGTTAATAGAGTAATGGTTACGGACTATTTCGAAGACCGATTGCGAAAAGTCGGCATACAGCCGGAATTTACTGATAGGATAGAAATCCATTGTTAAGGAATAATAGGCATTTTTCAGCAGATTGTCAGTTACGGAGAAGACATCAGGCTTTTTCCAACTGATATTTCCGGCCATGGTGAGTTTGGGCTGGAACCATGTCAGTCCGCTCCATTGCGCCGTGACTGAAGCATGCAAGGCATGATAGCGCAGATAATCTTCCACCTCGTTTTGAGACACAAACTCCTTATTATATGAATAATTTGTCTGTCCGCTCAAATTGATGTGGGCATTGCGAAAGTTCTTACGACATGACAATGCCATGCTCCAGGTAGTTTTCGCGCGGTCGTTCCACACTGGAACAAAGAGCGTATAATCGGGCATATAAAGACTTTTAAGATAATGGTCGGAAGTACTGCGCGTCCAGCCGACATAAATATTCCACGAAAAGAGCGTGATGGTGTTCAGATACGACAGACGGAGATTCGCCAACGCGACACGCTGCACCGAAAGGCTGTCGATGCCTGTCGTAAATGTACGGTAGTTGTTCATCATCGTTCCATTGAACCAAGGATCGGCGTTTGAAGCATTTTGGTTATAGGCTACCGAGGTTTCCATTCGCAATAGAGAACTAATTTGTTGAGTGAAATCGAGCGAAGGAGAGAAAAGAACTTTTTGGTCTTTTTCTTTTCGCCAGCCACAGCGGTAAATGGTATATTCCACAGGAAGAAGTAGTTCGACGTTTCCACCGCTCCATTGAATTTGATACGATGGTTCGAGTGTGTGCAGCCAATAGGACGAAGTAGCCGTCTGTTGGGGGTCGTGTAGTCGGTTGTGCTTGTATTCTATAATGTAACCCAACGTCAAGGGATTGCCCGCTATATCGAAAGCCGTGGAGAGCCGGTGGCGCATAAACCAATGATTCAGATAATAGCTCTGCCGTTTGTATTCGTTATCTGCTGTCCAATAATCAGAAAGTCGCTCGCGCGTCTGATAGGTACGCACAATGGAAGCCAAACTATAGACACGACTTGGAGTGGTCAGGTTTACATTGGCGACATTCTGAATAAAATAAGGTTTGCGATGTATGTCCTCTCCCAAAGAGCCTAAATTGGATACATTTTGATTATAGGAGCTGACATCCTGCCATTGCCCCGAAAGGACGTTCTCCACGTACACCTTCTTGCCATTCAATTCGTAACGCACCTGTCCTTTTACTACATCTTCACAGCTCTTTTGCCGATTGTTTTCGTAAATACTGATTGTGTCGCCTGCATAATACTCGCTTCGGGTGCTATCCTCACGGTTTTCTCCTTCGTGATTGTAAAGCAGGTTGAAACGCAGCGTGGAATAAGGCGTGAAAGCGTGCATATAGTTCACTCCAGCAAAATAGGAACGATTGTCAAGATAGTAAATGGGGGAAATGGGTGGACGGCGGCTTGTGGAAGAATAGAGGAATGGAGAGGGCAGTGGCTCTTGCGTATAGACGCCACTGAAGTTTGACATGCCGTTTTGGATGCCGCGCAATGATGCCCCTCTGTTGTTCAAGGCTCCGGTAAATAATAGCTGGTTTTTCTTTGCCACTTGAATGCCCGTCATACTGCCGTCCCATACTGTAGGCGTGCCTCCAGTTCCCACTTCTGCATCACCAAAAGGACGCATCTTGTAATTCTTTTTCAATTTAATGTTGAGCGTTGCATGGTTGCTATGAACTTTCCCTTCCAAGGAACGGACGGGCTGGTTATTCTCCATTACCTGAATGGTGGATACTGCTTCCGCAGGCATATTTTGGGTGGCTTGATTATATTGGTCTCCCATAAGATCCAATCCCTCAATGTTCAGTTTGTTGATGCTACTGCCTTGGTACAGAATTTGTCCGGAAGGCATCACCTCGATACCCGGCATACGTTTGAGCACATCCTCAATGCTGTAGTCCTCTTTTTGGCGGAATGACTCTACATAATAGTTAAGCGTATCTTTTTTTCGGGTGATGGCATCGGTCTTTATAACCACCTCGTCCAGAGTACAAGTCTTTTCTTCTAAGTGAACAGTATATTGATATTTATCCTTTTGAACCGGTATGGTCTGTGTGGCATAACCCATTTTAGAGAATGTCAGTTTGGTTGCATTCTTCTTGTATTGCAATGAATATTGCCCATTGTTCTTGGTAATACAATAAGCCAATAACGAGTCATTAGTATTCAATGCTTTGCATAACACATTTGCAATGCCCTTGCCGTTTGTATTTGTAACGGTCCCTTTAAAAACAGTTTCTGTTTCCTGTGTCCAGCCAGACAGAGGAAACAGAATCAGCAAAAATAGTATTTTAAAGATTCTTACCATTTTAGTTCAAGCATATTACTGGGACGTTTCGGATTGTTTGCTTCCGGAGTTACCATTTTCCCATTTTTCTCAATTTTTACATTATAAATCTCAATACTTAGATTATCAAAATCTTCAATATCATTGCGATAACCGGTCAAAGCATTTTCATGTGTAGTTACAATCAAATCTTTGATATACTTTTTCTTATATAGATACATATCGCTGTATTGAGACATTGCTCCAAATCCATTATTTGTAAAAATCCAATTGCGACCTTCATCATGGATTTCCATGATCAGCCCAGGCAATCCTGTAAAAAGATAAGGTCCGTAAGGAAGTGCTATCGTTTCAGTGTACCATGCAATATAATTTCGACCGGCAAAAGAACAAGTGGCCTTTTTACAAGCTCTTTGATTTATTATAGAGTCCCCGGATACCAATTGCCAGTCCATTTGAGGCGTTGGGTAAGTGTACTCGTAGCTTCGCAATACATCGTAAGTCTGCACCGTGGTTTTTTGTTCTTCTAAATCAGTTAGCGTAACAAAGAAAAAAGTCCATTTTTTAATAGCTTGCATCCATTCTTCACGAGCCTTTTGGTCCTTTTTATTTTGTTTGCTACTGGCTAAATAGTCATTTATTGAATCGAATGCCAATCGATTATAATCACTAAAAAGTAAGTGCTTATCTGAAACCATCAATACTGTTTGCGCTTCAGTATAATCATCCAACTTGGTAGAATCTTTGCGGAACTTTAATTCATAAAATACTCCCAACTTGGCATGATCAACAACACTCCTCTTTGATTTCTCATAAAAATCGCCACTCTCACTATATAGCCTTTGAGCCTTAATCGTGGTCGAACATAATAATATCGTAATAAATAAAACAAAGAATCTCATTATTTTAAGTTTTTGTTCTTATGAAATATCCACAAGTTTCTCATATCATATTTTTTGCTTTACATATAGAGGCGTCTTACTCTCTATTGATTCTTTCCACCAATTCGTCTGGTGTAAGTATCTCCATCTTGGAGAAACCAAACCACTTTTTGCCTAAGTCCTTAATGGATGCTCCTATGTGATACACATCATCGTCTATACAAAGGAAGCGGTCATGTGATAAACGGAATGTTTCAACATCAATCGGTGCATATTGAGCATTATGACGGTCTATGTCGAGTTGGAACTGACGGCTTATCTGCTGAGTGTAGATGATTGCAGACACGTTATTATCTCTTTTATCGAGTAATGTCAGTACAGTCTCGTCAACATAGTTGTCGATAAGGACAATACGTTTCTTTGTACTCTTAATCAAATCGGACACGAAAGTGTAGGCATCATAAACTTGCCCATTGTAGAACACACCTTGTTTCGGCTTTGCATTGCCCTCGTCCAATCTGCGAAACACTTCTTCTATACGCTTGTCGGATTCTTGCAAGTGTTGTTGCATTTCCAATTGATGGTATTCCATAGTCGAGAGACGCTGAAACACTTCGGCATTGTTCTGTAGAAAGTGACGCATTGAAGTGAAAGCTCGCATTATTCGAATATTCACCTCAATCGCAGTGTCAGAACGTAAAACACTACTAAGCATAGCGACTCCGTTTTCAGTAAATACGTAAGGCATGTATTTCAAATGTTGTCCTCGTCCTTCGTTTAAGGTCGCAATTTGCGACCTTAAACATTCGTCCTTGGTCAATTGAAACATGAAATCTTCTGGAAATCGTTTAATATTACGTTTTACTTGCTCATTAAGACGCTTTGTTTCAACGCCATAAAGTGTGGCAAGGTCACGGTCAAGCATAACTTGTTGTCCTCTAATTACTTTTATTAGAGGTTCGATATTACCTGCGAGTTCATGGTTATCGCATTTTATAATATCTATTTTGGACTGCTCACAATTTGTGACTGGTTCTTTTTTATCTATGTTGTTTGCCATATTTCTATTTTTTTAAGGTCACAAATTGTGACCTTAAACGTGTTGTTACTTATTATTGCATTCAAAGGTAGTGCTTTTAGCCTTTAAGGCACGATTGCACAAACCCTTTTTTGAAAAAACGTAAAATTAATAGTTTTATTGCTGTGATTGTAGTTTTATTAACATAAAGCTCTAAAGCAGCCAAAGGAGGGCAAGAGCAAGGAAGCCGTGGAGACCAACAAGGACATCGAGCAGTTGTTGCTTTCCATCCAAAAGGCTTTCGATGTGCTTGTGGAAAAGAGAACGGACTTACCTATTCCTACCATTCGTGACGACACTCGTTCGCCAGCCTCATTACGCTGGAGGCAGGTGTGCCGATGTAGACCATCTGCAAGATGCTCGGTCATAAGGATGGGAAAATGACGTAGCGGTATGCGAGAGTGACCCAAAAGAAAGCGCATCCTTCGTTTCACTTGTCACAACGTTGTTTTCTTTCATTTGCTCGTCTCCTCGAAGTAGTTCTAAAAAAATGAAAAAATATAATCAATAAAATTATTACATGGATAGATGTAAATAATACCAAATAGAACCACCACGTAAACGCTGCTCCACCAGCCCCTTTATAGATCATTAAGTAGTACAAAGGAAATGAATAACCAACAAACACAGTGGCATTTATTGAACATTTTTTGTGACTAATAAAAATCCATTCTATTAGTAGCAATATTATACCCCAGTTCGGGATAAAATAGCGATTAGTTGCATGTGAAGACAGATACGCGGG
>OHHU01000468.1_pt1 | contig 24407 bp, 17 predicted proteins | sample 1568151 | NCBI WGS metagenome assembly OHHU01 (sample SAMEA3879572, study PRJEB24766) | human gut metagenome | biome: human-associated habitat; feature: feces | place: USA | collected 1985/1987 | reverse complement strand
TAAGACCTACGCAAATATTTGCGTAGGTCTTAGAATTCGGTGTAATCTGTGGTGATCTCCGGCATACTCTTGTATAGACTTATCCTGCAATCTTTTTCAGCCTCCTGAAATGAGCAAGCAACTCTTCGGCATCTTTCCACGTATGGTAACGGTTCCAGATATCTCCTAATAAAGCTGCACCGCCAAAGCCAAGAGACTTTATTTCCACAAGGTTCACCTCACTTATTCCGCCTAAGGCTACTACCTTTTCATGGATGACTCCGCTTTCCTGTGCTTGTTTCAACTCATCCTTTGAATATCCCGAACGATATCCCTGTTTGGAAATGCTATCGTAAACAGGACTCATAAGCACATAATTGAACAGGGAGACTGTACTTTCCACTTCTTCCAAGCTATGGCAGGCACGACTCAGTATTCCCTCATAATTTGCAGGTACCTCCGGATGACGGGAATTCAAGTGAATTCCGCCTAGAAGATACTTATCTTTCAAAGAAAAGAAATCATGAATGACAATCCGGGTTCTATATTCCGGAGCAATACCTTGCAGCAGATTTTCTACCGCATGAACATCCGCATCCGGTTTGCGTACATGCAGCAAGTCCAGTCCGGCTTTGAATAACTCAGTGACGATGCGTGCTTCATCCGGAATAAAATCCGGAGAGGTGATAATAATCAGTTTCATTTTTCTATCCTTCATTTACCGGATGCGTCGGAAACGGGAAATGCCACAAAGGACCATTCCCCTGCCCTATACGTAAATTCTTCCCGGCTTCAATAGCACAGGAAATGTATTCTTTGGCCTGTTCCACTGCTTCATACAAGGATGATCCTTGCGCCAGAAAAGTGGCAATGGCGGATGAAAGCGTGCATCCCGTACCGTGCAGGTTGGCGGAATGAATACGCCTGCCACCAAAGATATTCAGTTCTTTTCCGTCATAAAGTACATCGCACATTTCATGACCGGTCAGATGACCTCCTTTAATAAGAAAAGCACAGTGATATTTTTCGAATAACCGGCATGCGGCATCCTCCATTTCATCAATCGTCTGAACCGGTTGTTGCAACAATACTTCTGTTTCGTGCAGATTAGGAGTTACGAGAGTTACTTTCGGAATCAACTTAGTACGAATGGCTTCCAATGCCTCATCCGTCATCAGACTATGCCCGCTGGTAGAAACCATCACCGGATCGAAAACCACTTTCCGGGGAGAATAGCGACGCAGTATCCGTACTATTTCATAGATAATCTCTACGTTTCCGGTCATACCTATTTTAATGGCATCCGGTTGCAAGTCTTCCATCACCGCCTGCATCTGTTGGCCTACCAACTCTGCAGCAACAGGATGAACGGCTTGCACACCCAATGTATTCTGCACTGTAATGGCTGTGATGGCAGTAGCTGCATAACCTCCAAGTGCCGAGATAGCTTTTATATCTGCCTGTATACCCGCACCACCGGAACTGTCGGAACCGGCAACGGAAAGAACGATTGCTTTCTTATCCATAAACCAAATTACAACTTTCTAACATTCCCTGTACGACTACTCTCCCATGCCGCCTCAATCAGGCGGATAACGCCAAGCACTTCGCACGCATCACTTTGCAACACTTCGCCATTCCGGATATGCTGATAAATATTCTCATAGAAAGCAGCGTAGTTTCCGGGAAGGGTCGGATAAGGTTTCCGCACCACATTACCATCTTTTTCCGTATGGAGTATTCCCCATTGGGATTCATCCTCTTCTCCCCAATGCGGGGCATCCGGCAACAGACCTTTAGTCAGATCCGCCTCTTGAGGATCAAGACCGTACTTCACATAAGAGCCTTCCGTTCCATGAAGAACAAAGCGAGGCTCATTCTCACACATCAGATAGCTGGCTTTCAGGGTGATTTTCACTTCCGGCATCCGGGCAGGTTTCATCAGATGGATGATAAAATAATCATCTACTTTACCACCGGTACGTAAAGTTGCAATATCAGCAAATACAGCTTCGGGCATGCCAAATAGTTGAACAGCCTGGTCGATGACATGGGCACCCAGATTATAAGTCAGACCACCACCATTCTCGCCGGTTTCTTTCCAGGTGTTCGGCTTGATGAAATTCCGGTAACGGGGAAAGGTTGATTCAAATTCGACCAAACGGCCTAACAATCCCTGAGCCAATATTTCTTTCACGGTCAGGAAATCACAATCCCAACGACGGTTCTGGTAAACACTTAAGGTCAGTTCTTTTTCCGCAGCAAGAGCTACGAGTTCTTCACCTTCCTCTACAGTAGTGGTGAAAGGTTTTTCAACGATAACATGTTTTCCGGCTTCGAGAGCACGACGGGCATATTCGTAATGGGAACTGTCAGGGGTGTTCACTACCACTAACTCCAGTTCTTCCATTCCTATCAACTCATCAAAACTACGCACAATACGGGATTGCGGATACTTCGCCCGTGACAATTCTTTACTACGCTCAGTGACAGCAGTCAACTCAAAATGAGGATTTGTGGAAATAAAAGGAGCATGAAACACTTGTCCCGACATTCCAAAGGCAGCCAATCCGGTTCTTATCTTATCCATATCTTTCATTTTTTCTTTCGGCAAAACTAATGAATTTATCATTATTTGCTTCATGAAGCAACGATAATATCAAAATCTCCAATCCAAAAATCAATTCTGCCTATATACTTCGACTGGAAACAGGTATTTTTGCCACATGCATTATTTAGATTGAATACCATGAAGAAATTAGCTTTTTTATCCTGTCTGCTTCCCATTCTGTGGGCAGCATGTAGCGGTACTGCAACCACCCGCAAAGAATCCGGTGAATGGGCAAAAGTCCCCGAAATCCTGAAGAACATTGTTCCGCCTACTTTTCCGGACAGTATATATGACGTAACTGCCTACGGGGCAAAAAGCGATACGAGTTTTGACAGCCGACCTGCCATATTGGAAGCCATCAATCAATGTAATACAAATGGTGGCGGCACCGTTCTCATCCCTGCCGGAAACTATTTCAGCAAAGGCACCATCCTGCTGAAAAGTAACGTAAACCTGCACGTTGCAGATGGCGCACGTCTGGAATTCTCGACCGTGGCCTCTGACTATCTCCCCATGGTATTGACCAAATGGGAAGGAACGGAATGTTTCAACTACTCCCCTTTCATCTATGCCTACCAGTGCACCAATGTCGCCCTGACCGGCAAAGGCACGATTGACGGCAACGGAGCTGTAACTTTCAATGGTTGGCACGCCCTGCAAGGTCCCGCCCTGGATCGCTTGCGCCAGATGGGTATCGATTCCATCCCGGTATACGAACGCGTATTCGGAGAGGGATATTACCTGCGCCCATGCATGATACAATTCTACGGCTGCAAGAATGTACTTGTAGAAGATGTACAGATCTACGATTCTCCGTTCTGGATTATCCATCCTGTATTCTGCGACAATGTCACCGTACGCAATGTATATATAGACAGTAACAACTACAACAACGATGGTTGTGATCCGGAATCAAGCACGAACGTACTGATTGAGAACATGGACTTCAATGTGGGAGATGATGGTATCGCCATTAAATCAGGACGCGACCAGGACGGCTGGCGCATCGGCCAAGCCACGGAGAATGTGATTATCCGTAACTGTCACTTCGCCCGGTGGGCCATTACCATCGGTAGTGAAATGTCCGGTGGCGTGCGGAACATCTTTATCGAGGATTGCAAGATAGACAGTTGCCGCAACGGTATTTACTTCAAATCAAATCTTGACCGTGGCGGTTACTTTGAAAATCTGAACATGCGCCGGATAGAAGCGGACGTTTGCCTGTGGGGAGTGATTAATTTCCGTACGAACTACCACGGATACCGCGGTGGAAATCATCCGACACTCTTCCGCAATATCTGCATAGAAAATGTAACTTGCAACCGTGTGGACAGCGTAGCACTCATGGCAAACGGATTACCGGAAGCTAAACTTTATAATATCACCCTGCGGAACATAAAGGTAAAACAGGCACCGAAAGCCATACAGATGGACAATGTAGTGAACTTAACGCTCGAAAACGTAGAGGTGAACGGGAAACAGGTTACTTCCGCTGAGCAAGAAGACTAAATTTCCGCACCGTTTTGACACTTTGCTTTTTATGCATAACGAGAATGCAATATTTCCGCCCCAACGCTGGAAAGAATGAAAAGAAGCGAACGAAAATCAATATTTTCCTGACTGATAGTGCAATACAGAAATACATACAACTCTAATAAAAGAAAAACAGACGGTCTGTGTACTGAAAACAGATGGTCCGTCTCCCATCTATAGACCGTCTGTCTCCGATCTATAGATCGTTTGCGTCCCATATATAGATTGTTCGCATTACATCTATAGATTGTTTGCGTCAGATATATAGTTCCTGCATGAAAGAACTATTGTTTCTCTGCATAAGTATTACATATACTATCTATTTATGCAGAAACCGCGCATTTATATTCTATGGAATATACGAAAGGATTCTATTTCGGAGATTTCGAAAAGAGCTTCTGTCAGCAAAAGAGACATTCCGGTAACTTATTGTTCAAAATAAAGCATAACATCAGACTCTTAATGGATAAGTTTATACCATCTATGTAGTAATAGATAATATTTTGATGCGACTGCTTTGGATTTTAGCAGAAAGCATTTGCATTAAGAAATTAATTGCTTAATTTTGTCAATGGATTGGGGGAGCCCTATCCGCAACATATTAATATTTAAGAAGCGTTATGCTTATCTTGTAAGCTGAAAACCTGAGAAATTTTCAAAGTTGTGTACAAGGATAGCATAGTGGTTCTCACGCATATAGCGTGGGCTGCTATACTCTGTATCTGTACACAAAGGTTTTCTCAGGACCTTCAGCTTAAGATGTGGTATTGCAGTTCCACGCTTCGTGTTTTTACACATACTTTGGGGGCTGGAGTATACAAACACTAATTACTATGATAAAAAGAGTTCTTGTTTTTTTGATTATTGTATGTTCATGCGCCATTACTATGGCAGACAATACATACAAATGGGCTTTGTATGACGTGAAGGGTACAGGAGAATTCCATGACGGTTTGGCTGAATTTTACAGTAACGGATTATACGGTTTCATAAACTCTGCTGGAGAAGTTGCTATAGAAGCCAAGTTCAAATCCGTAGAAGATTTTGAAGACGGACAAGCTATAGTTGAGACGGAATCCGGAATGGGGATTATAAACAGAAACGGATTATTTTTATTGGAGCCTAAATATAAAGAAATTGAGAAAGCCGAAGAAGCTCCAGGACTGTATGTCATCGAAAGCACAGAGGGATATAAAGGTATATTCTTTAACAATAGAATTGTTATACCTCCTATTAGTTCTGATGGCAGTTTTTCCACTTATAATTATCCATTCATCAACGACATTAATGTATTAAACGGCAAACGATATGGCAGCATAAGAAAAGAAGGCGATATATTTATAAGCGAGACTCAAACAAAAAACAAAAAGAGTTGTCATTATTTCGATAAGAACGGGAATGAATTAAATGCCGTTTCTTATAGCAAGAGTAGTAAAGGCCTTGTATTTTTCAAAGGAAAAAACGACGAATATGGCTTCAAAAATGCCGACACAGGAACAATTGTCACAATTCCTCAATGTTTCGGAAGTGCATTTGACATCTGGATTAAAGATCACATTATTGTCTACACATATAAAGGGGCTACATTAATAAATGCAAGCGGTGAAAAAATAATTGAAGCTGATCAACTTCACTATAAAGACAATTATATCTTAAATGTGTCTATGCAACCAGAAATACGGGAAGGATTATATTCTCTAACAGGAAAAGAAATACTACCTACTAAATATAAACATATACACAGCATTGTAGATGATTGGTATAACTGCGAAAGTGATGACGAGAATATAGCTCTCAATATCAAGACAAAGAAAAAATACCCCGGGAAATATTTTTCATACAGTGACGGCATGATAAAAGTTTCCCAAGAGAATGGAGGTTATTATTATATAAATACCGCAACCGGCAACCGTCTTGCAGATACTTACAAATATGCACACGTTTTTTCTGAGGGATTAGCCGTAGTAGAAAAGGACGGAGATGGCTATAAAAGAATTATAGACAAGCAAGGAAAAACAATACTCCGGGAAACTGACGATTTCGAAATAGAAGGAGATATTTTCTCCGAAGGAGTAATCGCTATAAGTTATAAATATGATCATTGCTACATGTACAATCCCCTTGGACAAGGAGATTATGTCTACAACCAAAGGGGGGCAACAAACAATACGATAGATATTTGGTTTAAAGAAGGACTTGAAGCCATGAACAAAAAGCGATACTCCGAGGCTAAAGAAATCTTCTACCGGATTATTATGAATGCTCCTGAGAACGGAATGGCTATTAATAATTACGGTGTCTGCCTAGATAATATGGGATACAAGGAAGAAGCCCTCGAAGCTTATACAATGGCATTCGATCTGAATCCTAACAATACAACAGCTAAGAATAATATGGAACTTACGAAAAAAGAATTATTGCAGCAACAAGAGCAAACAGAAACCGAGACAGAAGAAAGTAACTCCGGTACCTTTTGGGATGCTTTGGCAAGTTTCGGCAATTTGCTGGGACAAATGGCAGGCAATTACGCCGGACAGAATGCGGATAATTCATATTCATCCAACTATAGCGGACACGACAATAGCTCGTCATCAAACAATGCATCTTCCTATCAGACACATTATTCCAGATGGGAGAGTATAGCCGAAAGACATTATAATTCTATAACCAATACAGGGTTTAGAGTGCGAGATAAACAAGGCAATAGAGGCGGAAGTGCCATGCAAGGCATGAATAGCGGCAATTATGTGCAAATGAAAAAATCATTCCGGGATGCACAAAGACAGATGCGTAATATACGGAACGATGCCAAAAGGCATGGTGTGACAATCACACAATCAAAATGGGAAACAGCCACTATCGCATATTAATAATAAGGTTTTAAACAGTGTCTTATCCTGGATTTAATTGAAATTTAGCAGTAATCATTAAATCCGGGATAAGACATAATCACACCCGTTTGAAAGATAGCTATACACCGCTATTGGACTGAAAAATTAGAAAAAAGCAAAAGTTATATGAGAAAAAGCCTGTTGAATAATTCTTGTTTTGTATCTTTGAACTCGTATAAGATAATTGAGAGTTTACAATATGATAAAGTCTATAGCATTAAATGGATTTACTTGCTTCCCGGAAAACAAATTTGAGTTTTCCAAGGGCATTAATGTCCTGATTGGAAAGAATGGTACAGGCAAGACACATATCATGAAGTGTATTGCCGCTACATTGAAAGCTAATAATAAATTTCATTTTTCTACTGCACAGACCAAAGACAAATATGGCGAATTACTAACAGATATGCTGATGGCGTATTTCAAACCGGATACACTGGGACATCTTGTTAATAATAGTGTCGCCAAAGTTTGTTCCATATCACTAAAACTAGAAGAAGCTTCCATCGATTATAATTTCACCACAAACATGAAGCTGGTAAAGACGGAAGCCAACTCTTACAGTTATGCCCCCGGTTTCCTCTATATTCCTCCAAGAGAAATGCTTTCTTTATTTGAAGGGTTCATCAGCCTGTACGAAAAAAGAGAAATTTCTTTTGATGAAACTTACGTAGATCTTGCCAGAGCTCTTAACACTAATCCGTTCAAAGGCCAGGCTTTTGACGAAGCTATTAAAATGGTGCAACCCTTACTCAAGAACTGGGATGTACAGGTTATAAAAAAGAATAACAGGTTTTATATCATCGAGAACCAAAAAGAATACGAAGCACATCTAGTAGCGGAAGGATTAAGAAAGATTGCGACAATCCTTTATCTTGTCAGCAACGGAGAGTTAAAGTCTCAAAGCATTTTGTTTTGGGATGAGCCGGAAGCCAATCTTAATCCAACCCTAATCTCCGTTATATCCGAACTGTTAATCTCTTTAGCTTCGCATGGAGTACAGATTTTTATAGCAACGCATGACTACCTGTTAACGCACCGCCTCTCTCTCCATGCCGAATATCTAAATGACAAACAACCCATCGATTTTTCTTTTTTCAGCCTGGAAAAGAAAAACAACAAAATGCTTATCGAGAAAAGTAAATCCTTAATTGATATTAACAACAATGCTATCTTAGATGAGTATGCAGCATTCTATGATCTGGAAACAAAACTAATCAATCAACAATAGACACATGGAATTTATTGAAAGTGAATTGAGATTTGTTTTTGATGAAAATCAATGGAACATTGTTACTCAGTTTGACGGCGAAAAAGATTATAAAAAAGTAAAAGACCACCTTAAAGGAACCAAGGCTATTGACTTTTTAGGAACTACAGATAATAAAATTTTCTTTTTCGAAATGAAAGGATTCCGCGGGTATCAGAACCAAACGTCCGTGAAAGAGAGACTGGCCGACAACGCTGAAGATCTGACAACAGAGATAGCTCAAAAAGTACGTGACACATTAGCGTGCCTTTTAGCAGGTGCAAGAAATTCCACTAACAAATCAGATGCATGGCAAGAATGTTGTAAAATTATCACTGAAAGTCATAAACCGTTAATTATCATAGCCTGGATTGAAGAAGATACCCCCAATGAAACGATGAGAAAACGGCTTAAAGTACAAAATACGGTACGCAGAGACAAACTGGCAAAGAAATTGTCATGGCTGACTAAGCGCGTATTTATCATGAATTCAAAAACTGAAGAAAAGATTGCAGGATTATCTGTTTCACTCATGCCCTCTTCTCGAAATTGACATAAAACACAGAGGCTGAATCAAAATCTTTATTTCAATTTTGATTCAGCCTCAATTATCGAATATACATTTTTCTATTACTCCGTAACCAACGGACGTTTACGCCAGTCATCCTTCACATAGCTATCGGGATAGACTGTTTTATCTTTTAACTCACCACCTTTCAGGCGTATCCAGGAAGTAAAGGTACGTTCCCCCTCCTTCAACACAATTACGCGTGCACCGTTAGATAGATGGTTATATTCCGTATTACCACCTGTGAAACGTCCATAAGCCAGTACGATACCTTTCCACATGACTGAATAGTCATTATCATGGTCATGTCCGACAAAAGTACCCATTACATCACCTGCTTCCTTCATAGCGGCAAACATACCGGTATTAATAGCAGCTGAACAAGCTTTTTCCATACGCGTACCATAAAGGATGGCGTTCTCATCAGAAGCCGCTTCATTGTATTCGGACAGAGGGATGTGGAAGAATGCCAAAGCCGGCAAAGGCTTTCCGTTATTCTTGGCGGTAAAAGCTGCACTTTGCTGACGATACCAGTTCACCTGATCGAATGTAAGCCAGTCATACCCTTTCACATCCGGTAATTTGGAGTACGAGTGAGAATCCAGGCAATAGAGCACTGAAGCATCTTTCTTACCATCCGAAGATTTCACGGTGAGGACGTAGTCGGGAGACTCAACGCTACCGCGGTCGGGCTGGATGTTGTAAGGCATGGAACGGATAATATCGTATAATTCGGCACGCGTTTTGCCTTGTTCGTTATCATGGTTACCGAAAGTCACGACAAAAGGTATCTTACGGGAGGAAGCACAATCAAGTACGGCTCGCATGGCTGTATCAGCAGGCGGTGCATAAACTACATCCCCGGTAAAAACAATCAAATCGGGACGTTCGGCATCCAGAACTTCGTTGATACGCTTCAAGGCAATGGCTGAAGCTGGATTGTGATACTGAAAATGGATGTCGGTAAACTGGACGATTTTAAACTCTCCGTTCTTGTTAAACTTTAAGGGGGCAACCTGTGCCTGGCAGAACAGAACTGTCAGAAAAGCCAGACAAAGGGTTAAAGAAATTCTCTTCATGTTGTTAGTAATTAGTTTTTAGGTAGTTTATTAGGTTGAAATCAGTATTATTCTTTGGTTATCAAAACTGTTGCATAAGCTGAGATACCTTCTTCGCGACCGGTAAAACCAAGCTTTTCCGTAGTAGTGGCTTTGATGGAGATGTCGTCTTCATCTATTCCCATTACTTTGGCAAGCGTCTGCTGCATGGCGGGAATATGGGATTTCAGTTTGGGGCGTTCCGCACAGATGGTTGCATCAATGTTGCCCACGGAATAGCCTTTGGTTGCAATCAGTTCTACGGTTTTCTTCAGTAATATTTTGCTGTCTATGTCCTTGAACTCTCCTGCGGTATCGGGAAAATGATAACCGATATCACGCATATTGGCGGCTCCCAGCAAGGCATCGCAAATGGTATGAATCAGCACGTCGGCATCCGAATGTCCGAGTAATCCTTTCTCATGTTCCAGGCGGATACCGCCTAACCAGAGTTCACGTTCTGCCACCAACTGGTGTACATCGAAGCCAAAGCCTACACGTATTTTCATATCGTTCTTCTTTTAATTTTATTGGATGAATGCACGAAAGTACGGAAAAAAAGCAAGTGGGGAATAAAGACAGAACGCAAATTACACAAATTACGCAATTTTTCGTCTTATATAAGGCAACCGATAGGAGGCCTGAAAGAAATTGCGTAACCTGTGTAATTTGCGTTCTATTCCGTATTCCTTATGATTTACGGTCTATCCGGCAGTTGGGACAGTAGGTCTTTGTAGAATGCCCTGACGTCCTTCCAGTGATAGAAAGGAGCGATGTCGGTCTTCACCGGAATGCTCACTTCTTTCTCGTTCAGCATGAACTTCACGATGATATCGTCTGCGCTGCCTTTCTTACGGAAGAAAACAATCTGCACATTGGCAGCCATAGGCACCATTTTGAAGTTACACCATGCCTGATAGAATTTGGCCGGATCGGACTCTTCATTATAGCAGTTCTCCAGTCTCAGCAAGCCCACCAGAGGAATAACATTACCGTCGTGTCCGAAGCGGAAAGTGGCCGAGTTTGTACCAGAGGCAATCGCCGCGTCTGCCGAGTCCATGATATTCTCAACCAGAGATTTGGCGTTTGCCAGCATCAGCCCGTTCGTCATGGGCGAAGGGCCGTCGCATACATAGTTCTTATAGTTATGTATCTGCCAGATATCAAACAATTCCTGCTTCTCAAAGATATCATAAAAACAAACCTCCGGTTCCACGTTCTGCATATCAGAAGCAACCCAATACAGACCGCGCATCAGTTCTTCAGGATTCACATTCTTACGAATATACTCTTTGCTATTGAACAGTGTATTCACCAGACGTTCCGGACGGACATGTTCTTCTTCGAACTTACGGAATTCCTCATACCAGGGTCCTTTGCGTGAAGTAAACTTCATAGCTTCCTGTGTATGGAAATTTAGGTAATCCATATATTTATTGCTGGATTCGCGCTCAATCTGCATCTTCGGGTTGAATTCCTTCAGACGTTCGCAGAATGCATCCATGCTGAGCACGCAACGGATAACTACGGTAGAGCGGGCAGACATCTGCGGTTCGCCTTTAAATACTTCAGGGAATGCCTGATACATACGTTCGGCAATGCCTCGTTGTTGCTTCACTCCTACCGGACTGAGGTCGCCGCCGTGTCCTTTGGCATCTGCCCAGACAATGTCCAGGCGTTTACGGACATCTTCGCCCAAATCGGTTAATACTCCGGCTGCATGGGCTTTCTCAAAGACTTCCATCACGCGGACGTAGTCTTCATCCGCAATTAGCCAGCGGGAACCATGACGGCCATAGTGACTGATATAGAACGGTTCATAACCTTTCGGAGCCTTGGTCTGGACGCCCGAAGGACCGGGGTAAGCGTAATATACACCACCTGTCGTTGCAATATCATTGAAGATTTCTTCGCGTGTGGCTTGTGCATATAAACCTTGAACAGCAAAAGCTGCTAACAGGACGATTGAAAAAAGAATTCGTTTCATTCTCATAAACAAGTTGTTATTCTTAATATATTTATTATTGCATTAGTAAAAAGGGAAAGTAATGAATCAACCTTCATCCTTATTTCTGATAATCCGGATTCTGCGTCAGATACGGGTTCGTGGTAAACTCATCCTGCGGAATGGGATACAATTTATACTTATCGTCCACATCTTTACCCACATACGTACCAACTTCACCGTCGCTGCTGCCTTTCCAATCCCAGTTATATCCTTTTGTGAATTTGCCGAAGCGGATCAGGTCTGTACGACGCACCAACTCCATATTCATCTCACGGGCTCTTTCATCCAGAATGAAATCCAGATTCAACTGGCCGTCGGTAATACGACCGGATACCCCGTCACCATAGTTGCCGGACATATAAGCACGGTCTCTGATTTCATTTACATAACCCAGCGCCTCAGCACGCGTGCCTTCCGAAGCCCCGCGAAGAATGGCCTCAGCAGCCATCAGGTAAGCATCTGCCGTACGGAACATCGGGAGGTCTACAGACGAATACTTAGTACCGCCATCTACCAATTCCTTACGGTCCTTAGTTACATTTCTCCATTTGATGCACGCATAACCATTCTCAAAAGTCTTCTGGAAAGCCTTACCTTCTACCCAGGTTTCCTTTGTATGACCGATGGTAAAGAACTGTGCACGCTTATCCTTCTTATTATCTCCCCAGGGATCATTTTCATAGAAGGTTTGGTCAGCCTCATCAAACTTATCTACAAGCGCCACCTTTACACGGGCATTACCCCAGCCACGGCTACCTACTCCGGTTTTTACATAGCTATCCATCGGACCATTCATCAATGCTTTAATCAGGAAGTTGGTTCCGGCACTGCTCTGTGCATAGTCAGCATCCTGCACCAAGGGCCAGATGATTTCGGAGCAAGTATTGTTATCTGCCAGGAAGATGTGACGGTAATCAGAAGCCAACGGATAATTACCTTCCGTAATCACTTTCCTGGCATATTTATAAGCATTGGCATATTCATTCTTGCCTACCCATGTTTCGGCATTCAGATAGACACGTGCCAGGAGAAACCAAGCCGATACACGATCCACACGGCCATACTCATTCCGCTTCGGTTCTTTCAGCAAGGTTGTCAGTTCTTCCGTTTCGGAAACCACATAGTCGTAGATTTCCTGGCGGGTCTTCTGATGGGGAATCGTACCTACATCCATCGTTTCATCAATGAAGGGAGCCGAACCGTACAAGTCGCAAATCATGCTGTAGCAATAAGCACGGATGAAGCGTGCTTCGGCACGGTAATAAGGCATTTCAGCCTGCAAAGCATCGTATACGCCACGATCTTTCAATTTCCCTTCCGTACTTTCGCGCAAAAACTCATTACAGTAGTTAATGGCCATATACAGACGATAATATGAATAGCAAATAATCTTTGTCGAAGGGTCCCAGTTCATATACAACAGTGACAAACTTCCATGACTGCCACCGGAATGGAAAACGATCTCATCCGTACAAGCCTCTTGCAAATAGAACAGAGCACGTGTATAACCACTATAACCTTCATCAATACCCGGCACGTCACCGTTTCCGCCATCACCACCCTTTTGTCCGGTCTGGATAAGGCTGGCATAACACTTTGCCAATACTCCGATGTATCCCTCAGGCGTAGAATAAACCTTCTCGCCCACCAATTCATTGTCGTCCAAAGGCAATGTATCCAAATCTCCCAGACAAGAAGAAAGAAGGAAGAGAGATACCAGACATATACTTGCTAACTTGAAATATTTCGTTTTCATTGTTTTCTGATTTTTCATGAATTAAAAATTAAGATTAACTCCCAGCATGAACATACGCGGGCGCTGATAGATGTTCTTATCGATACCGCTATAAATTTCCGGGTCAAGACCGCTATAGCCTGTCAGTGTACATACATTCTGCACGGTGAAAGAGAGACGAAGAGAGGTTTTTTCGTTCCACAACTTATCGAAGGTATGTCCTAACGTGATGTTGTCGATACGGAAGAAGTCACCTTTCTCCAGGAAGTAATCGGTATAGATGCGATCCTGCGTAAATCCGGTTTCAAGAGTAGAACGCAGAATATTGCTGGAAACGCCGGTTCCACCATAAAGTCCGTCCAAAGAATCGGAGGCTTTCACATAGTTATAAACATAAGCACCGAAGCTTCCATGTCCGTTGATACCCAAATCCCAGTTCTTATATGTCAGACGGGTAGAAAGACCGCAGTAGTAAGGAGCTTTGGAGCTTTTGCCGGTCACGTACTTGTTGGCATCTTCTTCGCTGCTGGTGACCGAACCATCTTTTGCGATATATTTGCCATCCAGCGGCTTACCATTATCGTCATAAGCCTGTTGCAACAGGTAGAAAGTATTCGGAGTTTCGCCTACCATGTGGACTTGCAGATATTTACCCGTACCACCGGCATTACCAGTCTTCACATAGTTATCTTCACGGTCGATGGTGTTCAGCTTCGTAATTTCGGAAGTATTCCAGGTAAAGTTACCGCTGACAGTCCATTCCCAATCCTTATTCTTCACGGGAATCACGTTGATACCGATTTCCAGACCTTTGCTCTTCATATTACCGATATTGGTTTCAATCATATTGGTAAAGTTGCTTCCGGCAGGAACGAATATCTTATTCAGCAGATCTTTGGTAGTACGCCAGTAGTAGTCAATCGTACCGGAGATGCGGTTGTTCAGGAAACCATAGTCGATACCGATATTATAAGTTTCGGTAGTCTCCCACTTGATGTTGGCATCGTAGCCATTGGGACGGTAAGTAGTGTACCATTGATCACCGAAGTAATAGCGGGATTCATCATAAGATGCCGTATAAGTCGGCAGGTGCTGATAGTAAGAACCGATGGATTGCTGACCGGTCTGGCCGTAGCTCAAACGGAGTTTCAAATCGGACAGGGCTTTGAAGTTCGAGAGGAAAGCCTCTTCGTTCACACGCCAGGCTGCCGCAACTGAAGGAAAATACCCCCAACGGTTATCGGGAGAGAAACGTGAAGAAGCATCTGCACGCAGAGTAGCCGTCAGCATATAGCGTTGTTTCCAGGAGTAGTTTACACGTCCATAGAAAGAAAGCAGGTAAAGTTCGGCTTCGGCATGCTGGGGAGTAGCCAGTTCTTTGCCTTCGGTGTCGGTGGTTACACTATTATTCTTATACCAGAAACGTTGCCAGCCGTAACCACCCATAACATTGATGTGATGATCTTTCAGTTCCTTGTCGTAATTGGCATAGAAATCGAGCAAGGTGTTGCGCTTGGTCTGATGGTATTTATAGCGCTTGCCCGTACCGTCATTCTGATTACCAGTGTACATGGAGGGAGCAAGATCGGGCACATTTTCACGATTGTCATTCTTCTGGATGTCATAGCCCATATTCAGATTAAAGCGCAGGTCTTCCAATCCGTGCACCTTGTAGTCGAGGGCAATGTTACCAATAGAACGTTTTGTCTTTTCGAGTTTGTCAGCCAGTTCCAGATCGGCAACCGGATTTGCAGCGGCCAGCGTGATGGGTTTACCGCCATTCATCCATGTATAATATCCCAAACCTACGTTACCTTCATAGTCTTCGTAAACGGGACGGGTAGGATCAAAAGAGATGGCACTGCCAATCACGCCTGTTGAAACCGGTTGATTATTCTCAATACTTCCCTTGACATTGATATCTACAGAAAGATGTTTATCAAAGAACTTCGGAGACAGACCTACACTGGCGTTGATACGCTCGTAGTTATTATTCTTCAATGTACCATTCTGGTTAGTATATCCTACGGATACACGGTAAGGCATATTCTGCAAAGCTCCGGTCATGGACAAGTTATGATCCGTACCCAGTGCCACGCGGTAGATTTCTTTCTGCCAGTCTACATCTGCATTGCCCAGCTTGAAAGTCTCCGGAGCATTGGCATGCTCGGCAAAAGCCTGACGGAATTCTTCGGTAGAAAGTACATCCATATACTGATATACATTGCTCACTGTCATGTTTCCATTGTAGTTGAAGGAGGGACGAGAGGTACCGTCGGCACTTCCCTTCTTGGTAGTGATGATGATGACACCATTGGAGGCACGCGAACCGTAGATAGCTGTGGCAGAAGCATCCTTCAATACTGTAAAGGAAGCAATGTCATTCGGATTGATGGCACTGATAGAAGTATTGCTTACGGGTACTCCATCGATAACAATCAGCGGATCATTATCTGCCGACAAAGAGGCTCCCATACGGATACGGATGGTACCGCCGCTACCCGGTGCACCATTGCCCGGCACGATATTCACACCGGCAACTTTACCCACCAGAGCATCTTCAGCAGTCAATTGCTTACCTTTGTTCAGCTCATCCGGTTTCACGGTCAGCAAAGATCCGGTCACGTCGCCTTTCTTCACCTGTCCGTAGCCGATGACTACTACTTCGTCCAGCAATTCGCTGTCTTCCTGCATGGTAACTACAATGAGAGGTTTGTTTGTCACGGTGATTTCCTGCCCTTTATAGCCGATACAGGTGACGGTAAGCACATTTCCGGTAGCCGCCTTCAGTGTAAAATTGCCGTCCACATCGGAAATCGTACCTATAGAAGTACCTTTAATAAGAATGTTAGCTCCGATAACCGATTCACCGGTAGCGTCCTTCACATGTCCTTTCACCACGATGTCTTGTGCTGAAAGCGACAGGGATAGTAGTAATCCCAACAAAGGGAGAAGTCCCTTGACAAGTCTAAAAATGTTTTTCATAAGGTTATTATTATAATTAATAAAAAATAATTCAGTCTTACCTTTGTACCTGTAGGGGCGAATCTCTGTTCGCCCGCACACGGCACAGACTTTTTTTCTATAATCCTCGCGTAACCTGTTTACCCGATAAAAACCAATACCCAAAGAAAATCTATTGTTAACTTTAATTTCTACGGCAAAGGTAGAGCATAACTTTCCGGATAAGAAAGTTGAGTAGATACGTAAAGTAGATATAAGTAGAAGTTTTTAAATGATAAGTGATTGAAGTACAACACAAAGCCACTTTCCTACATGAGTCAGGAAAGTAGATTTAAGTAGACATTTGAGGAAAAAAGAAAGAGGTTTTATTAGCCTATTTGCTGCACCGCTTCCATAAATTCATCCTTGGAAAGCAAAGATTTATTCCGCACTTTCAGACGATAGTTATACACCGTCTGGGCAGAATAATGAAGGAAGTTAGCAATCTTCCCACTATCTGTAATGCCCAATCTGATCAGAGCAAAGACGCGCAACTCGGGTGTCAGCAGTTCACCCTCCTTCGGACAGATACGCTCATCTTCCTGAAGCAAAGTATTGAACTGTTCTATGAACTTAGGATAGAGTTTCAGGAACACACTATCGAACGTGTAGAAGAATTCTTTCAACTCATTGGCAACAAAAGAAGAGGAATTGACAGTCTTATACAAATCATCCAATTGCCCGGTCTTGATTTTACGGGCAAGCATTTTCCGTTGTTCTTCCTGCTTGTTGATGTAGAGCGAACACATATTGAAGACGTAACCGATGTATTCTTCCTTCACCTGGTTGGACTCCTGCAACTTATCATTCAATGTATGCAGGTTTGCATTGATATGCTTGAGCTCCTCGTTCATATCGCTCACTGCCTTCCGGGCAACGTTCAGCCGTTTCATCTGATAGAAAATGAACATCAGGGCAATCAGCAGGATTATCAGCAGAACAGAAGTCAGGACGAACAAAGCAACCATCTGTGTTTTCTCCTGCCGCAACTTGTTCTCATAAGTCCGGCTAATAATAGGTAGCATTTCTGAAATCTCCTGTGTACGGTAGCGGGCATTACAGAATGTGGCATCCTGCATGGAACATTCTATATAGGTATAAGCACGGTTAATATCCCCTTCCTGAAACAAGAGGTTTGCCAGTTTCCAAAGAGAAATATATTCCTTCGTCGCCGCCTGAATGTCGGCGATAGCGGAAATAATCAGATATTTCTTCTGTAGTTCTGTCTTCCCCATCACGCCATAAGCATTCGCCAGCCCGATGGAAGGAATAGCAACGCTATATCCTTTCTGTTTATGCGTCTCGTAACAACTGTTCAATATCCCAATGGCTTCATCGTATTTTTCTTCGTACAGAAGTTTCTCACTTTTCATCAGCAGATAGCCCTGCGAACCTGGCTTCCGGATATTGAGAATAGAATCTTTATACTGATAAGCAAGGCTCCGGTAATGATCTTTCATCTTATCGGAAAAAGCATAATCCGCCATTAACGTGTAAACCTGGTGATACTGATAATAATAGTAAGAAATGCCGGAAGCATCCAAGTCGCTGGATTTAATGCCGTCCAGTATCTCCAGCCCTTCCTTATACATGGCCACTCCTATCATGACTTCGGCCACATTCAGTTCTGCGGAATAAATGTGAAGGGGATTCTTCATGCGCTTGGCAAGCTCCACACGCTGGTTGGCAACCCACAAGGCGGAGTCCATGCGATAAGAACGGTATTTGCCGAACAATTCGCGATAGACATCAAAGCGTTCCTGGTCCGAATGAGGCAAACGGAGTTTCCGTTGCAAAGCATCTATCTGTTCCTGGCGTTCTAATGTATATTGAGGGCGGTTCCTGATAGACATATCAAGTACCCGAAGCAAAGAGTCTGTTTCATTGGCATAAGAATACAGGGACAGGGATACAAAGAAGACTGCCAAAATTACTTTCAGTTGCCTCATATGGATTTCTTTCACGGTTTAACAATAAATCTTCACGGACAAAAGTACGGAATAAATATTTGAAATGGAAAGTTTCATGAGTCTTTTGGTAGGAATTCACCGGAAACGTTGACGTATGGTTCATTCATAAAGGAAAAAAATAAGCTTTGCTGAAAAAGATAAAGAATTCTGTACTCTATGATTCGATTATTTATTATATTTGCGCAGTCGTAAATACGACTATGATTTTACATATTAAAGAAAAAGCGTTTAGCTGATTCTTGTGCTGGAGAAAAGTCGAAAAATTTGAGTGCACATGGAACAGACTATACGCCTCACCGTTATATGCGGTAGGCGTTTCCTGTTTGTGCACAAGGGCTTCGACTCCCTCTCTGGCGGATAGGCAAATGCCTTACCGCTTTTTTTATGCTTACCAGATTACAAGATTGGGCAGAAGCAGTAAAAACTCTTTCAACCTCAAAGGCAAGTCAAATCGGGCAAATGTGGATGCCGGACGGCTGAAAAGCCGAAAATGTAACATGAATGTGTTACTACTTGCCTTTGACAAAGAGGTTGAGACAGTATGTTTCATTATTTGATTCATTCCGTATTTACGGCACTAAACAGCCCTAATATCGTCAGATATGTGCTGTTTTTCGCCTTCGGCACATAAATAAGGCTGTAAATAAGACCGAAAAACGGCCTGTTTCCCGTTCATTCAAAACCGTTCCGGATGGGCGCTAAGTATCATTCTGACATTTTGTATTATCAACGCTCCGAGAATCGTTTCTTTGCGCCCGGGAGTGCGTTGCAGAGGAAATACGGGAAGGAAAAACCGCATTCTACTGTATGACAACCAGATACATAAATACGTACAATTATTCTACAGAAAATAACAAGCAATGTGCCGCACCGGAACAAGCAATGTGCCGCGGATTAAGATACTATGTGCCGGGGATTAACAAGTAATGTGCCCGATCTCTATATCCAATGTGCCCGAAATATAGATCCGACACGCAGGAAATAGAGATCGGACTTGCTGGAGATATAGATCCGGCGGCTCAATTCTCCATATTCGACAGGAAAAATGCGAATATACTGCATGTATATGCGGTAATCCGTTTGGGAAAGCCTCTATCTTATACTTTTCGAAAACAGCGGTTGTTAGCTTATAATCTATTCCTCTGACTTTTTGCCGTCATATTCCTTTTTTTTCAATCACTTCGCCATCTTGCCGAGACAAACGCTTTGTTCATGCGGCGAATCAGCATTCCTCCCCCAAGCTGTCCAAAAAGTGAGAGGAGCGAGAGTAAAATGAGCTCAACTTTTATTTGAAAGCAAAAAAAGAAAAGTGAACGGGCACTTAAAATAAATCCGTACCCGGCATTTTGACATTCAACATGTTCATGTTACCTTTGTTGAAATGAAAACAAAACAAGAGAAAGGAGACGAACTGATGACCAGTAATTATATTCGTTTCGGAGCGAATATGAATTAATTCACCACAGAGTAACACAGAGTCTCACTGAGTTTAATCAATTTGAAATCAAAAGAATAGAACTCCGTGATACTCTGTGTTACTCTGTGGTGAAAACTCATATCTATCCTAGTTATGAATATATTCTGATCACGGAACACACGGAGCATAGAGTATCACAGAGTTTAATCAAATTAAAATCAGAACAAATAAAACTTTCATGTTATCCTTTAACCCATCCAAACAGAATATTTCGTATATTTGGAAAATGAATCACCCAGAAGATTGTCTAACCCTGAAACAATCTATAGATATGAAGACAATACTACTCTTTTTACTTCTCTGCATAAGCCTCAGCACATCTGCCCAGACAGCCGATGAACGTGCCGGAACTTACATGAATCAGGCAGACTGGTTCAGTCTGCAACGCGAATTCGCTATTAACAAAGACTCCCTACATCCTTTCCTGCAAGAATTCGGTCAGGCACTACTGGATAATTTCTTCAACCGCCCTGAAGCTGCCTGCGAATCCATAGGCAAATTGCTGAACGAACAACAAAATAATATGGGATTTGAGAATACAGCTTCCATGATATACTTACTATCCGAAAACCTAAGCAAACTGGGAGCTAACGACCAAGCTGCCGAAACGCTGAAAAGTTTTTGTGACCAACTGGAAGGTCAGGTGGACAGCGCTTTCCTTGCCGGCTACCGGACAAGGGAATGTCAATACCGGGCGCTGGCGAAATACGACCTATACCAATGGAACAAAGCGGATAACGATCTTATCCTCCCCTTCCGCATAGACAGTATAGGAACCAAAGGTTCTACCGCTATTACCCTGCAAGGAGAACTAAACGGAAAGGAACGAAACTATACACTGGATACCGGTGCCGGAGTCAATGTAGTGACACCCGAAATAGCGGAAGCCTGCGGTATGAAGATGCTGGATGTGGAGATTACGGCATATGGAATACGAGCGGGCAGTGGGCATCTTGCCTTGGCAGAAGAAATAAGAATAGGTGATCTCGTGATCCGGAACGTACCTTTCTATGTACTGGATATGAAGACCGGAGAAGAAAAAGCAGACCGCTATATGAAGCATTTGGAAGCTATCATCGGATTGCCTTTACTTAATCAGCTCCAGGAAATCAGACTGGATTTCCTTACCAACCGGCTGACTATTCCCAAAGTCCTGACTCCCGCACCGACGTTTGCACCGAATATCTGCCATACAGGGAAGAATATTCTTGATCTGGAAGTAGTGTATAACCAAGAACTGTTACGTATGAACTTCGACAGTGGTTCCGGCGTCAGCCAACTGAACTACGATTATTTCAAGCGACATAAAGATCGCATTGAGCAAATAGCGGAAAAGGATTCTATGAGAATGGCAGGTTTCGGCGGAACAACACGAGTTTGTGTCTACAAGATGCCGGGTGGAGGATGCTTCCAGATAGGAGAATATACAGGATGTATCGATAGCCTGAATGTAGTGGCAACACCCGGAGAAGATGCTCTTCATTTTGTTGGAGACGGAGTAGCAGGAATGGATTTCTTCCGGAGCTTCAACACCATTACTATTAACCTGAAGGACATGTTCGTAAAAACCACTCCGAAAAAACAAGAGAGAAACGCAATGATCTACGATAGCAAAAAGCTACGCTTAAAGTTACCGGAAGATGAACTGAAGATAACAGATATATTATTGGGGATAGCGGATATATATCTAAATTACTGGAAATACGAGCATTACTAAATTTGGCACACACAACTCCCCCTTCTGCCGAAAAACACTTGTAGCTTGTAGCCCTTAGCTCGTAGCTACTTCATCTTCTGCGACGTCCGAACAAGTCCTTTATCCCATCCAGATCAAAACCTAACGTAAAACGAAGTGTCTGGTCGAGCGGATTACTTTGTGCCGTAGATACCAGATAAGCAGCATCCAACGAGAATACGCTCATCTTGAATCCTGCACCAAAAGAAAAATATTTGCGGTTTCCTTTGTTCTCATGTTCCCAGTGATAACCGCCACGAATGGAGAACTGTTCGTGATAAGTATATTCCAATCCCAAAGACCACTGTATCTCCTGCAATTCTTCCTTGAAGCCACCGGGAGCATCACTGAAAGACTTAAAGATCCCCTTAATGGGAGAAATATCATTATAATCACGGTCCAAACGTTCTTCATACTCTTCCTGCGACTCATCTTCTCCACGAACAGGACGGGTAGGAACCATATACTTATTGGCATCAAAACTAACTCCGATTGTATTATAATCATCTATCGGGAATAACAGGGAAGCACCCAAACGTAAGTTGGTAGGCAGGAACTGACTGGTATTACCACTATCATAAGAAATCTTCGTACCGATATTGGAAGCATTCAGTCCGAAAGAAAGCATACACTCCCGTTGGGCAAGTATGACGTAATTCGTATAATAGAAGGCAATATCGGCAGCAAAAGCAGAACCGGCGGAAACTTCTTCATCTTCCCTGTACGCCAGGTCGGAATAAATGTATCGCAAGGCAACCGCAGCAGAGAAATGTTCGGAAAGCATGCGGGAGTACGCCACATCTACCGCCATTTCATAAGGTTTAATGGTATATCCGGGAGAATTCTCATCCTGATACGCTACGGGCACTTCACCCAAAGAGAAATAACGCAAAGAGCCGCTGACAGCCTGATAATCTCCGATACGGTAGTAGCCTGCCAGATATGCCAGATCAATATCATTCACCAACTTGCGCAACCAAGGCGTATAGGAAACCGCTACTCCGGCACGGCTGATCGTAAACGGATACTTAGCCGGATTCCAGTATTGAGAGTTTACGTCCGGATCTGTAGCCGCACCCACATCTCCCATACCACCGCCACGGGAGTCAGGGGCAATACCCAAAGAGTTAACACCGGTATTAACGGGATTAAACTGATTCTTGTCCTGGGCAAGAAGGTTTGCGGACAAGAAGGTTATGAGTAAGAGTAAGATATATTTCTTCATACAATATCATTTAATTTTTCATCCGCAGATGACGCAGATAACACAGATTTAAAAGCTATGCAAAAGAATATCTGCGTCATCTGCGGATGAAAAATATCTTTTATACTAATAGAACAGAGAATCCCCCTGTTTATTGTGACAGGATAATGATTTTCTGTGATTTCGTACTTTTGCGGCTACCGTCGGAGACAATAGATGCACGATACAGATAAACACCCGGTGCCAGACGTTGCCCGCCATTACTGCACAAATCCCATTCCACATAATAAGTTTGTCCTTCAGATACTCCCTTCTCCAGATGTGTCCACATTTCCCGTCCGGCAAAATCGTATACGGACATACGGACCGCAAGCGTGGAGCCGGGACGATTGTGAGAAAGAACGAATGTAGTACTTTCACGGGCAGGGCTCTGTGTACAAATAACAGAGAACAGACCGGGACGCAATCCGCGAACCACCTCAAACTCCAAAGTCTTTGTAGAGGAATTATTCAGCAAATCCCAGGCACGGAACGACAACGTATGTTTGCCCTCAGTGAGTTCGGGCACAGAAAAGTATACCGTTCCCCGGGTATAGTCTCCCGCTACCGGAGTATAATAATCATTCAGATTATAAGTCAGCACCGCACTGCCATCGATACAAAGTGAAAGATCATGCCCGATGCCATTACCAACCGTATTGATACCATCCGCATCTTCCAATTCCGCCACAAACAACGGGGTGGTATTGGTTTGTCCACCGGGACTAAAGTCCGGCGTATTCAGATAAACGGTTATCTTAGGTCCTAATGTGTCCGTCAGAGAAACACCATCATCCGTTCCACCCACCAGGAAGCGGTCGAAAGCTCCGCCGGCTTCATGAGAATGAACGGCATCCAGAGCATAAAGGCTCAATAAACCTTCCTCATCGGAATAGTTGATATCCAACGGCACGGGGAAAGTAAATTCAAACCGTCCCTGACGAACCGAGTCACTACCGGAGAAAAGAGTTTTGCTGCGCTCGGTATAAGTGAAAGCTCCCTCATCACGATTATCAAGAGTCGTCACTTCTTCCTTACTATCCAACACTGTAGGATGCACTGTACCGGTAAAGTCTTCAGCCAAAGCTCCCTCGGGAGTCAGGATACGTCCTTTTACTGTAATCTTGCTACCGGCTTTCACCTGCGGATAGACGCTCGTTTCTTCTGTCACATTCACACCCGCAAATTCGTCTACCTGCACCTGGTAATCGGGATATGCCAAAGTCAGGGCAGGGTCGCCAATCAGAGAGAAGTTCAGTTTATTCCTATCGTTAGCCAAAGATTCATCGCACTTGGAAAGCCGCATGA
>OHHU01000459.1_pt1 | contig 24722 bp, 21 predicted proteins | sample 1568151 | NCBI WGS metagenome assembly OHHU01 (sample SAMEA3879572, study PRJEB24766) | human gut metagenome | biome: human-associated habitat; feature: feces | place: USA | collected 1985/1987 | reverse complement strand
ATTCTTCATTCTTCATTTTTAGTTCTTCATTTATATTATTTAATGTTCGGAATGATTTGCGACAGAAATTCGCGTACTTCGCCATGCGAAGCGGCTTCATGCACTACCAACATGATGGTGTCGTCTCCGGCAATAGTGCCCAAAATGGCGGGACATTCGCGGTTGTCGATGTCGTAGGCCATACTACTGGCATATCCCGGTCGTGTACGGATAACGGCAATGTTACCGGAGAATTGCAGGGACACGAATCCGCTGGTCATCAGCATCTCGCTGGCACTCTGGTCATTGGAACGTTTGTACATGATGTTGTTGGGTAATACATATACGTATTTCCCGTTCATGTTTGCCGCTTTGGCAACTTTCAGTTGTTTCAAGTCGCGGGAGAGAGTGGCTTGTGTCAGTTCAAAGCCTTCTTTGCTCAGAGCTTGCAGCAGTTCTTCCTGAGAACTGACGTCCTTGCTTGAGATAATCATCTTGATAGCGTCTAACCGATTGGCTTTTTTCTTCATTGTTCTGTATAATTATTCTAAGAATGGCGCAAAAGTAGCGATAATTTTGGAAAGAATATGCATTAATGAGAGAAATTTTGTACTTTTTATACTATGAATGCTATGCTTTATGCATAAATCGGAGGATATATGCAAATAAGACGAGGGGATTGAAGGTGGAGTAAGTCGTACCCGAGATGCACTTGCTCCGTATCAAGTCCGTGGTTTCTCCGTCCAGAGGTACTTCTGACCGGAGAAGGTACGGAGCAAGTACGGCTCAGACACGGTTGAGGTACGATCCGGCTTAGGGCTGTGCCTTTCAACTTCTTGTTTATATATTATTGTCTAAATGATGGTGGAATGCTCTTTTTATGAACTTAAGGATGCTGTTTGGTGGGTTTTGCTAACAGACGTTTGAGGCGGAACTCTTCTTCCAGCGTGATGAATCTTCTTTTTCCTTGAAATGGATCATTTGTTTAAGGCAAATGCATGGTCTGTTTGCTCCGAATAGATGATACATTTGCCCAAAACTAATGATGTAATTTGCAGGATGGCTACACCTTTTACCCCAAAGGGTGTAGCTATCTTGTTAAAAGGGTGATACCATTCGTACGAAAGGGTGTAGCCTTCATTTAAAATCTGCTTATTCTACTCTGGTTGAACGCTAAGTCTGATCATCTGCATTTTTGCTTTTTGCAGCTGTTTGGCTTGAATTGAAATCGTTTTGATGCATGAGGAGGTGTAGGGTACTCACATTGTTTCTTTACGAGATAAATAGGTGTTTGTATGTGGTTCCATAAAACGAAATCCTTGCGATTTTCTATTCAGCCTTCTCGTGTGGCTTGAAAGAAAGCATTCTCGTACAGTAGGATTATCAATTTGTCAGATTGATAGTTCGCATCGCTTTGTTTTTTTTCTTTGCTGGTAAAGGAGCGTGGATAATGTTTTTTATTTTATTTGATGTAATGTATTTATCAAACATGCGAGAGAATAGTTTACTTCTCAATTATCGGCTATTTCTATACTTTCTCCTAAAAGGGATCTTATTTCATCAGGGATTATGCTGTTTTCAAATGGAGATAATGTGATGCGGAATTCGTCCTGGAAACCAGAATTTATAGATATTGAAATATCCATTTACGCTATACATTAACTTGAATCGTGCAGTCTTTTTTATTGCGTAACTTTTCTAACTGAGACATCTTTCTATCTCTCAGCTTGTTCATAAAGTCAACGAGAGCTTTAGAGGGTTTCTCGAGAACTACCCTTTACCCAGTATTGTTGATAATCTGAATAAACTTTCCAATAAAGAGTTACGCTGTGCCTGTTGCTTGATGGGGGCTGCTTTACTTAGCATCTCCCGAAAGAAAACGATTTGGGGCTGGTTGAAGATAAAGGAATGACGATAAAAATGTAAGGAATCAAAATAGTCGTTGTTTAAACGTAAACTTTCAATTATAATAGCATCTGCAATAAAATCAAGAAAATCTGAAAATAAATTCTATAATAACGATGGACTGCCACAAAAGAAAAGTATTAGTCCAATTTGATGCAGCCAGCCGTAATTGCATGCGGGAAATTGGCGAAAAAGGTGATAACGGAAGCACAAGTGGCAAAAATAAAGAATATGATAACAGAATATGTTTCGAAGCAAGACTTCAAACATGATATAGTGTTTGCTCCAACATGGATAAAAACTATATTGCAGCGGTGAAATTTATCGATTTCAGAAGATATAGACATTGCCATTGGCAGGGAATATCTTGGTTTCAGTGGTATTTTGTCAAAAACGCAGGTTAGTGATAATTTACACCGAGGCAGGAGGAATATAATAGGCCAGAAATGAAAATACATTCAGTACACTGAGATGCTACCTTTACAAGTTAAAATACACAGATAAAGTAGTATCCTAAAATGATGATTCAATGTTGAGTTTTTACCTTATCTCGAATAATATTAATAATAAGGTAGAAACTTGTTCGGTAAAATTTGTTCTTTCCGTCCTCCTCAGAACATCATGCAGGCGAAAATCGCCCGCATGATGGTAATCGCTTCCGGCGGCACATCCGATGTCAGCAGGTATTTGAATATCGGCATACTGACACCAAACAGGATGTTTGCCGACAATATCAGAATATGTCCTTTCATGTTGCCGCCTTACCAGACGTTCGTATGTATTCTATCCTCGACATTGATTTCCTTCTGTTTGGGTAGGAAGGCGTTTTCTGCGGGATAGCCTATCGTAAGCAGACAGGTAAACTCGTAGTCTTCGGGAGCCCCTACAATCTCCTTGATTTTTTCCACTTCGTCGGCAACGGGAATGTGGAATACGGTTCCCAATCCTTCGGCAGTGGCAGCGAGCAGCATATTTTCCAACGCACACCATGCCGAAGCGAAGTAGTTGAGTGAACTTTGCTCTTTGGGTTGGAGTAGTGGGCTTTGTTTCTGGCGGAAGAAAGGCAGGATTAGCAGTCCGCTCTGCATCAGCATACGCTGTTGCTTGGGCAGGGCATCGGCAAACATATCCATTTTATCTTTATCGCCCGATTCATCCACTTCATGCACTAGATTCTTAAAGGCTGCCATATTCTTGGCAAGCGGGTCAATTACTTTGGCGATGTTATTACGTCCGCGCACCACGATGAATTCAAGCTGGCGTAGGTGGTCGTTGGTTGGGGCTTTGAACGCCGCAGCGATTACTCTTTTAAGGATTTTATCACTTACTTTACGGTCGGAGTAGTCGCGGTAGGTGCGGCGTTTCTTCAATGCTTCGTACAATTCCATAACAATGCGTTTTTAATTTATATTTTTTGTTTTTCTTGTTTTCGATTGCAAAGTTATGTCGCTTTGTTGTTCTGTATTTGTTTTATTGTTTTGTATATTTGTTGTATATTTGTAATCGCATAAATTTAAGCAATTATTTATGGAAGATACAGCCATACCCTATGAACTGCCTGAAGTGGAGAATCATTCGTTTTTCTTCATTGACCAACGAGTGGAACCGAGCCTCGAAGCCAAGCTCCATCGGCATGATGCGTGGGAATTGTATTATGTTGTTCATGGACAGGGCAACCGCATGGCGGGCGATACGTTGCAGCCTTTTGCGGCGGGCGATGTGGCTTTGATTCCGCCGTCGATGCTTCATCGCTGGGAATACGCAGCCGATAGTGTGGACGAGGACGGTTGTGTCCGTTACCTGATGGTTGCTTTCAGCCATTCGTTAGTGGAGCGGTGCATGGAAGTATTTCCTGAATTACGAAACAGACTGGCGGGCGTGATGTTTCCGACCGATGCGCTGAAGTTCGGATCGGAAAGTTCACGGGGTATCCGTAAGGTATTGTCCGAAATAAACGGTATGGACGAATTGGGACGTTTGAGTGCGATGTTCCGCCTGCTGCCTGTCATCTTTACTTCGTCCGACCATACATTTGCAGGGAAACCGATGCGTATCGAAAGGGACGTGCGGCGTATGCAACAGATATGCGCATACGTGATGAAACACTATGTTCATCCTATTGCGTTAGACGATATTGCAGCGGAGGTAGGCATGAACCGTTCGGCGTTCTGTTCTTATTTCAAACGGTGCAAGGGAATGACATTTTTACAATTCGTTACGCAATACCGTTTGAATACGGCTTGCGATTTGCTGAAACATTCGCAAAAAGGAGTGTCGGAGATTTGCTATACGGTCGGGTTCAACGATCTGCCGCATTTCGTGCGGGTGTTTACAAATACAATGGGAATGTCGCCATCCAAGTATAGAAAGCAGTTCAAAGCCGGAAACAGTTGAATGCAGCTTCTGCGAAAACTGCTGGAAAGAAAATCCGCCTGAATTTATCGTTCAAGCGACTTTTGATGGCAATATCAACCTTTAAAACTTATAGCACGATGGATAAAGAATCAGAATGGTCCTTGTTTAGACGTAAACTTGCAGATGCATTATTGTATATCTCATATTATATATATTGGCTAAAAAGTAAGACTTATGGATACGTCATTATCAAATGCAAAAAGAAGAAAGGTCATTGATATACCAGAACAAACGTTCAGGACTTTATCTGTGAGAGCTGCGGCTTCCGGAACTAGTCTGAAATCTTTTATTGAGAAAATGTTAGTAGACTATGCAGATAATGCAGATGATTCGCATTTGTATGCTTATTTATATGAGAAACGTCCCGAAGGAAAAGATATGCTTAACGAAGAAGAAACGAAATCCTTTGAGGATTGGTTAGGATTATGAAAGTTGAATATTCTAATTGCAAGTCTTTATGGAAACGACAAAAGCAATAAGAAAACTATCAAAATATAAAGAAGGGGTTTCGGTGGAAACCCCTATTTTTGTGCCGTCAGGTATTGGCATGTTCTATAAAATAATCTATGTGAATCTATAAACTATTAAAGGCACATGAAAAAGCTTCTTGGATTTTCTATTTTTCTGGTATTAGTTTTGATTGCTTCTCTCACCGCAGAAGCAAAGGTGACACTTCCTGCTATTTTTTCAGACAACATGGTATTGCAGCAAAACACACAGGTGAATGTGTGGGGAAAAGCTGCGCCCGGAGAAAAAGTAACGGTTAAAGCATCATGGCTGGATAAAGCTGTGACTGCCAAGGCTGCGGCCAATGGTAAATGGACCGTGAAACTGAAGACACCGAAGGCAACAACCAACCAGTCCGTTACGGTGAGCGGTGAAAATGAGATTACCATTAATAATGTATTAATAGGTGAAGTCTGGCTTTGTACGGGACAGAGTAATATGGAGTTCCCCGTATCGCGCCATCCGGATGTGAAGTGGAATACCGGAATGCTGAATGAAGCGGAAGAACTGAAGGATGCCGATTATCCGGAAATCCGTCTGTTTCATGTGAAACACCAGTTGGCGCACGAGGGCGAGTTGGACGACTGTGAAGGGGAATGGTTGGTTTGCAATCCGAAGAACCTGTATGACTTTTCGGCTGTGGGCTTTGTCTTCGGACGTAAGTTATATAAAGAGCTGAAGATGCCCGTAGGGTTGATTCAGTCTACCTGGGGCGGAACACATGCGGAGTCATGGACGAAGCTGGATGTAATGAAGAAAAATCCGCTTTATGCCGATGTGCTGAAAGACTTTGCATTGGAAGGCGTGAAGCAACAGAAAAACTATTGTAAAGTACCCGCAACATTATGGAATGGTATGATACATCCCATTCTGGGATATACGATAAAAGGAAATATTTGGTATCAGGGAGAGTCAAACTCTATCCGTGCCGATAAATACCAGCAGGTATTCACCAATATGATAAACAGTTGGCGTAAGGAATGGAAACAGCCGGATATGCCATTCTACTTTGTGCAGATAGCTCCGCACTACGGACAGCCGGCCACTATCCGCGAAGCGCAACTCCGGACTTGGCTAAGTGGACTCAAAAATGTGGGTATGGCAGTTATCACTGATGCGGGCGACTCGCTCGATATCCATCCCCGCAATAAAACAGTGACAGGTGAACGCCTGGCTGCCTGGGCATTGGCAAAGCAATATGGTAAGGACGTGACTTATTCCGGCCCGTTGTTCAAGACAATGAAGGTGGAAGGGAATAAAGCCGTGTTGAGCTTTGACTATGCTGACGACGGACTGATGACTCCGGACAATGAACCGGTGAAAGGCTTTATCATTGCCGGTGAAGATCGCCGCTTTTATCCGGCTACAGCCGTAATTAAGGGAGGCAGACTGGAAGTTTCCGCTCCGCAGGTTTCCGTGCCGGTAGCTGTGCGTTATGCATATTGCAATTTCTTCCGCGTGAATCTTTATAATAAAGCCGGATTCCCGGCTACTCCTTTCCGTACAGATACGTGGGAGCCGGATTCGTATGCCCGTTGGTTTGCCGATTCGGAAATGGTACGTTTTCCGAAAGCCTATCAGTTAGATCATGGGAAGCGTCTGTTCTTTGGATATGCGCAGGGTGTAGGCTGCTGTGCGATGTTGCAAATGTGGAAGAAGACAGGAGAGCGCCGTTATTTCGACTATGTGGAGCAATGGGCGGATTCATTGATTAATGATAAAGGAGAAATCCACTTGTATCATGTGGAAACATACAATATCGATTATATAAATTCAGGTAAGGTTTTGTTCGACCTGTACCGTGAAACAGGCAAAGAGAAATATAAAACAGCAATGGATGCCCTGGTTAAGCAACTGAAAAACCATCCGCGCACGCTGGAAGGCGCGTACTGGCATAAACTGATCTATCAGCATCAGATTTGGCTGGATGGCCTGTATATGGCGTCTCCCTTCCTTGCGCAATATGGCGCGGAGTTCAACAAACCCGAATGGATTGATGAGGCGGTAAAGCAGTTTACGCTTTGCCAGAAACATACGTATGATGCCAAAACCGGACTTTATCATCATGCTTGGGATGAAAGCAAGAGCCAGCGTTGGGCAGATCCGGAAACAGGACATTCGCCTAACTTTTGGGGACGGAGTATCGGATGGTGGTTCATGGCGATGGTGGATGCGTTGGATTTCATTCCCGAAAACCACGAAGGACGCGCCCGGATGATTGGCTGGATACAGGGACTGGCTGAGGTGCTGCCCGCTTATCAGGACAAAAATGGTTTGTGGTATCAGGTACTCGACCAGCCGAAACGGAAAGGAAACTTCCCGGAAGCATCTGTGACTACGCAATTCATGTATGCCTATGCAAAAGCTGTGAATAAAGGGTATATTGACCCGAAATATCGTGCTGTGGCTGAGAAGGCTTTCAACGGATTGAAAAGTAAACTGATGGTAGAACGCCAGGATGGTACGCTGACACTGACACGTTGCTGCCAGGTGGGCGGCTTGGGTGGACATCCGTATCGCGATGGCAGCTTCGAATATTATATCGGTGAGAAGATGCGGGATAATGATGCGAAAGCAACAGGACCGTTCATTATGGGCTGTCTGGAGCTGAATAAATAGTATATATCATGAAAAAGAATTTATTGGCAATAATCTTTGCTTCTTTCTGTGCCGGAACCCTTTCCGCACAAAATATAGCGTGGCCCGAAGTAACTACGGAAACTAAACCGGGTGCTCGCTGGTGGTGGATGGGGAGTGCGGTAGATGCGGCTAACCTGACCCGCAATCTGGAAGCATATTCCAAAGCCGGGATGGGCACGATGGAAGTTACTCCTATCTATGGTGTGCAGGGTAATGATGCAAACGAGATTCAATTCCTGACTCCCGGGTGGATGCAAATGTTACGCCATACGGAAAGTGAAGCTGCACGCCTGGGTATGAAGATTGATATGAACACAGGTACGGGCTGGCCTTTCGGTGGCCCGGAAGTGGGTGTAGAAGATGCTGCCTGTAAATTGCTGATTGAAGAATATACACTGAAGGGTGGTGAACGCCTGAAAGAAAAGATAGAAGTGACGGATGAAAAACAACGTCCGTATGCCAAACTGTGTAAGCTGATGGCTTTCAGAGTGCTGACTGACGCTTCTACCTCGAAAGAACAAAAAGCTGTACGTTGCTATGACCTGACTTCGAAGATAGAGAACGGAAAGCTGGTATGGAAGGCTCCGAAAGGGGAGTGGCGGCTGGTTGCCGCTTTCGTTGGTAAAACATTTCAGAAAGTGAAGCGTGCTGCTCCCGGCGGTGAAGGATATGTGATGAACCACTTTTCGGCAAAAGCAGTATCCAATTATCTGAACCGGTTTGAGCAGGCCTTCGCCGGAAAGGCGACTGATGGTTCTGCCGGAACTCCAACAGAGTATCCACATAATTTCTTCAATGACTCTTATGAAGTTTACGGTGCCGACTGGACGGACGACCTGTTTGAACAGTTTGCCCGCCGTCGTGGCTATAAACTGGAACACTTTCTTCCGGATTTCCTTTCGAAAGACCGGACAGAGACTACCCGCCGCATTATCTCCGATTATCGCGAAACTCTTGCCGAACTGCTTCAGGAGAACTTCACCCGCCAGTGGACGGACTGGGCGCACAAACATGGTTCACGTACCCGTAACCAGGCACACGGTTCTCCCGGTAATCTGATAGATCTTTATGCGACGGTCGACGTGCCCGAATGTGAGGGGTTCGGACTGTCCGACTTCGGTATCCGGGGATTGCGTAAGGACTCGCTGACGCGCCCCAACGACTCTGATCTTTCCATGCTGAAATATGCTTCTTCGGCAGCGCATATTGCCGGAAAACCGTTCACTACTTCGGAGACATTCACCTGGCTGACAGAGCACTTCCGCACTTCACTTTCGCAGTGCAAGCCCGATATGGACCTGATGTTTATCTCGGGTGTGAATCACATGTATTTTCATGGAACCACTTACTCGCCCGCTGAGGCTGCCTGGCCGGGTTGGAAGTTCTATGCTTCCATTGATATGAGTCCTACGAATACTATTTGGCGGGATGCCCCTGCATTTTTCGATTATGTCACCCGTTGCCAGAGTTTCCTGCAAATGGGACAACCGGATAATGACTTCCTGGTTTATCTGCCTGTATACGATATGTGGGATGAACAGGACGGACGTCTGTTGCTTTTCGATATTCATAAGATGGCAAAACGTGCTCCCCGTTTTATAGAGGCGGTGCATCGTATTTATAGTGCGGGATATGATATGGACTATATTTCCGATAACTTCATCCGTAATGCCATGTGCCAGGACGGCAAGATATTGACTTCCGGTGGTGTCTCTTATAAAGCGCTGGTAGTTCCCGGCGCCCGCCTGATGCCTGCCGATGTACTGGAGAAACTGCTTCGTCTGGCAGATGAAGGTGCTACGATTGTCTTTCTGGAGCAATATCCGGAGGATGTGCCGGGGCTGAATACTTTGGAAGGACGCCGTACTGAGTTCAATAAGGCGCTGGCACAGATAAAGGAGCGGGAAGGAAAGGGACATATTCTCTTTGGAACAGACTATGCTCGTACACTGGCCGCCACTGCTGCTGTTCCTGAAGAGATGAAGACTACTTTCGGATTAAGCAGCATTCGTCGCTCGCATCCTGAAGGACACCACTATTTCATCTCTGCTTTGAAAACAGAAGATACCGAAAACTGGATACCTTTGGCTGTGCAGGCACGTTCGGCAATGCTTTATAATCCGATGAACGGAACCTCCGGTAAGGCACGGTTGCGCCAGAATAATGGCAGGACGGAAGTGTTCCTGCAATTGGCATCCGGTGAATCTGTTATCCTGAAGACGTTCGCGGATCAGGAAGTTTCTGCACCCGAATATGGATACTGGACGCCTGTAGTTCAGAACGATGTGATGAAGACGTCTCCGGTAACTTATTCTTTTGCCGGTAAATGGGGATTCCACTTTGTAGAGGCAAGCCCTGCGGTTGCTGCCACTCCGGATAGTGTATCTCTTGGCTCATGGACGGAAATTCCTGCTGAAGGTGCAAAGAATGCGATGGGAGCTGCCTGCTATACCACTACGTTTACACTGAAGAGTCCTGCCGATGCCGGAGAGTGGATGCTTGACCTTGGAGATGTTCGTGAGAGTGCCCGTGTACGCATCAACGGACAGGCGGTAGCTACGCTTATTGCAGTTCCTTATCGTTGTTTGGTAGGTAAGTATCTTCGTCCGGGCGTGAATACATTGGAGGTGGAAGTTACCAATCTGCCCGCTAACCGTATTGCTGATATGGATCGGCGCGATGTTCCCTGGCGTATTTATAAGGATGCCAATATTGTGAATATCCATTATAAAAAGGATAATTATGGCAAATGGGAACCGGTCCCAAGCGGGTTACTGGGACCTGTGCACTTGATTCCTATGCAGATTTTGGAATAGTATTTATAATGCCCTTGAACAACACTTGTGTGGCATAAATGTAATGCAAGTGTTACGCAAATCAAACACTTGTGTGGTACAAGTATAACGCTTGTGTTACACAAACGGTACATTAGTGTCACTTCAAACTAAAGCAATAATCAATGAAATCGAATCTAATTATGCTCTGCTTGCTTGGATTGGCAAGTACTCTGAATGCCCAGGATCCTCGCGAGAGGCATTACTACTACGAAATTCTTGATCCGAGGCACGAACCGAAACCCTTAGTGGAAGGTTTTGCCCGGGAACGGGTGGCCGAGGATCTGAGTCGTGGACTGACAGTAACTCCTGCCCGCGATGGCAAAGGTGTTTATCTCAGCTGGCGGTTATTGGCATCGGATGTTCCCGGCACTGCTTTTCATGTCTATCGGGAAGCTGACGGTAAAGTGCGTCGCCTGACTAAAAAGCCACTAACACAGACTTGTGACTTTATAGATGCCACTCCTGCAGAAAAGGCGTCTTATTGGGTGGAAGCCCTGGTGAAAGGAAAGAAGTCCGCCCTGTCGGAGAAACGGGAAGTGATTCTTTCCGAATTGAAGCCTTATACTTCTATTCCATTGAAAGAGAATGTGAAAGCCGGGAAGATCGCTTTAGCGGATTTGAACGGTGACGGAATTTATGACTATATCATCCGTACTCCCGAAACGAATGTTGATCCTGGTATGCCCGGAGATACAACCGGAAAAACATATAAAATATCCGCTTACCTGAGTGACGGAACCTATCTCTGGACTTATGATATGGGACCGGGTATCGAACCGGGAATCTGGTATTCTCCTTTCATTGTATATGATTTTAATGGGGACGGGAAAGCTGAAGTTGCCATCAAGACCGCTGCTGATGACTATGTAAAGAATGAAAAAGGCCGTGTTTGTGGTGGTAGTGAATACCTCTCGGTGCTGGATGGCATGACTGGTAAAGAGATAGATCGCGTGGACTGGCCTGAACGGAACGACCGCTATGGAAACCTGATTCGTCAGAACCGTAATCAAATGGGGGTTGCCTATCTGGATGGAAAGACACCTCATATATTGGCTGCCCGCGGCACTTACAAACTGATGGTGGTAGATGCCTGGATGCTGAAAGATGGAAAGCTGCAACGTGCCTGGCGTTGGGATGGGGATGAAGAAAATCCCATTGTGCGCAGTATGGGTGCGCACAGCATGGTGACGGCTGATGTGGACGGTGACGGACGGGATGAGATTCTGTTAGGTTCGTGTATGCTCGATGATAATGGTACGTTACTTTGGTCCTCCGGTTTGGGACATAGTGACAAGGCTTATCTCTGCAAACTTCAGCCGGATATGGAAGGTATGCAGGTGTTTATGGTGAGTGAACCGAAGAAAGAGGACGGTCGCGGTGTTTCCGTGGTGGATGCAGCCACCGGCAAATTGATCTGGAAAATCGGGCAGACCACCTATCATGTAGGTGATGGTATGGTGGCCGATTTTGATTCTTCACATTCCGGTATGGAATGTTTTGCCAGTGAAGACCGTAAAGGTGGCAGTACGGATAAATACCTGCTCACTGCCGATGGCAAGAAAATTAATACTACGAATGCAGAAGTACCCGGTTGCCGTAACTGGATATGGTGGGATGCGGACTTGTTGCGTGAGACTTTTAAAGGAGATGATAACCGCTGGGGAGCTTCTTCATCTTCCGGTGGGCGCAAACAAAGCATCTGGAAATGGCAGGGAGAAGTGCTGACCGAAGGAATTGAAGGCGATATCTTGATGATAGCCGACCTGGAAGGGGATTGGCGTGAAGAACTGATTACTGCTTTGCCGGGAGAGTTGCGTATCTATCATACCAATATTCCGGCTCGCGACCGCCGCGTAACGCTGATGCAGGACCCGCTTTATCGTAGCTATGTGGCGCATCGCAGCATGGGGTATCCGCAGGCGCCCGTACCTTCCTTCTATCTGGGAGAATAGAAATAAATATCTGATTATAAATAAAAAAGAACTAAGAATGACGAAACAATTGTATGTGATTGCAGCCGTTTGTCTGTGGTTGCTCAGTGCTTGCCAATCTTCAACGTATAAGTATGAAGCGGTATATAAAGACCTGCCTTTTGATATGCCAAGGGTAGAAGCACCGAAATTCCCCGATCGCAAGGTGAACCTTGCTGACTTTGGCGCAGTGGGTAATGGCGAAGAACTTTGTACGGCGGCTTTTGCCAAGGCTATTGATGCTTTGGCAGAAAAGGGGGGCGGACATTTGATTGTTCCTGCCGGTGTTTGGTTTACAGGTCCTATTGTCCTGAAAAGTAATATTGACCTGCACTTGGAAAAAGGTGCTGTTATCCTCTTTTCACCTGATGTGGACCTCTATCCATTGGTAGAGACTGTATTTGAAGGATTGGATACCCGTCGTTGCCAATCGCCTGTTTCCGGACGCAATCTGGAAAATGTAGCGATAACGGGAGAAGGTGCCATTGATGGTAACGGACATTATTGGCGTCCTCTGAAACGGGAGAAAGTGACAGAAGGGGTATGGAAACAGACTATCGCCCGGGGTGGGGTTTATAAACGTCCCACCTATTGGTTCCCTTATCCACAGACGCTGAAAGGGGATACTATCAGTAATATGAATGTACCTCAGAATCTGAAAACCGAGGAAGAGTGGCAGAGTGTGCGTCATTTCCTTCGTCCGGTGATGGTGAGCCTGATAGAGTGTAAGAATGTATGGTTGCAGGGTGTGATTTTCCAGAATTCACCGGCATGGAACCTGCATCCGTTGATGTGTGAGAATGTGTTGATAGAAGAAGTGCAGGTGCGTAATCCGAGTTATGCACAGAATGGTGATGGTCTGGATCTGGAATCTTGCAAGAATGCACTGATTGTGAACTCTACATTTGATGTGGGCGATGATGGTATTTGTCTGAAGAGTGGTAAAGACGAAGATGGCCGCCGCCGGGGACGTGTTTGTGAGAATGTGGTGGTAGATGGTTGTACAGTATTCAAAGGCCATGGTGGTTTTGTGGTTGGTAGTGAAATGAGTGGTGGTGTACGCAATGTCTCTGTCAGTAATTGTCAGTTTCTGGGTACGGATGTTGGTTTGCGTTTTAAGAGCAAGCGCGGACGCGGAGGAGTTGTTGAGAATATCTGGATACGTAATATTGCCATGATGGATATCCCGACGGAGCCGATTACATTCAATCTTTATTATGGTGGCAAATCGGCTGTTGAAGTGTTGGAAAGTGGTGAGAAGGTACCTGCTAAAGTAGAACCGCTGCCGGTGGATGAAACTACGCCTTGTTTCCGTAATATTCATGTGAAGAACCTGGTTTGTGCCGGAGCCCGCCGTGCCTTATTCTTCAATGGTATCCCTGAAATGCCGATTGATGGTATTGTGTTGGAAGATATAGATATTACTTCTAAATTGGGAGCTGAATTTATATATAGTAAGAATATCAGTATGAAGAATGTGAATATTCGTAATACGGAAGGAGAAAAGATAGTGACCCGTTATTGTGAAGGAGTGGAGGAGTAATTTGATCTCTGTGCACTCTCTGGTAAGAATATCAGAAACAGCACCTTTTCAATCAAAACTAATACAAAGTATAGGGGAGGTTTCCCCTATTTTTGTATCGTCAAATTATATTTAATATCATGAAACATTGCTTTTTTGCGGTTGATTTGGGAGCTACCAGCGGCCGTACCATATTGGGAACATTTACTCCGCAGGGATTGGAATTGCAGGATGTAAACCGCTTTCCTAACCATCTGATCGAAGTCGGCGGACATTACTACTGGGATATTTATGAATTGTATCGTCACATTCTGGAAGGTTTGAAACAGGCTGCCCGTATGGATGATGTACAGATAACTTCTATCGGAATTGATACTTGGGGAGTGGATTTTGTATGCGTAGGTAAAGACGGCGGATTGCTTCGCCAGCCCTATTCTTATCGTGATCCGCATACTAAGGGTGCTCCTGAGGCATTCTTCAACCGTGTTCCCCGTAAGCAAGTTTATGGATGGACAGGCATCCAGGTCATGAATTTCAATTCACTTTTTCAATTAGATACTTTACGTCGTAATAAAGATAGCGCACTGGAAGCAGTTGATAAGATACTTTTCATGCCGGATGCACTCAGTTACTTATTGACGGGGGAGATGGTGACAGAATATACCATTGCCACCACAGCGCAACTGGTGAATGCCGAAACACGTCGTTTGGAATCGGCATTGTTAAAAGAAATCGGATTAACGGAAGAGCATTTCGGCCGTTTTGTTTATTCGGGCGAAAAGGTAGGTGTATTGACTAAAGAAATACAAACGATCACTGGGCTGGGAGCAATTCCGGTGATTGCTGTTGCCGGGCATGATACGGCTTCGGCTGTGGCGGCTGTGCCGGCACTGGATCGTAACTTTGCTTATCTGAGTAGCGGCACATGGTCATTGATGGGTGTAGAGACGGATGCACCGGTTATTAATGAAGAAACCGAAGCTTTAAATTTTACGAATGAGGGCGGTGTTGCCGGAACCATTCGTTTGCTCAAGAATATTTGTGGTATGTGGTTACTGGAACGCTGTCGCTGTGATTGGGAAGAGATCTCTTATCCCGAACTGATCGCCGAAGCGGAAGCCTGTGAACCGTTCCGTAGCCTGATAAATCCGGATGACGCTCTGTTTGCCAATCCGATGAATATGGAACAGGCAATCCGTACCTATTGTGCTGACCATCATCAGCCGATACCGGAGACTCGCGGACAGGTGGTGCGGTGTATCTTCGAAAGTCTGGCACTGCGCTATCGTCAGGTGCTGGAGAATCTGCGCAATCTTTCTCCCCGTCCGGTAGAGGCCCTGCATGTTATCGGAGGTGGCAGTCGTAATGATTTATTAAATCAGTGGACAGCCAATGCAGTAGGTATACCAGTAGTGGCCGGTCCGTCAGAAGCGACAGCAATCGGTAATGTCATGATACAAGCCCTTACAGCGGGTGCGGCGAGTGACGTTGTTTCCATGCGCCAGCTCATCAACCGTTCCATTCCGTTGAAAACCTTCACCCCGGAAAATGTGGAAGTATGGAATGCTGCTTATCTGCACTTCCTGCAGTTAGCCTGATTTCCCTTACCGCCTGAATAGAAAATACTTAATACTTAAAACTTTATAATTAAAACTAGTACCATCATGAAAGAAGAATTAATCCAGAGAGCCTATGAATTGGCAAAAGAACGTTATGCGGCTATTGGCGTAGATGTAGAAAAAGCAATGGATGCTTTGCAAAAGATTTCCCTCTCCCTGCACTGTTGGCAGGCAGATGATGTAGCCGGATTTGAAGCGCAGGGTGCGCTGACAGGAGGTATCCAGGCTACCGGAAACTATCCCGGCAAAGCTCGCAATATGGAAGAATTGAGACAAGACGTCTTGAAGGCAGCCAGCTATATCCCCGGAACTCATCGTTTGAATCTGCATGAAATCTATGGTGACTTCGGCGGTAAGTTCGTTGACCGCGACCAGGTGGAGCCGGCTCATTTTGAAAGCTGGATACAATGGGCGGCCGAAAACAATATGAAGCTGGACTTCAACTCTACCTCTTTCTCTCATCCGAAGAGTGGTAATCTTTCACTTGCTAATCCTGATAAGGGAATCCGTGATTTCTGGGTGGAGCACACAAAACGTTGCCGTGCTATTGCCGAGGAAATGGGTAAACGCCAGGGCGATCCTTGTATCATGAACCTGTGGGTGCATGATGGAAGTAAGGATATTACTGTAAACCGTATGTTATATCGCGAGTTACTGAAGGATTCTTTGGATCGTATCTTCGAGGTGGAATACAAGAATATGAAGGACTGTGTGGAATCTAAGGTATTCGGTATCGGTCTGGAGAGTTATACGGTAGGTTCCAATGATTTCTATATCGGTTATGGTGTGAGCCGTAATAAGATTGTTACGCTGGATACAGGTCACTTCCATCCGACAGAAAGCGTTGCCGACAAGTTGTCTTCATTGTTACTGTTTATTCCGGAAATCATGCTGCACGTGAGCCGTCCGGTACGTTGGGATTCTGACCATGTAACGATAATGAATGATGAGACGATGGACCTCTGCAAAGAAATCGTACGTTGTAATGCTTTGGATCGCGTGCATATCGGTTTGGACTATTTCGATGCTTCTATCAATCGTATCGGTGCGTATGTAGTAGGTAGCCGTGCTACACAGAAATGTGTGTTGCAAGCTCTGCTGGAACCGCTGGATACATTGCGTAAATACGAGGCGAACGATCAGCTGTTTGAACGCCTTGCTCTGCTAGAAGAAGGAAAATCTCTGCCTTGGAATGCTGTTTGGGATATGTTCTGTCTGAGAAACGGTGTACCTGTAGGCGAGGAATTCATTACTGAGATACAGAAATACGAAGCAGACGTTACGTCGAAACGCTGAAATTAGTGTACATTTGCAACGGCTAAGGATGAGGGCGATAATGACATGCGTATGTCACCACTCATGACATGCGCTTGTCACCACCCATGACATGCGCTTCTCACCACCCCCTGACATGCGCTTGTCACTACCCATGACATGCGCTTGTCGTCACCACTGACATGCGCTTGTCGTCACGGTATCTTCGGGGAGTGTGTAATCGCTTGATGATTAGTTTGTTGCGGATGACTCAAATAGACGAAAATTATGAATACACTGATAGGACTTTTGATTATTGCCATTGGCAGTTTCGGGCAGAGCAGCTCGTATGTGCCGATAAAAAAAGTGGACGGATGGTCGTGGGAAAGCTTCTGGCTGGTGCAAGGAATCTTTGCATGGCTCGTCTTTCCGCTGTTGGGCGCACTGCTTGCCATTCCGGCGGGAAGCTCCTTACTGGAACTCTGGGGCGCAGGAGGCGCTTTGCCAGCTATGGTTTACGGCGTTCTGTGGGGCGTGGGCGGACTGACATTCGGATTGAGTATGCGCTATTTGGGTGTAGCACTCGGACAGAGTATCGCCCTTGGCACGTGTGCCGGCTTCGGAACACTCTTCCCCGCGTTGTTTGCCGGAAAAGATTTGCTTCATGGTGAAGGGCTGATGTTGCTCATCGGCGTCTGTATCACGTTGGCAGGTATTGCTATTATCGGATATGCCGGCAGTCTCCGTTCCAAGAATATGACGGAAGAAGAAAAACGCGCTGCCGTTAAGGATTTTGCTCTGACAAAAGGGCTGCTTGTGGCTCTGTTGGCAGGTGTGATGAGCGCTTGTTTCGCTCTCGGTCTGGATGCGGGAACACCGATAAAAGAGGCAGCTTTGGCTGGTGGAGTAGAAGCGCTCTATGCCGGACTGCCTGTAATCTTCCTGGTAACTCTTGGAGGTTTCTGTACGAATGCCGCTTATTGTATCTGGCAGAATATCAAGAATAAGACGGGTAAGGAATATCTTTCTGTGAAAGGTTCGGTACTGACGAATAATCTGTTGTTCTGTGCGCTTGCAGGCGTATTGTGGTATTCTCAGTTCTTCGGCCTTGAAATGGGTAAGAGCTTCCTGACAGACAGTCCTGTACTGCTTGCTTTCTCCTGGAGTATCCTGATGTCATTGAACGTAACGTTCAGCAATGTCTGGGGAATTCTGTTGAAGGAATGGAAAGGTGTCAGCAATACTACGATTGCAGTCCTTATTTTGGGTTTGGTAGTTCTGATATCTTCTATTATTGTGGTGGCAATGGCGCAAGTGTAATAGTATATATAGCTACGAGCTACGAGTTACAAGTGCCTTTCGGTATGATAGCGCAGCAACTCGTAGCTTGTAGCTCGTAACTCGTAACTTAATTTATTATAATGAAATCAATTCTCGAAAACCGTCCGACATTGACTTATGCAGTCAATCAAGTGGCAGAAGTTGCCGGATATCTCTGGCAAAAAGGGTGGGCCGAACGTAATGGCGGTAATATCACCCTGAATATTACTGAATTTGTAGACGATGAAATAAAAGCATTGCCTGCCATCAGCGAAGTGAAACAAATCGGCGCTACTCTTCCGTATCTGAAAGATTGCTATTTCTATTGCAAGGGTACCAATAAGCGCATGCGCGATCTGGCCCGTTGGCCGATGGAGCACGGTTCTGTGATTCGTATTCTGGATGACTGTGCCAGCTATGTTATCATTGCCGATCATCCGGTGATGCCTACTTCCGAACTTCCTGCCCATCTTAGTGTGCACAATCGCTTGATTGAGAAAGGATCTCCCTATAAAGCTTCATTGCATACCCATCCTATCGAACTGATTGCTATGACGCATTGCAAGAAATTCCTGGAGAAAGATGTGGCTACCAATTTACTTTGGAGTATGATTCCTGAAACAAAGGCTTTCTGTCCGCGTGGTTTAGGCATCATTCCTTACGAACTGCCAAGCTCTGTGAAACTGGCGGAAGCAACTATTGAACAACTTGAAGATTATGACGTGGCTATGTGGGAAAAACATGGTGTTTTTGCTGTAGATGTGGATGTTATGTCAGCTTTCGATCAGGTAGATGTATTGAATAAATCTGCCTTGATTTATATTGCTGCCAAAAACATGGGCTTTGAACCTGACGGCATGAGTCAGGAGCAAATGCAGGAAATGACTCGCGCATTTAATCTTCCTAAATAACTCTTAAGCGGATAGTAGTAGTTTCCGCCTGCTACTATCCGCTTGCTACTAACTACTTAAAACTATAATCATGAAACGAACATTCTTTTCCCTCGCCCTGCTGTTGGCAGTGGCAACCCTTACCGCCCAAACCAAGATGACGGCAAGAGAAGCTGCCGTAAAGATTGCAGACCGCATTCTTGCCAGCACTACATACGAGTTCAAGAATACGAAGACTGGTGAGACATATAAGTCCGTCAAGAAGTTACCTCTTGATATGGACGTAAAGGTTGCTTGCAAGTATAATAACTGGCACTATACCAATGGGGTAACAAACATGGCTTTGATGGAACTGGGTGATAAGCTCGGTGATAAGAAGTATGAGAAATATGTTTTGAAGAATATGAACTTCGTATTCAACGAAGGTAACCTTGATTTCTTCCGTAAACAATATGATGAAGCTTTTAAGCGGGATGGTTGGAATGCTGTCCGCAAATTGAGTTGGCACATGATTTTCCGTGGCAAACGTCTGGACGATAATGGACCGATGGGAGCCAGTTTGATAGAGTTGCAGTTGAAGTATCCTAATGATTCATTTTTGGGTTATATTAATGAGACTGCCGAACATCTGAATTATGGTGAACCTCGTCTGGTTGATGGTACCATTGCCCGCATCTGGCCACACGTTAATACTATCTGGGCGGACGATGCGTTCATGGCAATTTCTTTTTTGGCACGTATGGGGAAGTTGACTGGTGATGAGAAGTATTTCAATGATGCCGCTAATCAGGTATTGAATTATAATCGCTATCTCTGGTGTCCTGAAAAGCAGATTTATTATCACTGTTATCATACAGACAATAAGGAACATGGAGTAGCTCATTGGAGCCGTGCCAACGGCTGGGTGTTTATGGCACAAGCTGATTTGCTCAGTATGATGCCGAAAGATCATCCGATGCGTGAAGCGGTTATTGAAAATTTCCGCCAGCAAGCCAGTGGTGTAGCTCGCTATCAAGGTAAGAACGGACTTTGGCATCAATTGCTGGATAAGGAAGATTCTTATGAAGAAATCACCGGTACCGCCATGTTCGTGTTCGGTATTGCCCGTGGTGTGAAGGAAGGTTGGTTGCATCCGGACTTTATCTATGTGGCGGAACAAGGTTTGAAGGGTATGATGAGAAAAATCTCTGATGATGGTGATGTAACTTCTATTTGTGTAGGGACCGGTATTATGCCTTCTGTGGCATACTATTACAACCGTCCTACCCAAGAGAACGATCCTATGGGTGAAGGTCCTGTACTCCGTGCACTTATCGAGATGATAGATGCACCTAAGTATACAGAAATCAAGGCTGAACAACAATATGATAAGATTGTCGTAAAGAAATAGACTCTTTCTCTTTATTCGTATTTATTAGTCCGCTCCGGTATATTTTTAGAATTAACCCGGAGCGGACATTTTTTTATTCGCAAATAATTTCTATTTTTGCCCTTACCTATCCTATCCTGTAAAAACACGTATTATGACTAAGAACTATAATGATTTAGGGGTTGAATTTAAGTACTTGATTGTAAATGACATGGACCAGAAATTCGGTCTGTGGGTAAATACTGTAGGCTTTCAGTCTATCCAGCCGAATTCTCCCTATCCCTTGAAGGACCATCCTTCTGGTTACTTCTTCAATGCTCAGAAGGGACGTGTTTTACGTGAGTATCAACTGGTTTACATTACTAAAGGTCGAGGATTATTTACCTCTGAGACCACTCCTGAAAAGCAAGTTTGTAAGGGAAGGCTCATGGTGCTGTTTCCCGGACAGTGGCACACATACCACCCATACCAGCAGACAGGATGGAATGAATACTACATTGGTTTTGAAGGACCGGTCATAGATGATATGTTGAAAGGTGGTTTCCTTTCTAAAGATAATCAAGTATTAGAGGTGGGGTTGAATGAAGAATTAGTTACTCTTTTCTCGCGTGCATTGGAAATTGCTGAAGCTGATAAGATTTCTTCTCAACAATATCTTTCTGGTATTGTGTTGCATATGATAGGAATGATCCTTTCCATTTCTAAGAATAAGATTTTTGAGGTTGGTGATGTTGATCAAAAGATTGAACAGGCAAAAATTATTATGAATGAAAATGTGTTCAAAGATATTGATCCGGAAGAATTGGCTATGAAACTGAATATTAGCTATTCCTGGTTCCGCAAGGTCTTTAAGGATTATACGGGATATGCGCCTGCCAAATATTTTCAGGAATTGAAACTTCGTAAAGCAAAGCAGTTGTTAGTAGGTACATCTCAGTCTGTCAAGGAAATATCTTTTATGCTCGATTATAAATCCACTGAGCATTTTTTCTCTCTTTTCAAAAAACGTACTGGATTTACACCCTTGGAATATAGATCTTTTGGGCGTGAAACCGGAATTGTGGACGAGGAATAAACACTACTTTTGAAAAGTTGAAAGACTCTTCTGACAATAATAGTCGGAGAGAATTTAAGCGTAAGATGAGACAATAGATACTTTTTGATTGGACAAAATCAAAAGGAAAAGTATTAGGGTCAAAAGGAATATAATTGTAGCTGTATAATTGTTTACTTTTGTCCTTTATAAGAATTATTGTTTACTAATTGACCTTTCAATAACGCATAATTTACTTGTTAATCTAATTTATATAATGAAGAATTACTTTATTCTGTTTACGTTGTCTGTATGGATGACCGGTTTATCCACGAACGCTCATGGCAGAGAAATACCAGATTTCTTTTGGATGAAAAAAGTAGGTGCTATGTCTTATCCGGTACAGCAGGCTGTATATAATGTCACAGACTATGGCGCAAAGGGAGATGCTCTAAGTATGAATACTGTGGCTATTCAAAAAGCAATTGATGCTGCAGAACAAGCCGGAGGCGGAATTGTAGTGTTTCATCCAGGCATTTATCTTACCGGTTCTTTATTTGTAGGGAACAATGTAAATCTTCATATTTCAAAAGGAGTCACTCTTATAGGCTCTCAAGATATAGGTGATTATAAGAAGATAGATACGCGCGTTGCAGGAATAGAAATGGAGTGGCCTTCTGCATTGATAAATATCATTGGTAAGAAAAATGCTGCTATTTCTGGTGATGGAGTGATAAATGGGCGTGGCAAGGTGTTTTGGGATAAGTACTGGAATATGCGGGAGGATTATGAGGCAAAGGGATTACGTTGGATTGTGGATTATGATTGTGAACGCCCTCGCGGAATTCTTATTGCCGAATGTGAGAATGTGACTGTACGTGATATTGTATTGTATCAGCCTGGTTTTTGGAGTTTGCATGTTTTATATAGTAAGCATATAACAATTGATGGTATTATAATTAGTAATAATATTGAAGGTCATGGTCCAAGTACAGATGGCATTGATATTGATTCATCTGAATATATTCTTGTTCAGAATGCTAATATAAATTGCAATGATGATAATTTCTGTTTGAAAGCCGGACGAGATAGTGACGGGCTTAGGGTGAATCGCCCTTGCCAATATGTAGTGATTCGTGATTGTGTAGCTGGTTCAGGAGGGGGGATGTTTACTTGTGGTAGTGAAACCTCGGGGGGAATTCGTAATATAGTGGCATACCGAATGAAAGGTGTAGGTACAAAATGTGGATTGCGTTTCAAGAGTACTTGTCAGCGTGGTGGAGTGATTGAAGACATTTATTTGTATGACATCGAGATGATAGGGGTTGAACGACCATTTGTTGTTGATTTGAATTGGAATCCTGCATATAGTATTTCTAAACTTCCAAAGGGATATGATATGGAGAACATTCCAGTGTACTGGAGTAAAATGCTAGAATCGGTAAGTTTGGAACAAGGCACTCCTGTCTTTCGGAATGTTACTCTTGATAATGTAACAGCTTCTAATGCAAGAACTTGTATGAATGTAGTTGGAATAGCAAATAGCAAAATCGAAAACTTTATACTTCGTAATGTCTGTATTGAAGGTGATAAAGCTGGAAAAATCATTTGGGCTAAGGGCTGGAAATTAGATAACGTTCAGATTAAAGCTCATGATGAATTGATGTTGGAGTATAATGAGAATGTTGATATGCCATAATGTGCGTTGGAGTATAATGTTCGTGAGACAGAATGAAACTATGAATAAAAATATGTAGAATATGAATAAGAATAAACTTTTAGGAGGATTTTGTGCCGTAAATATGTTGGTTCTTTCTCAAATAGTGGTTAAAGCTCAGCAGTCAACTGCGGTAAACGATAAAAAAACTAATATTATTTTTATATTGGCGGATGATATGGGGTATTGTGATTTGGCTTGTTATGGGAATAAATATATTGAAACTCCTAATATTGATAAACTGGCAGCAACTGGCACTTCTTTTACTCAGTGTTATGCAGGATCGGGAATAAGTTCTCCTTCTCGTTGTGCGTTGATGACGGGGCGGAATACGGGGAATACTACCATTCGTGATAATTTCTGTAATGCAGGAGGTATTGAAGGGATGAAAGGTACAAAGCTTATACGAAGAATGCATTTGTTACCGAATGATACAACAATCGCTACTGTATTAAGTAGTGCTGGCTATCGGACATGTTTGGTAAACAAATGGCATTTGGATGGTTTTAATCCTGAGGCTACCCCTTTGAATCGAGGATTTGATGAGTTTTACGGCTGGCTTATTAGTACGGTTTATTCTAATGATCCATATTACTATCCTTATTGGCGTTTCAATAATGAGAAACTTGAAAATATAAGAGAGAATGAAGGAGACAAACATATAAAGCATAATACTGATCTTTCAACGGAAGATGCGATTAAATTTATAAATAGGAACAAGACAAATCCATTCTTTTTGTATTTGGCCTATGATGCACCGCATGAACCTTATATTATAGATGAAACGGTTTGGTATGATGATGAAACTTGGGATATGAATACTAAACGGTATGCTGCGCTTATCACACACATGGACCGGGCAATTGGACGCTTGTTGGCAGAACTTGACAGATTAGGATTGCGTGAGAATACAATGATCATTTTTGCTTCAGACAATGGAGCCGCTAAGCAGGCGCCATTGGCCGAGTTAGGATGTAAAGGTGCACTGAAGGGTATGAAAGGACAACTTTATGAAGGAGGAATTCGTGTGCCCTTTATTGTTAATCAGCCAGGTAAAGTTCCGGTTCAGAAATTGAATAACATTATTTATTTCCCGGATATAATGCCTACATTGGCCGCATTGGCTAATGCTACAGATAAATTGCCTCAAAAATTAAATGGGATAAATGTCTTACCTCTATTCTATGGTAAGCAGATGGATACGGATAATCGTTTGCTATACTGGGAGTTTCCCGGAAAACAACGTGCAGCTCGCAGAGGTGACTGGAAAGTTGTTACTATTAAAAAAGATGCTCCTTTAGAATTATATAATATAAAGGAAGACATGACTGAGTCTATGAATTTAGCCGATAAATATCCTGGAGTAATAGCTGAATTTGAAAAGGAAATGGAGAAAATGCATGTACCTACTCCCAATTGGCCATTACCCGGTGAGTTTTGAGTAGCTGTAATGATAGTTTATGAGGAAAGGATGTTCGTAGTGAGCATCCTTTTTTTATGGCATTTTTAGGATTGATTTTATATTTAACCTATTAAGAATACTACAATAAATCCTATTCTTTGTTTGAACTATTAGGTTATTTATTAAGAAAATCAAAAGAGAAAGTGTTTCGGTCAAAAAATACATCTTGTAGGTTGGTTTCAAATTCTATATTTGCAACCAGAATAATGTGCTCGATAACGGTTGTGCATTTGGTTAGGCTTAAATTTATTTATTAATCAAATTATATTAATAATCTATGAGA
>OHHU01000455.1_pt1 | contig 24817 bp, 23 predicted proteins | sample 1568151 | NCBI WGS metagenome assembly OHHU01 (sample SAMEA3879572, study PRJEB24766) | human gut metagenome | biome: human-associated habitat; feature: feces | place: USA | collected 1985/1987 | reverse complement strand
TTACCTTAAACTCTGTAATTATATCTTCAGCCTTCTTAATATTAGTATGAGCTTTCTGTAAATCACCCTTTTCTATAGCTATCAGGGCTATATTACAGAACTTAATAGCCCCTTCATAAAGCATAAGTGTAAGTTCTGCAGGACTTGCTGTAAGAATCTTATTTCTGTTATATTCCTGTGCTATATTCTGATTAAATGCCATGTTTTCCTCATTTCCCATAAGCTTCCATGCTTATGCGGTTGTTAATATGTACTATTATCCAAAAAGTCCAGATAACGATGATGACTGCGCATTCATCTTGGCAAGCGCTGATTCCATTGCTGAGAACTTACTATAATAATAATCTTCCCATGTAGTAACCTTGTCTTCTGCCGCAGATATCTTAGTATTATACTCTGAATACTGCGTATTCATCTGCTTATCATTATATATAGTATAAGCACTGCTTGTTGATGATGCTGCCATCTTCTTTCCAAGATCAGTATACAATTGTGTAGATAACTGTGAAAAGAATGATATAACCGTATCAGGGTCATTAGATATCATCTCTCTTAACTTATCTGTATTAGCTGATGTCTTAGAATCATCCTTATCACCATCTATATGATATACACCTGTTTCATTCTCTGGAGAATTAAAATATCCAAGTGTAGCTATTCCAAAACTAGAAAGTGAATAAGACTTATCTCCCACCTTGAATGATTTTGCCATATCATTCTTCATAGTATCAAGAACACTTCCAAGTGTTGAGTCTTTTCTAAGAAGTGAATCCTTAATCTTTTCTTCCCACTTCTTAACCTCATCATCAGACATTGCATCTTTCTCATCACTTGTAAGAGGCTCATATCCCTTAGAACTTGCCGCATTGTAGGCAACATCTACAGACTTGACAAGGTCATTATAATCCTTAAGGAAGCCCTTAATCATATCATATATACCATCTACATCTGTGTTGGTTGTAATAGTTACTTCATCATTACCAGTAACTTCCATTGCCTCAATTGTAAGACCATTGATTGAGTAGTTATTAGAGTTGTTAGTAAATGTTGCCCCATTAAGCTCAATCTCTGAATCCTGTCCTGTTATTCTGACAGCACCCGAAGATGATGCACTACCAGTAACATTTGATGCCATTGCAATCTTAGAGTCAAGCAGTGCCTTAGCTTTAGCCTGTCTGTCAGCATTAGTATCGCTTACTTCCTGTAATACATTGGCATTAGAAGCATCTGCCACAGCTTTTCCATCATCGCCGATTGTCACATAATCCTTAGTATCCCGTATAACCTTGGAATTATCATCATACACCTTAATCAGTGATTCATTAGACGCTTTTTTCTTTACCGCTGCCTCATACTCTTCCTTGACACCATCTTTTTCCATAGCCTCTGTGTCATATTCGTACACAACTTTGCCATCAGAATCTTTAACTGTATTGCCCTCTGAATCCACCTTTTCCTTCTTATACTTATCATAAGCATTAAGAATATCTGGTGTCTCTGTCTTAAGCTTTGCGACATATTCATCTAATGTCAATGAATGATCCCAAGTATCATCTGCTGCCAGTGCATCAAGCTTATCCTTGGCTGCATTATACTTATCAGCATAACTCTTCGCTGTATCCTTGGCAGTAATCTTAGTATACATACCTTCAAGTTCTGTATTATATGCATCACTGCCCTCTGTTAAAGCTGCCAGTCTCTTGTATTCTGCTGAATCAGTATCATTAACTGTATATATTCCAAGCTTCTGTAATGCATTAAGTCCGTTAGAGTCATTAGCCACAAGTGAGAAATCGTTATCCTTGCCTGACTCCTTAGAGCTTATAAAGAATCTTGCATTATTCTCATCAAAACTTGCATTAACGCCAGCTTCCTTTAACTTAGATACGAACTGGTTAACATTCATATCTGATGTTATATCAATACTCTTGGTTCCAGAAACAGTCTTAAAACTTATAGAACCATCTGTTGTTCCAACTATGTCTGATATCTTAGTATCACCTGTAATCTTGCTTCCATCAGCAGCTTTAATCTGTCCACCTGTAAGATATCCTGTTGACGCCAGCTGCTTAACCTTAAGTCTCTGTGTACCATTAACAGCAGATGAACTTGCTGTTACCTTGGCATACTTATCATTAGACACACTTGATGTCTTCAGATTATAACTTGTAGAAAATCTTGCACTTGAAAGCTTTCCACTATAAAAGCCATAAATACTTGTATTCATGGTCTTCCACTTTTCCTGCTTCCATGAAAGCTTGGTCTGTGCTTTAACAAGATTGTCTTTCTTTAACTTATATGATGATACGAGCGCTGAAACAAGTGATTCTGTATCCATACCCGATACCATACCAGATAATCTTATTGCCATAGCTTATCTCCTCTCATCTACTATGATACCTGCAAGCTCCCATGCCTTGGCAAGCATCTCAAGAGCTTTCTCTGAAGGTATCTCCTTAATAACTTCATCTGTATCTTTATCTTTAATCTTAATTGTGATTCTGTTAGTTGGTTCGTTGTAGCCGAATTCTGCAATTGTATTGTTGTTAAGGACTTTCCTTATATCCTTAACGTCAGCCATAGATTCAGCCTGCTTCTTTGCCTTGTCATTGTCATTAGCGTTGCTGCCATTCTTCTCACTGTCTGCTGCCTGTCCTACAGAAACTGCTACATTAGATGCTGCTGACTTCGCTGAATCAACGACAACCTCATTGCTCTTATCTGTAGCTGATGTAACACTGCTTACCTGTGATACCGGCTTAGCAGCCTGTGAATTCTGGCTCTGATAGCTTGACGCTGCCGCTACTCCATTAACTTCCATTCCCATGATACAATTCCACCTCCGTGTGAAAACAAAACTTTATCCTGTAGTTACATTCATGTTGTACTGCATATATCGGAAAATGTTAAGTAAAATTTAACCCTTTTGACAAAAATATACACAAATAAAACAAATCATTTCTTAAATAACTGGTTAAGAGACTTAACATCAACCGAACTTGCTGCTTCCTTATTAGAATCAAGTATCTGTGCATACACTTCCTTACGATATATAGGTACTGACTTAGGAGCTGATATGCCAAGCTTTACCTGATCGCCCTTGATTTCAATTATAGTAATCTCAATATCATCGTTAATAATGATTGCTTCGTCTTTCTTTCTTGATAATGCGAGCATATTAGTTCTCCTCCTTCTTTAGAATATCGTATATAGGATATCTTACCTTATATTCAGAATTATCTGCTATAAGCTGTATTCCCTTCATCGTATCAAAATCAACAATAATAGGAGCTTTAAGATTAATTGTCATCTTAGTAATATCCTGTGGTACCGTGAGCGCACAGTACACTCTGATATTATCATCCTGTATATCATCTCCGAGAGACTTAAGAAGCTCATCCTCAACAACAGGATCATATGTCTCATACACGAATTCCGGCTTCATGACAGGAAGTGCAAGTGTTGGCTCATCAATCGCCTGAAGCCATATAATAGAGATATTCTCCTCTTTCTCTGCATCATACACAAGAGTGTACTTCTTCCAGTCCTCAAATCCAATGATTCCCTTGTCAAATGTGATGATTTTATCATCACTAACTTCAATCTCTCCAAACCATTTAGTCTGTACTTTCATGTCAAACCTCCAAATCTTAATTCTATCCTTTATCTGTCAATGCTGTTTATACAGCTTAACTCTCAGCCTGCCTCACTGTATTCCTCTCTTATGCTGGCTACCCAAGGAAATCAAGCAGTGTCTGCTGAACAACCTTGCTCGCAGCTGATAATGCTGCCTGATATACAAGCTGTGCTGATGTATATGTAACAACAATCTCTTCCAGATCAATGTCTTCATTCTGAGACTTAAGATCAGTGAAATTAGTCTTCTGTTCTGTAAGTCGTGTCTTCGTAAGATCCAGTCTTATCTGTCTGTTTCCTACATCAGCCTTCGCATTAGATACCTGCTCCTGATAGCCCTGCATCTGACCGATTCCCGCTTCAAAAGCATCTTTCATCTTAGATTTTGCAAAATCTCTCTGCTTTGTAAGGCCTTCCATAATATCACTTAACTTCTTCTGTGAAGCCTCATCGCTGTACTGTCCTTCCTTCTGCATAGACTCAATCTTTGATATCTGGTCATTAATATCAAGGACATTCTGTACCGCATTGACAAGGTCATCAACATTTCTTCCAAGATATATATTGAAAGCTTCATCAGCTTCTGTATTAACCTTAATCTTCTGTGAAAAATTAATGATATATTCAATATCCTCACTCTGCTTGTTGTACTCAATTCCCGTATTATTATCAACACAGTTAAAATACATTGTCGGGTCAATATCACCCTTTATAAAATTGCTCTTCTCGTATGTCACTGAAAATGCATTATCAGCATACACTGACTTGTATACATTCTCACCAAGAAGAAGCTCTCCGGTTGTTGAGTTAATTGCAATCTCATTCTCACCCGGAACATAATTAGGATCTGTCGTTGTAACAACATTTACAGCGGTATCAGCTGTATTACCGTCTGCATCAGTTACCGGAACAGTAAGTCCTCCATCTATAGCAACACTACCATCATCAGCAATAGTGATATTGGCAGAATTATTATCTCCCATGCTCATCGAAAATTTTTTTCCGTTAATCTCATCATATGCGAGCTGGATTCTGTGTACATCCGTTATATTAGGTGTGATTATATTGCCGTTAGCATCTGTCTTTACATTAAGATTAATAATATCATCATTAGTATATGCATTAGTGTATGCCGTCTTATTAGATAAATTCTCCCTTGTAAAGTTCTGTGTAATTGTATAATCAACATCTTTAGCGGTTTCATCTGACTGGTATGTCAGAGGCTTATCTGTAGCATGTCCTGTAAATACATATCTTCCGGCATAATCAACATTTCCCTGCTCATAATAAGCTTCCACCAGCTTGTTAAGACTTTCAGCAAGAGTATTACGCTCAGCTTCTGAATATGAATCCGTAGAACCCTGCACACAGTAATTATACAGATCCTGTATAATCTTGTTGCTTTCATCTAATGCATCATGAGTTACACTTAACCATGATGATGCATCAGGAATATTCTTTCCAAGATACTGTGTTACCTCATCAAGACTTGAACGCAGTCTCAATGCCCTGATGGCTATAATAGGGTCATCAGAAGGCTTATTAATCTTTTTCTGTGTTGAGAGCTGTGTACTTAAATCATTAAGCTGGCTCTTATTTCCCTGAATATTGGATATTGAGCTGTTTACCATCATCTGGTTAGTAATACGCATATTGTGCCTCCTTATATCGCGAATCAAAAACCGCCCCTATGGTGAGGAGAAGAATTCTTTTACTGTTTTATACACCTGTATTATTAATAAGTCTGTCATATAACTGATTCATGACAGTCATCATCTTCGAACTTAAATTATATGCCTGCTGGAACTTTACAAGATCCATGGCTTCTTCATCTGTATCAACACCCATTACAGATAATCTCTGGTTCTGTATAGTTGTCTTAAGATTGTTGTAATTCTTTGTAAAATTAATTGCCTTACTTGCATCTATTGACATATCACTGACAATACTTTCGAGGAAATATGTTCCCGTACCTCCGTCATATATCTTAGCATCTTTAGAATTGATAAGGTCTACAATCAGGCTTGTATTGGCTTCTCCATCGCTTTCCTTGTACTTGGTAGCAAGAAGGTCCGCGTTATCAATAAGATCCTGATTAACTGTTACACTTGACGCTGTAAGAGCCTTGCTTCCATCTGACATTACAAAAAGTGGAATTCCGCTTGCCGAGCCATCTGATGTAACACCCTTTGTAAGAATCTCATTGATTGATGATACAAATGTCTGTATAAACTGGTTAAGCTGTGCCTGATAATAAGGAACTCCCTTATAATTAGTATTGCTGTCCACCTTACTTACTGTATCAGTAAGGATATTACCCTCTGCATCTGTCTTGTATGTTTCATTGCCATCATCGTCAGTTGTTGTGGCATATTTTTCAATCTCACCATTACATCCATCTCTTATATCAATAAGTCCCTTTAACTCTCCGCCTAATGAAGTGCTGTATATGTTAAATGGCTGTCCGGTCTCCCACTGTATGTCATACAGACCTGCCGCATCTGATACATTTCTTGGTTCATCTCTTGAAACAGTCTGAAGAGTATGGTAATTATAGCCATTAACAAGCGAATTACCATTAATTGTAATCTGAAGGTCTGTAAGATTGTTGCCAATGTCTGTCTCACTTACTGATATATTAACCAGCTTGGAAAGATCATCAATTAAAGCATTTCTCTCATCCTTAAGGTCGTTGGCATTGCCATAATTAGCCTGAATCTGGTTAATCTGCTTATTAAGAGAAGAAATGCTCTGTGCCAGAGAATTAATCTGGTTAACAGTATCTTTAATCTCGTTATTAGCGTCTATCTGAACATTCCTTAAATTAGTAGCCAGAGTATTAAAGTAATCTGTCATGCTCTTTGCATTATTGATAAGCTGGTTCTTTGCTGATGTATCAGCCGGTGTAAGATCAAGCTGGTTAAGTGCTGCAAAGAAATTCTCATACTCTGTTGAATATCCCTTAAGTGTGAACTCATTGAGATAATTCTGTATCTGTGACATGTATGTATCCTTCACATTGTACTGTCCATAATTAGTATAATTATTTCTGTACTTCTCATCATAGTAAGAATCTCTCGTCTGATTAATTGCATCAACTATAACTCCTGCACCAAGTGTTCCATATTTAGCATATGAACGCAATGCCTCACCAGCCTTAATAGAAGCTGTCTCCTTCGTATATGCCTGGTTATTGATATTAGCAAGATTATGTGATGTAACATTAATAGATGTCTGCGCCGCCTGCAATCCTGTATATGCAATTGTTAATCCAAAAAATGTTGATGCCATATTATCCTCCTGTATTAATCAACATTTATATACGTCCAAGTGAAGTAACGAGATGTTCCAGCATTTCGCTTACTACATTGACATATCTCGATGCTGCATTATATGCCTGCTGATACTTTATCATCTTCTCTAACTCTTCATCAGAGGATACACCCTCTGACTGTAGTCTCTGGTTATCATAACCATCAACCATCGTTGTCTGGTTACCTACATAATTATAAAGTGCCTTACCCATAGTGGCATATTCACCAATATAATTATTGTAGAATGACATGTAATCCGACTTCGCATACATGTCCGGGTTAAGGGAAGCGAATTTCTCATCCCATATATCCACGAGTTCCTTGGCTCTGTCAAAATCTTCCTTACCCTGTACAGTAGAAAGTGGAATCTTTCCTACATTCTGTGCTGCTTCAGGATTAATCTTCAGATTGCCAAGCTTATATAATGATTCATAATTTGTCTCATTAAGATTGTTTCTAAGATAGATTGTCTCTCCATTATCACCTGTAGTCTTAATATATCTGTCTGTTCCAATTCTTGAAAACAGTTCTGTACCAACAGTCTTATTGTCATCCATACCGTATCCAGTCTTGTCCATGTCAAGCATAAGATACTCATATGAATCAACCGAAACCGCTGCTCCGCCTGCACTCTCGTATAATTTCTCACCAGATGCATAGCTGTAAGTACCATCACCGTTATCAGTTCCGGTAACCTTTCTTCCGTATCTGTCATAAAGAACCGGCTGATCAACTGAATTATATATGTATGTATCTGCCTGAATCTCACTTCCATCTGCATTAAGATAAGGATTAGTCCTTGTCTCAGTTTTCTCCGGACACAAGATTCCGTTGATTCTTTCAACAATTCCATTAACAAGCTTATCGAATCCCGCCATAGCGCTAAGAATTGCTGAAGGCTCTACATATGTATTGTAGTATTCCTGCTGCTTTGCATATTCATTATAGGCCTGCTGATATGCTGTACGGCCTTCCTCAGTACTCATGTCATAATCATTGCTGTCAGGTGCAACCGGAACCACTGTATAATCTACAACCATATTGCCTCTTGCAATAATAAGTCCCTTAAGCTGTCCCTTATCTGTATCATCAGCATTAGATGCCAGCTTACCATCTTCATAAACATCTCTTTCATACGATGGCCATGTAGGAATAACAAGTGTTGTTCCCTCGACAACTCTTGTACTCATAGCTGTAAGTTCACCTGATGTTACAAGAGGAACTCCGGCTGCATTAATAATAGTTTCCTTATTCTCTGATTCATAATAAGTAATATCTATATATTTGCTGAGTTCATCTATTGCCGCATCTCTCTGGTCTCTTAAATCATTAGCTTTCTCAATACCCGGTGCTTCCACCTTGGCAATACTCTTATTAAGCTTATATATCTGGCCTGCAAGATCATTAATCTTATTAACCATATTACTAACCTGTGTATTAAGAGTTGTCTGGTAATCCCTGAGCCCCTTATACACATTTTCTGATTTCTCTATAAATGCAGTCGCATTCTGGATAAGTGATGACCTTGCAACTGTACTTGTCGGATTCTTGGCAAGTTCGTTAATTGAATCATACAGATTGGTAAGATATGACTCATAAGTTACACCCTGCATCTCACCAAACTGATCTTCTATCTCCTGAACAGCATTATACTGGCTTTCATAGAATCCGAGTCTTGAATTTTCATTCCTGTATGCCAGGTCAATATACTGATCTCTTATTCTTCTTACCTCAGATATTGCAACACCAAGTCCATAGCTTGCATAACTTACTTTGTCCTTGCTGCTGACATTGACATATGTAGTATCAGAGAAAGTAACCTGCTGTCTTGTATATCCGGTTGTGTTAATATTAGACAGATTGTGTGCTGTTGTGTTGAGTGCTGTCTGAGCTGTTTTCAAACCGCTTGCTCCAACAAACAATCCTGCCATTCCATTAGCCATAAGGTCACCTCTTTCTTACTTAATTCATAATCTTATATGTATATCGTCATTTTTTTAAAACAAAACACCCCAGAGACTAAAAAAGCCACATTTCCTTAGTAAAAATGTGGCTTCCAATCCAACACGGACAACCCCATCTCACAATAAATCATCCGTGATATTATTCATATTGTCTTATATCCGTGGCATCCTGATATGCCATCAGAATATTACTGCCTGGCATCAAAGCTTGTGCTTCCCATGCCACCTGTCTCCTCATACGCTCCCTTTCCATAGTTAGCCGTCTGTGGAGCCATACTTGCATTCTTCGCAAGATTAATCTCAAAATCAATCATATCCATTGATTCCTTAAGCAGCAGCCTGTTATTATCATTAACCTGCGTAAGCTGGTTTACAGTTTTCTTAAGACTCAGATACGACTGTTCTAAAGCATCATGCTCTGCCTGCTTCTTTTCTAACAGTCTTACTATCTGACTCACCTTAACCTCTGCTGCTGACAGATGCAGAATCTTACATATATCTGCAACACATGACTGTCTCTCCATCTCCAGTCTGTTAAGAATATCAATAAGCTTCTGCTCCTTACCAAATATCTCCTGAAGCTGTCCGACATCTCCCTTAACAATAGCAGTAGTCTTATTATTAGACAAGTCCAAAAGCTCAGTATACTGTCTGTTCTCATCATTCATTATATTAATCAAAGAATCTATCAAACTTGCCATCTAATAAAACCCCACTAAAATGTTAATGTTGAAATGTTGTTCAGAATCTTATCTGCAACAGCTTCTGAACTGATGTTGTAAGTTCCTGCTGCCATACGTGCCTTAATATCAGCAATCTTGTCTTCTCGAACATCAGAAGCCTTACTTACTGCTGTCCTGGCTGTCTGATATGTCTTGGCTGTGTCAGAAATCTCAAACTTGTCACTAACCGATGATGTCTTAGCTGCTGTCTTAGCTTTAGAAATCTGGCTGGTCTGATATATCTGATTAACAGCATTATAAGCATCTATGCGCATATTAACCGCCTCACTTTCCATTAATTAAAGCAGATACTCTCTTGCTTCATGTGTAAGATATCGGACAGTTTCCGCAAATACTTTATACCCGTTTTGAAAAAATGCTTATTATTTATCAAGGAACCTCATCCTTGCCTTTTCTCTTCTCTCTCTTATCTTATCAGCATCAACGGTTGAAGATCTGCTTCCGTACATGCCTCCCAGTCTGTTAGCTAAATCGTTCTTACATCTCTCACAGTATCTTCCGGTTCTTATGGTAGCTCCGCATACTTCGCATGCAATACCAATAGGTGAATCATCACTGAACGATAATCTTTCTTCTCTTATCCACTGTTCAATCTGTCTTGTACTGACATCGCACTTCTCAGATATTTCTCTCATATCAGCCCTTGGATTATCCTCTATATAATCTTTAACCTCCTGAAACTTTTCTTCAAGCTTTCTCATGCATTCAGGACAAAGTCTGTACACACCGCCTATATAATTATATAATCTTCCACAGTTCTTACAATTCTTAACTTCCATAGCTTCTCCTTGTTAATCCTCTTTATCAATCTCGTTAACAGGTCCAGTTACTAAAGCAGCTCATACTTTAAAATCCGTCTCCCACACACAGACTTATACCATATACCTGTGACACTCCTGCGTCTTTAAGTACTGCTGCACATGCATCAAATGTTGCTCCTGTTGTATATATGTCGTCCACGATTAATACTTTTCTATATCTTACAACTTTTCCTCTTACTTGAAAAGCATTTTGCAGATTTTTAATTCTTTCCCGATTACTTAGCTCCTTCATGGGCTGAGTCTTAACAATCCTCACGAGATATTCCTCATCTACCGGAATCTGCAAGGCTCTTCCAAGTGCCTGTGCAATAAGTCCAGCCTGGTTAAACCCACGCTCCTTATATTTCGAAATATGAATCGGAACAGGAATTATCACATCCGGCGACCACATGCGTATCATCCTGCCACATCTGCCCGCCATCTGCTTCGCATATATTCCTGCATATTCCTGCTTGTTATAATATTTAAATCTGTATATTGATTCCCTGACATTCTTAGAATATTCATACAACGCACATGCCTGGTCATATACATGCTTCTGCCTGCTGCAGTCACTGCAGTATTCCGTTTCTTCATCTTTCACTGGCTTACCACATTTTAAACAGGCAGGCTCGCTTACATAATTTATATTATGCATGCAGCTCCCACACATATCTGTCCTTATCCCTCCAACAAAAGGTGCCGGCTTTCCACACATAGGACACGCTGGCGGAAGCACTGCATTAACTGCCTCCATTAATACCTTCTTATAATCCATAATCCCCCATTATTGTCATCATTATCACATATAAACATATCAGTTATCATTGTCCGAAATCTTCAATATGTCTGATTTCTTCAATCCTGTCTGTGAGTGAAGAATATCGTTTTGACTCTGATACATTGTCAGCCATAAGCCTGAATATCTCCTCTTCCCCAACGAGGCACACACATTTTCTTGCTCTTGTAACTGCCGTATACAGAATATTCCTGTTCATCAGCATTCTTGGTCCCTGCGACATCGGAATAATAACCGCCGGGTACTCACTTCCCTGTGATTTGTGAACTGTAATCGCATACGCAAGTTCAAGCTCATCAAGCTGAGAGAATTCATAAGTAACGAATCTGCCATCTTCGAATTTCACAGTTACATTCTCATCAAATGTGCTTATTCTCTCTATAACTCCGGTATCCCCGTTAAAAGCGCCCGTTCCCTGTTCTGTTGGAATACCGTATCTGCTTCGTTTTTCCCATGCAAGCTGATAATCATTCTTAATCTGCATAACCTTATCGCCTTCACGGAAAGTAACATCACCGACCTGTCTTTCCTGCTTGATAGCATCAGCCGGATTAAGAAAATCCTGCATAATCTTATTAAGACGTTCCACCCCGACATTGGATTTTCGCGATGGAGTAAGAATCTGAAGGTCATACACATCGGCACCTACATAGTCCGGAAGTTTGTCCTTAATAAGCGTTTTCATCGCATTTATAATATTGTCTGCACCGTTTCTGTGAACAAAGAGAAAATCCTTGCTGTACTTGTTAAGTACTACCTCCTCACCCCTGTTTATCTTATGGGCATTAATAATAATCTCACTCTGTGCCGCCTGTCTGAATATCCTCTCAAGCTTAACAACCGGAAAACATCCGGATTCTATGATGTCTTTAAGTACATTTCCCGGACCTACACTTGGAAGCTGGTCCACATCACCTACAAGAATCAGTTTCGTTCCAATCGAAACAGCTTTAAGAAGTGAATTCATAATACTAATGTCTACCATCGACATCTCATCAACAATAATAACATCAGCCTCAAGCGGATTATCTTCATTTCTCTCAAAGAACATAGACAGACCTGCTGCCGACTTTCTGTCACCATCCGGCACACCGCCGCTTATCTCTAACATTCTGTGGATTGTCTGTGCTTCATAACCGCACGCCTCAGTCATTCTCTTGGCTGCACGTCCCGTAGGCGCTGCCAGCCTGATTTCCAGACCTTCCAGCTCAAAATATTTGATTATTGTATTAATAGTTGTAGTCTTACCGGTTCCCGGTCCGCCAGTAATAACAACAAGCCCGTTTCTGACAGCTTTCGCGACAGCCTCTTTCTGGATATCATCAAGATTTATGCCTTCTTTATCCTCAATCCTTGCAATCCTGTCATCAATGAATTTCTGGTCTTCCTCAATCTGTACATCGAGATTATTAAGCATCGCTGCAACATTTACTTCCATGTTGTAATACATGCTGGCATAGACACATTTTACATTGTCCTTAACCTTGACAACTATCTTCTTATCCATTGTCAGGTCCATAAGATATTTGTCATAGTCCTGGACATCAATCAAAAGCAGTTCGTTGACCTGACGCACAAGCTTATCATATGGAAGATATGTGTGTCCCTGCATTGTCGCCTGATTAAGCACATAAAATATTCCGCTCTTAATCCTGAATTCAGAATCAATCTTGATTCCGGCACGCGAAGCAATCTCATCAGCCGTCCTAAAACCGACACCCTCTATGTCATCAGCAAGCCTGTACGGATTCTGTTCAAGAATGTTATAAATGTCGTTTCCATAACGCTTAAATATTTTGTTGGCAAGATTCATCTGGATTCCATAACGCTGAAGAAACATCATTGCTTTTCTGATGTCTTTCTTGTCAATAAGCTGATTCGCTATATCCATAGCTTTAGACATGCTTATTCCTTTAATCTCAGCCAGACGCTCCGGTTCTTCTTCCATAATCCTGAATGTATCATCGCCAAATGTCTTAACTATTCGTTCAGCCATCTTCTCGCCGATACCCTTGATTGCCCCGGAGCTTAGATAACGCCTTACGGATGCAGCATCATCCGGCGCCCTGAACTCATAAGATGTGACTTTAAACTGCATGTAGTAAACTGCATGCTTAACAAATTCGCCTTGTGCGGTAATAAATTCACCTGTGTTGATATAGCTTAACACTCCAACACAGGTGATTTCTTCATCATCATATACAATATTAAAAACCGTATATCCATTGTCTTCATTCCTGAAGATAATATTCTCCACAAAGCCCTCTACATATTTCACAGACTCGTAATCCAATCTGTTATCTCCTTTATGTTAAATATTATTTCTGCTCATCTGCCTTAGGAATAGACTCTGTAGAATAATTTCTCTTCATCTGCTCATAAAGCGTCTGTGCTATTCCAAGTCCTTTGCCATGATTAGAATCAGTCATAAGCTTGGCATAAGATGACACCATCTCATCTCCAAAGTAACTTCCCAAAGTATTAAGTGAAGTATCCTCTGTTCCGCCAATTCCAGCCATAGAAGAGAACAGATTGCTATCTTCGTCATCCGAATCAATCTTAGCCATCTTCTCCATTGACTTAAGAACCTGTTCAACAAAATAACTTTCAAAATCCTTGCATACAGACATAAGTTCATCGTCTGATGCCTTAGAATAATCAGTATCTGTAAGTTTATTAGTTAAAGAACCCGCTTTAGAATCATACACATCTGAATAATTCTTACTGCTAAGCCCCGTAATAGAATCGCTCATACACTACACCCCGCTTATCTCTTAAGGTTATTAGCCTGCTCCATCATTGTATCAGATGTTGTTATAGCCTTAGAACATAATTCATACGCTCTCTGTGCTGTAATAAGATTAACCATCTCAGTTGCAACCTGAACATTAGATGATTCAAGATATGACTGTCTTAATGAGCTCTTCTTTCCAACTTCATCGTACGCTTCGTTAAGTGCAGCTCCTGACGCCTCAGTCTCTGAAAGGTAGCTTCCACCAATCTTATCCAGTCCTGCAGGATTAGAAAACTGATATAAGCCAATCTTAATACCGATTGGTGCCGGATTGTTAGACTCGTCAGGATATAAAAGGTTGCCGTCTGTATCAATAGTAATAAGATTAGTCTTATAATCTTTACCATTAGCGTCCTGTCCAAGAACTATCTCTGCGCCATCTGCGCTGAGTACAGGATATCCTTCAGAAGTACTAAGCATTACACCTTCTGTAGCTGTTGCCCATGTAAAATGTCCATTTCTTGTATACACAGTCTCGTCAGTATTAGTATTTCTTACTGCGAAAAAACCATCTCCATTAATTGCAAAATCTGTTGTACTGTCAGTTGCATTTAATGCACCCTGTGTATATATTGATGTTACTGCTGAAACTCTTGAACCAAGTCCAACCTGTGCTCCAACAGGTTTATTCTCTCCGTTGGCAGAAGTAGTCTTCGCCTGAAGATTCTGGTAAAGCAGAGACTTAAACTGAGTCTGCTCCTGCTTATATCCTACTGTATTAACATTTGCCAGATTGTTGGCAATAGTATCTACGCTTGTCTGCTGGCTCATCATTCCTGATGCAGCAGTCCACAATGATCTCATCATGTCGTCAGTCCTCCATATGTATATGCCTAACAGTTGTTACTAAATCTCAGATATAGATACCATCTTTCCTAACATCTCATCGATAGTATTCATAATCTTCTGATTACTTTCAAAATCTCTTGCAATAGATATCATATCTACCATCTCTGTTACCACATTAATATTGGAAGCCTCCAAATATCCCTGATTAACTGTTGCTGTAGCATCTGTCTGTGTTGCGCCATCTACAGCTCTGTAAAGATTCTCGCCGTATGCCTCAACATAGTCATAATTCTCAAAATCTACAAGAGCAAATCTGTCTACATACTGTCCGTCAGCATATATTTCGCCGCTCTCTTCTACAGTCAGCTTTTCAAAGTCTGTAGGTAACTGTATCGGTCCATTCTCGCCCAATACAAAATCACCATCCTTGGTTACCAGATAACCTTCACGGTTCATCTGGAAAGATCCGTCCCTGGTATAAAGCGTTGAAGTTTCTCCAGCTTTGTTAGTGAAAGAAATCGAAAACAATCCACTTCCACTCAGTGCAAAGTCAAATGTATTACCTGTGTTCTGGAAAGAGCCCTGATCCCAGCTTCTGAAGGATTCTCCTACTTTCGCTCCAAGATTCAGAGTTCCGATATTCTGATTAATATAGCCCACAGTTTCATCTTTAACTTTGATGCCATAAACATCTTTAAACGACTGTGTCGTAAGGCCTTCTTTCTTATAACCTGTGGTAGTTGCATTAGCCAGATTATTAGACACTACATCCAGTCTCTTCTGCTGAACTGTCAAGCCAGAGTACGCTGTATAAAGCCCTTTTACCATAGCCCGCCTCTTTCTTGATAATATATTCTTCCGGCATAAAAATTGTCCATTCTGCCAGAATGTTAAGAAACATTAGTAATAATCTTATTAAAAATGTTTCAGGTTACTTAACTTCGTCTCTGTAGCCTGCAAGGAACTCAATAAACTTACCTGTACCAATAGCAACACATGTCATTGGATCTTCGGCTGTCATAGTATTAATTCCTGTCTTGGCTTCAATTAAATCCTCAAGTCCTGAAAGAAGACTTCCGCCTCCTGTAAGGACGATTCCTCTGTCTGCAATATCAGATGCAAGTTCTGGTGGAGTCTTCTCAAGAACGCTGTGAACAGCTTCAACAATCTGTGAAGTTGCCTCTCTTAAAGCTTCCTCTGTCTCCTCTGAGCTTACCTCTACAGTCTTAGGAAGACCTGTTACAAGGTTTCTTCCTCGTACATTCATAGTTGTGACTTCTGCCTTAGGATAAGCAGAACCAACCTTAATCTTAATATCTTCTGCGGTTCTTTCACCAATAAGAAGATTATGCTTCTTTCTCATGTATCTTACGATAGCTTCATCAAAATCATCTCCGGCAATCTTAATAGAAGTACTTACAACAGTTCCTCCTAAAGAGATAACAGCGATATCAGTTGTACCACCACCGATATCAACAATCATATTACCGCATGGTCTTGAAATATCAATACCTGCACCGATAGCTGCTGCGATAGGCTCTTCAATAATAGCAACCTCTCTTGCGCCTGCCTGAAGAGTAGCATCCTCAACCGCCTTCTTCTCAACCTCAGTAACACCTGAAGGTACGCATACACTGATTCTAGGCTTCTTAAGCATTCTCTTGCCGATAGCCTTCTGGATAAAGTACTTAAGCATCTTCTCAGTTACAGTGTAATCAGAGATAACACCCTGACGAAGAGGTCTTACAGCAACGATGTTACCTGGTGTTCTACCAAGCATCAGTCTTGCTTCCTCACCGATAGCCTTAATCTTATTAGTATCCCTGTCAAATGCAAAAACTGAAGGCTCTTTAAGAACAACACCTTTGCCTCTGATGTACACAAGAATACTTGCAACTAAATACCATTTCGAGAATAGTCTTAATAAAGATGAAAGTCTTGACAAATAACGTTTGTCTCCAATTAAAAGGCCATCAATATCTTCTTGTAAAAAAGCAAACTCATGTGCAACATATTGTGATATAGTAAAATTAACTCCTAAATCAAAAAAAATTTGTACAGCTAATAAACTACTAAAAGTATAATAATACCCCTGTTCTGTGGACGATAAACTGAGTGCTATAAAAAACATAGTAAGAACACCACCTGTTGCTTGGATAATTTTCGCTAATGAAGAATAACCTATAGCCCTATCAATTCCAAATTTTCTAAAAATCATTCTTATATTCACAAGATTCTATAAACTTAGCCAATTAATCATCAACTCTACTCCACTTTCTTTCGATACCCTCGGCAGCCATCCCAAAATCCTTGTAGCTTTTTCAATATCCGCCACGAAAACCTTCTGATCACTCTCTCGCCAAGGTAATTGAGTATAGGTCATCTCAATATCAAGTTTATTCTCAAGCAGATCAAACAGTTCCAACAAAGAAAGACTGTTTTCTATACCACCTCCAATATTAAACACCTCGCCATAAGCTTTGTCAATGTCCTTTGCTGTAAAATACAAATTCACAACATCCTCACCATGAAGAACATCACGGACCTGTTTACCGGTACCCGAGATTGTAAAAGGTTTTTGCAAAGTATGATTCTTGATCTCCAGAGCTTTCTGACAGAACCAGCCAATCCATCCCTGATCGTAGGTAGCGTGCTGATTACTGCCGTACATGGAAGAATGGCGGAAAACAATCGTCTTTAAGCCATAGATACGATGGAAGTCCAGCAGGTATTGGTCGGCACAACCCTTTGAACAACCGTAAGGAGAGTGAAAATCCAAAGAAATCGATTCAGGAAAGCCATTAGGATATTCTTCGCAAACATAACGGGTAGACTCTTCCCTAAAATGCAAATACTCAAAATCACCGTAAACCTTATTCGTCGAAGAATACAGGATCACAGAATCCGGAGAATACTTACGGACAGCATCCAGTAAATTGAATGTCCCCAAAGCGTTTGTTTCGTAGTCCAACCGGGGATTGGAGATGGAGGTGGTCATCGCAACCTGACCCGCCAAATGAAAAATATAATCCGGCTGTACCTCCTTTATTACCGTTTCGACATCGTTGGTATTGCGGGTGTCATAAGGATAATATGTAAAGTCACCTTTCGTACGTAGCCACTCAAGATTGGAACCACTCCCATAACGAAATAAATTGTCCAAGACAAAGAGTTCTTCACCTCTCTTCAGCACCTCGGCTGCAAGATTGCTCCCTATAAAACCGCATCCGCCGGTTATCAAATACTTCATAGTTATTGTTTTAAATAATCAGTTAGTCTTTTTTCGTTATCAAAATGGATATTGCATCCTGTTATTGATGATAGTTTAGCTATGGAGCATTTAAGATCCATAGCTTCATTCTCCCGATAGGGTAAAGCACCGTAATTCACATCCGATGACGAATGAAGAGATGCTTTACAATGCTCGATAATCTGTTTCAAAGAAATACTTTCTCCGCTACTCACGTTCACAATCTCCCCAAGACATTTGAAATAGTTCTGTAAAAGGGATTCTATTGCACAAGAGAAGTCATCCACATAAATAAAATCTCTTTTCTGTTCACAGGGGGAAACATTCAAAGGAAGCCCGGATCTCAGTTGCCCGACAACATAGGGGATGAATTTATCCTTATTCTGAAGCGGGCCAAACAAATTACCGGGGCGGACAACCATTATCGGAAAGCCATAATTCCGATACAGCATCATGGAGGTATTGGTTGTCAATTGCTTGACCAAGGCATACGGAGAGTTAGGGCACTCACGGTCTTCCTCCCGAAAGGGGGATTGTTCAGAACCATACTCTTCAGAACTGCCGAACTGAATAAAAAGTTTCAACGAGGATTCTTCTTTGAAACGTTCATACAGATTGAGAAGAATCTTCAAGTTGGACGAAATCAGTTCATCAAACAAGGACATATCTCGCTCCGCTGTCACCACCGAAGCAAGATTTATGATATAATCAGGTGATGGCATATCCTGTGGAATCCGTTGACTTACCAAATCCAGTTCCGTTGTTTCAATGGAGGGATAAGATGTAAAGAAGGGCTGATCGATATACTTATCAAATACATGCACATGATATTTTTGAGACAGGTATTGTGCCAGGTTCTTGCCAATAAAGCCACTCCCTCCAATCAGAAATACTGTTTCCATCTTATTTCTGTATAAAATTAACTATCTGTTCAACACAAACATCATATACCTCTTCTTCCCGGTATCTTTTATACCAGTCCACCGTCAACTCAACCGTCTGCTCAATATTCATCTTCGGTTCCCAACCTAAACGGAATTTTGCCTTCGAAATATCCAGCATCAACAACTTCGCTTCATGCAACGCATGCGGATCAGAAAGGTCACGAAGTTCACCGGAACCATAATTATTCACTACTTCCGTAGCCACATCCCATACAGTAGAGATTGACTCGGCTCTCGGACCGAAGTTCCAGCCTTCACAGTATCTCGTAGGATCACTCCACATCTTCTGCGCAAGCAGCATATATCCACTCAACGGTTCAAGTACATGCTGCCAGGGACGGATAGCTTTCGGACTTCGGATATCGATAGCCGCTCCAGATTCCAAAGCCTTGATGCAGTCCGGAATGATACGGTCTAAAGCCCAGTCTCCACCACCGATAACGTTACCAGCTCTTACACTGGCGATGGATTTTCCGTGTTTATCGTATTGCTCGGGGTGAAAGAAAGAGCGACGCCATGAAGCAATAGCAATCTCAGCGGCTCCCTTGCTACTGGAATAAGGGTCATAACCGCCCATAGGCTCGTTTTCACGATAGCCCCAGATTTGCTCTTTATTCTCGTAACATTTATCTGTGGTAATCATCACACCTACCTTCACGCTATCCGTAGAACGGACTGCCTCAAGAACATGGATTGTTCCCATTACATTGGTTTCGTAGGTTTCAACAGGGATGTCATAACTCAAGCGAACCAGAGGTTGGGCAGCAAGATGAAAAACAATCTCAGGTTGATATTCCTGAAAGATAGCCTTTATACGCTCACCATCGCGGATATCGGCACGAAGGTCGGCCTTAATTTTCTCGCCGATACCGGAAAGTACGAAATTGTCTCGAACCGTAAAAGGGTCTTGAGCCACACCAATCACCTCGGCCCCCAATTCATGCAACCAGATGGAAAGCCAGCTACCTTTAAAACCCGTATGACCGGTGACAAGGACACGTTTGCCCCGATAAAAATTATCAAATATATCAATTCCCATACGGCTTACCACACTTTCCAGGGAGCGACTCCCTGATCCCACATTTCATTCAATTCTGTATTGTCTCTCAGAGTATCCATCGGTTTCCAGAAACCCGTATGGCGGAAAGCGTGCATCCGGCCCGCCTTGGCTATAGACTCGAGGGGTTGCCGCTCAAAGATGGTGGAGTCACCCTCAGGGATATAATCGAACACTTCGGGTTCACACACAAAATAGCCCGCATTGATCCAGTTACGGTCTCCGTCGGGCTTCTCCTGGAAAGAGAGGACCTTGTCCGTATCGAGATCGAGCTGCAGGGCGCCGAACTTACCACCGGGTTTGTAGGCCGTAAGGGAAAGGAGGCAGCCCGAAGACTCGTGAGCCTTCAGGGTATCACCGATGTTCAGGTCGGTGACACCGTCACCATAGGTCAGCAGGAAACGTTCGTTCCCGAGATATTTCTGTACACGCCGGATACGCCCGCCCGTTTGGGTGTTCAGCCCGGTATCAACCATCGTGACTTTCCAGTTCTCGGAATGGTTGTCCAGAATGGTGGTCGTATTGTTGGAAAGGTCCACGGTCATATCGCTGTTATGACGGAAATAGTTGGCGAAATACTCCTTGATGATATATTGTTTATAACCGCAGCAGATCACGAAATCGTTGATGCCGTAATGGCTGTAGGTTTTCATGATATGCCAGAGGATGGGTTTACCACCGATCTCCACCATAGGTTTGGGGATCAGGTTAGTGGCTTCGCTCAGGCGGGTGCCGAAGCCACCGGCTAAAATGACGGCTTTCATTATGCTTGACAGATTACTGAAGGTTAATAACCGGAAATTACTTATGGGAAGAGACAAAGTCACGGATCGTACCGATCATGTGGTCGAGCATGGCACGGGTCATGCCCGGATAGACACCGATCCAGAGGGTATGATTCATAACGTAATCAGTACCTTCCAAATTGCCGATTACGCGGTATCCCTCACCCGTGGAACGCATTTCATCAAAGGCGGGATGCTTCAGTAGGTTACCCGCAAACAGGTTGCGTGTCTGGATCTTCCTGCTCTCCAGGTGTTGGGAAAGGTCGTTACGGGTGAAGCCCGCATCTTCCTTCACCGAAATAAGGAAGCCGAACCAGCTCGGGTCGGAGTTCTTCTGCGCTTCGGGAAGGATAAGGCCAGATGTACCCGCAAGGCCTTCTTTCAGGTAGGCGAAGTTCGACCGCCGGGCTTCGACAATGGAGTCCAGCTTCTCAAGCTGGGCACAGCCGATGGCGGCCTGCATATCGGTCACTTTCAGGTTATACCCGAAATGGGAATAGACATATTTATGGTCGTAACCTACCGGGAGGTCGCCGAACTGTTTGCTGAAACGGTATTTGCACGTGTTGTCAACACCCCCGACGCACCAGCAGTCACGGCCCCAGTCACGGAAAGAGTTGACCAGTTTGTGCAGCAGAGGATCATCGGTATAGACAGCACCGCCCTCTCCCATCGTCATGTGGTGTGGAGGATAAAAGCTACTTGTGCCGATATGGCCGATCGTACCTGTTTTCTTTTCTACACCATCGATTGTATAAGTAGAGCCAAGGGCATCACAATTATCCTCTACCAACCAGAGGTTATGTTTATCACAGAAATCTTTGACAGCCTGCAAATCAAACGGGTTACCCAAAGAGTGGGCAATCATTACCGCTTTAGTTTTGGGAGATAATGCGGCTTCCAGTTGAGTCACGTCGATATTGTACTCGGGGATGGTGACATCCACAAAAACAGGGACCGCACCATACTGGATGCAGGGGGTCACGGTTGTGGGAAAGCCGCAGGCTACCGTGATCACTTCATCACCCCGCCTGATTCTGCGCTCACCCAACTGTGGCGAGGTCAGGGCCATAAAGGCAAGAAGATTGGCCGAAGAGCCCGAATTGGTCAGGGAGCAATATTTAACACCCAACCATTCGGCAAAACGGATTTCAAACTTCCGGGCCCACGGACCGGCGGTCAGCCAGAAGTCAAGGGAGGAGTCAACCAGATTCACCAGTTCGCGGTCATCAAAATAACGGCCGCCGTAGTTGACAAAACTCTTACCGGGTTCAAAGGAGCGGGAGGACCCGTGAACCTCTTTGTAGTATTCCCGGGTTAAATCGAGAATTTGTTGCTTCAATAGATCTTTTTGGGACATATCGTATAATTATTTTTCTTATTTCTGTTTTTTATCTCTTACCCTGTCGAACCATAAATTCAGTCCCACCCACACAGCAATATCCGCCAAAAGCATCACCGTGTTGTCAATCACCGGAACCAACAGAATATTCACCGCACTAAACGCACAAGAAATCAGCAAGATCGTTATCATCGCCTTTCTTGGTGTGAAACCCATTGCCAGGAACTTATGATGAATATGGTTCTTGTCCGGTTCGAAAGGGCTCTTGCCACTGCGAACACGAACCATCACCACACGGATCACATCGAACGCAGGGACAATCAGCGTACTGAAAGCAATCACGAAAGCACCTTCGGTATACGGGGTGACATCCGGATTGTACTGGCTGTATTTGATGGCAAGGAAAGAGAGCACATAGCCCAAAGTCAGGCTGCCCGTATCACCCATAAAAATCTTACGGGCACGTTCCGCACTGCCGAAGACGTTATAGTAAAAGAAAGGGACCAGCACACCGAACGTGGCAAAGGCGAGCATGCTGTACGTCCAAAGTTCTTTCTGCATGAACAGGAAGCCGAAGACAAGCAGGGCAACGCTGCTCAGACCGGAGGCAAGACCGTCTATACCGTCAATCAGATTGATGGCATTGGTGACAAAGACAACCAGAAGAACCGTAAAAGGCATACCTATCCAGGCAGGAAGGGCATACAGGCCGAAAAGACCGTAGAAGTTATTGATCCAAAGGCCGGCCAGGGGAAAAAACGAAGCACAGATGATCTGGATCACAAATTTCTGACGGTAGCGCACTCCGACAAGGTCATCGGCAATACCCGTCAGGTAGAGCAAAGTCATCCCGCAGACCAGAAACAAGCACTCGGGCAACAAGTACACCGCACGGAGGGCGGGAACATCATAACCCTTCAGGATGCGAAGGGCGAACACGCCACAGGAGGAAAGCAGGATGGTGGGAAAGAAAGAGACACCGCCCAAACGGGGAATAGCACGTTTATGAACCTTGCGCTCACTCGGCATATCGAAAAGCTTCTTCCGCAAAGAGATAAGCAGGATGCGGGGAATGATAAGCCGGGCAACCGAAGCAGAGATGACAAAAGCCAATATGATGAAAAGGATATTCAAGACAAAGGGGATTTAGGTTATATACAGTGTTGTGTCGAAAAAGAAAAGAGTTTACTCCTCTACTTCCCAGTTGGGATAAGGATTCTCTTCAAGACTGCGGAGTTGTTCGGCAATCTCACATTCATCGCCGGAAAGGGCACGCTCTCCCCAGCTGTCGATGATGCTATGCGCCTCACGGGAGAGGTCGTCGTCAAAGACTTCACCATAGCAATAAGTCAGAAGGCGCACCTTCAGCAAGGAAGCGGGCAAGCGGTCGAGCACTTCCCAACAACGGTTCAGGATCTGCTGGATGCGGACTTCCTTGTCACCGTTATTGTAGATCGTCGCGTTATAACCCATCAGAAGCGAAAGGCACAAACGGGCTTCTTCCTCGTCGGTGGAGCCATGATGGGGATATAAAGTATTGGCACGACTGAGTACATCACCGTTCAACCGGCTGAAGTGGTCGCTGTAGATGGGGCTGCCATCGGAACCCAGATAAAGAAGTTCGTGCGCCAAGGTGTACAAAGCGGTAATTTGAGAATCTAAAGAGTTCATGGAAATATTTACAATTTACGATTTATTGTCTGCTATTTTACTGTTTAAAGATCGAGCGGCTCGATTAGGCAACGGCCATGACACCCTGGATGGAAACCATCACACGCCGATCGTTTTTCACACGGATAAACTCACCCTCGACGCCGGCAAAGATGCCTCCTGTCACACGCACACGCTGCCCTTTACGGAAAGCTACGGCTGAGGGTTCGAGATAGACCAGTTGCTGGTCGTAACTGCCGGCAACCGCCATGAAGCTGCGCATCTGAGAAGTGGGAACAACAATGGGCTGGCGGCTTTCACGATCCATGATATAACGGATCGGAAGGGTCATGCCCATCTCGTCTTTGATACGATCGATACGTTCACGGCTCGAACGGATAAACACCAGGTTGTGGACCGCAGGAACCAATTTACGCACGCGGCGCTCGTTCTTGACGATGTATTCGTAGTGCATGGGGATAAAATTCTCGATACATTCGCCATCGAGATACTCTTTTAAAGCAAGCTCACGGCTGTAAGTGACACGAACGGCATACCAAAACAGCTCCGGGGATTCCTTCACAAAAGGATGTTCTTTGGGGACACCGGAGTACGAAAGTACCTCCCGGTCAGGTGATGTAATGCGAATATCAGTCTTGCTTGCATTCATGTGATCTCAAAACCCTCCCCTATCACAGTAGAAGGATGCTGAAATGTTATGTGACCGCCTCAAACAGCCGATTTCGTAAAAACGCTGATTTTAAAGACTAATTAGCTATGAACGAAGATATTAGATACGGTTTATGTTTCAAAAAACGTTCGTCTTTTGAAACATCATTTTTGATGAAATTCAGAACCGGACAAAAAGAAAAATTCAAAAAGAAAATCTATATTTTTTAGATTCCAATAATTCATTGATTTACAGTATCATGAAGAAGATAAAAATAGAA
>OHHU01000449.1_pt1 | contig 25039 bp, 24 predicted proteins | sample 1568151 | NCBI WGS metagenome assembly OHHU01 (sample SAMEA3879572, study PRJEB24766) | human gut metagenome | biome: human-associated habitat; feature: feces | place: USA | collected 1985/1987 | reverse complement strand
CACCGATGTAACCGCCGAACGGCCCGCCCGAAAGCGATTCGTTGAACTGGTACATATGCTCCTGCACCGGAATCACAAGACTTTGAAGAGCTTTGAACTTCGTTCCGGTCTTATAATTCAGGGCATCCATCTGGTCGTCCGTAACCTGATTGGGATTGCGGTTGATGTCTTCGAAATCGCCGGTGCAGGCTGCCAATCCGAACAGCGCCAGTGAAAGCAGCACCGACTGCCATCTGTTATTCATCTTTTTCATGGTTGCTGCGCTTTAGAATTGGAATTGGACATTGAAACCGAGGTTGCGCATCGAGGGCATCATGAAGTAGTCGATACCCTGATAGTTCAGCCCCGTCGAAGCGACGGCTTCGGGGTCGAACGGCGCTTTGCAGTAAATCATCCACAGATTGCGCCCTACGAACGACACGGTAAGCCCCAGCTTATTGCGGAACCACTTGCGCGGGAAAGTGTAACCCAGCGACAACTCCTGCAAGCGGACATTCGTCGCCGAATAGAGATAATACTGCGGCAAACCCGACTGCGAGCCGATCGCCTGATACCATTTCTGGGCATCGACCATCTCACGGCCGTTGATCAAAACACCGCCCGCATCGCGCGCCGCGGCCGAAGCCTCCGAGACGCCGTACAGGTCGAGGTTGGCCTGCGTCGCCGAATAGCAGACACCGCCCAGACGGGCCGTAAACAGCACGCCGAGGTTAATACCCTTATAGCTGAAGTCATTGCGCCATGCGAGGTTGTGGTTCGGGAAAACCGATCCGAGATAGATGTCCTCGCCTTCGTCGGTCATCAGCAGGTTGCCGTTCTTGTCCACCTCGACATAACCGTTGTCGTTGAAGCGAAGGTTGGACGTCGTGTAAAGGTCGCCCAGCGTACCGCCTTCCTTGAGGATGTACTTCGCCTTACCCAGCCCCTTGATGTCCAACTTGGTAAGATTCAACGCTTCGCCCGTAACCGGGTTCACGGCATTGGCTGCCAGTTCGATGATCTCGTTCTTGTTCCATGAGTAGGTGAAGTTCGTCGTCCAGCGGAAATTCCGCCACTGATTGTCATACCCGAGCGACAGCTCGACACCTGTATTGCGAACGTGTCCGGTTTGCAGGTAGATGGTCGTATAGGACGACGAGGGCGGAAGTGACGGGTCGAAGGTCTGGTTTTTCGTGTCGGCCTGATACCACGAAGCCGAAAGGTTGATATGCTGCCACAGACGGGCATCCAGACCGACCTCATAGGTAATGGTACGCTCCGGCTTCAGGTCGCCGATCGGATAGTGCGTCTTGTCCTTCCACACTTTGTTCGTAGCGTCGTATTCGTAGGTCGGAACCGTCAGGTGACGCGGGAACGGCATACCTACCGAGGCGATCGAACCGCGGATCTTCAGATAGCTGAACGTCTTGCCCAGATCCCATGTCGAAGAAGGCACCCAAGACAGGCCTACTGACGGATAGAAGAACGACGACTCGGGCGAATTGGCCAGTTGCGAAGCCCAGTCGTTACGCCCCGTCACCGTGAGGTAAAGCATCTGTTTCCAACCTACTTCGACCGAGGCGAAAATCGACTGCGTCTGGTCGTGCCAGCCGACCTTTTCGGCACGTTTTTTCGTGTCATCCAGATCGAAAACATTGAATATGTTGGGAAGTCCGTTCTCCTGAATCGGCCCACGGTATGACAACTCATCGGTCTTGATATTGTTGATCGAGGCGCCGATATTCGCGTTCAGAGACCAATCCTCGCCGAAAGTCTTGTTAATGTTTACCATCAGATCGGCGTAGGTCTGCGTGTCGTAAGCACGGGCTTCGGTATAGTGGCCGTTTTTGCCGCCTTCCGTAATCGTGGTGTTCGACGAGGCATAGAGTTTTTGCGTGTAGAGCGAATTCGAATTATCAATGCGGACACGTCCGGCAACATTAAGCCACGGAAGAATGTCGTAGCTGGCCGAGAACGACAGCATATAACGCTTCTTGTCCGTATTGCGCAGGTTGCGGTAGTTGATCCAGTAGGGATTCTGCATGCGCAAATCACCGCCTTCCATATCCGCACTCCAGAATTGCTCCATGAGTTTCGTCCCTTCGTAGTAACGCTCGAAGCGACGGTAAAGGTCGAAATTCTCACCCCGCGGGAACAGGTAGGCCGGAACCAGCGGGTTCGAATAGACTCCCTGATTGGTCATGTTCTGGTCTTTCTGATAGATGTAGCTGGCGCTCGCATCGAGCTTGAGCCGGTCTTTCAGAAAGTACGAAGTATTGCGGAACGTGAAGTTGTAACGGTCGTATTCGTTATTGGGGATAATGCCGTCCGAATTGACCGAAGCAGCCGAAAAATAGGTCTGGTTCTTGTCCGTACCGCCAGAAACCGTAACAGCATTCGTATAAACGTGTCCCGTCTCGAAATAATCGTCCGGAGTATAACCGTAACGGGCTTCAGGGCGTAATTTCTCGCCCCAACTGTAAATGCTCGAGCCGCTGCGCTGGCCGTTCAAACCCGTACCGTAGCGATTCTGAAATTCCGGCTGGATGAAAGGTGCGAGAAATTCGATATTACTCGAAAACGTAGCTTTCAGAGTCCCGGCTTGGCCTTTTTTCGTCGTAATCATCACAGCGCCGTTCGCGGCTTCCGAACCGTAGAGCGCGGCCGCGGCAGCACCCGTCAGCACCGACATCGACTCAATATCCTCGGGGTTGAGGTCTGCGATGGATTCCGTAGCACCGCGCGAATCGAACTCCGTACCGCCACCACCACCGAAGTTGTACATCGGAATGCCGTCGATAATGTAAAGGGCGTTCGAAGACTGCGAAATGGACTTGTTGCCGCGCAGTACGACCTTCGAGGCACCGCCGACACCTGACGATGAGGCGTTGATCGTGACACCGGCCACTTTACCCGTCAACGAGTTGATGAAGTTGGCATCCTTGACGGTTGTGATGTCTTCGGCCTTGATCTGCTGAACATTGTAGGCTACGGCCTTTTCCGAACGCTTAATACCAAGAGCAGTGACCACGACCTGCTCGATCTCGGACGCAGCCTCTTCGAGCGTGATTTCGAAAGAAGTCCGGCTGCCCACGACAATAGACACAGGAGTATAACCAATAAAACTGATTTCCAGCTGTCTGTCTGCTGCGGGGGGGGGTACCTGAAGCGCAAACGCACCATCGGCGTCGGAGCTGACGCCTATTGTAGTTCCTTGAACAAGGATACTGGCTCCGACGATCGGATTACCTTTTGCATCCCTGATTTTTCCGGTCACGGAAACCGGATTCCCCGCATCGTTCTTTTTGGTCAGGATAATGTAGGATTCATCGATCCGGTAAGCGATTTCCGTGCCGGCGAACAGTTGTGCCAACACATCCTGGATCGTTTTTTGGACAGCGTTGATACTGACCTTGTTTTTGGTATCGACGCCTTTGTTGATAAACAAGTAACGGGTTTGATTTTCAATCTCTTTTATAACCTGCGAAATAGGGACGTTTTCCATCTTAATGGAAATTCGGGCATTCTGTGCAGATGCAGCGAATACGTTCCCAAGCAAAGAGATTGTGAGTACGAACCCAAACAGTCTTCGAAACTTGTTGAAGAATACTGTTTTATTCATATCTTTGCGAAGTTTTAGATAATAGGTTAATTAGTGTCTCAAAAAAGCTCGATTCAATCTATTATCCGGCCTGCGGATCTCTACCTCCGCAGGCTTTTTCATTGAACAAGCTATGAACGATGTTGGTTACGTTTTCATAGGCAATCATTTTAGGCGTTAAACAATCAGGCTTTCACATCAATAGATCGTCACTACGTTTGTTTCCGAATTTTTCTTGTAAGAAAAGTCCGCGGTATACTGCAAAATGTGAAGGGCTTTGTCAATGCCGTCGTTCACACGAATTTTACCACTGACGTTTCTGATGTTCGGAAGTTTCTCAAGGGAGATGTCGATCTTCACGTCGAATGCCCGCTCGAATTTCTCCATCAGTTCATCGAAAGGCAGACCCGAAATGTTGATAAGACCTTCCGTCCAGCACAATATTTCCGGATCGGTTATCGGTTCGATGAAAAGATGACCGTTCGAGAGATTAGCAATATCGTTAGGTTTCAGTATAATGTCTTTTTGCGTGGGATCGAGCCGGTTTGTAATTTGCACCCGACCTTGGAGCAATGCAGTCGAAAAGCGTTGGTGGCGCTCATCGGCCACAACGTTGAATTTCGTACCCAACACCCGAATATCGGATGCGAAAGTTTCTACAACGAACGGACACCTCTCGTCATGTTCGACATCGAATACCGCCTCGCCGGAAAGCTTTACTCTGCGGAGATTCTTTTTGAATACGGATGGATATTCGATCTTTGCTCCGGAATTGAGCTGAACGCTCGAACCGTCCGGAAGCGTGAACTTCAGGCGTTGGCCGTAAGGAACCTGCAACGTGTTGATTTGCTCGGCAAGCATATCGTAGGTGCGTTCCTTGCTGATATATCCCCCGACGAACAACCCGATGGCGAGCATGGCGGCAGCCTGTACGGTAATACGGACTACCTTTCTCCAGTGCACGGCGATCCAACTTGCTGGACGGATCTCTTCGCCGTACAACTCCATCATGTCGATCTGCATGTGCACCTCATCCGCGCAGCGCTGGAAGTCCTCCGGATTTTCGGAATGCCACCGTGCCACCTGTTCCAGCTCATCTGGGGTTGCTTCGCCGCGCAGAGCTTTGTATATTACCTCTTGATCCATTATCTTGTAATTAAATTATATGCCGGCTTCATTGCTTTCTCTTTTTAAACGCATGAGCGAACCGAGTTTACAGCCTTTTTTATAAATAAATATATTTAATAATAATGTAAAATTATTTATTTAGCCAATGTATTGACAATGAGTGTATTGATCGCCTGCATTTGCTTCCCGGAACCTTATTTTGTTTCAAAAATATTTTCATTTCTTTTTTGCAGGCGCTTTCAAAACATCGGAAACGAAAAACCGGGGATGAATTCTCGACTTGCATTTTCGGGAATAATTGCTATCTTTGGAAACAGTATCGAAAGATTGCGATGGGGAAGCCGACGAAAATATTGACAGCCGAAGAGTTCGACAGGCTGTTCAACGACAAGGAGCGTTTTATCCGAATCGCATACTCCTATATAAATGATATGGAGATGGCAACGGATATTACGACCGATGGCTTCATGTATTTGTGGGAACACCGGGATCACCTTGAATTCGACGTGAATATCAAAGGTTATATTTACAATTACGTCAGGACTCGCTGTATTTCATACCTGCGTAAGCGGAAATCCATGCTCAAAGCTCAAAGCGAACTTTATAGAAAAGAACAATGGCGGATCGAATCGAGTATCAATACATTATCTAACGAAGAACAGATCGGCAAACTGTTCCAATCCGAGATAATCGAGATTTACCGGCGCGAACTGGCCAAAATGCCGTCTCTTACTCGTAATGTATTTTTGGCAAGCCGTCTGGAAGATATGACTTACCATCAAATTGCGGAAAAATTCAACCTGACCGTCCGGCAGGTTACTTCGGAGATTCAGCGGGCAAATTTCTTGCTTCGGACACCGCTAAAAGATTATCTGGTGAATGTTATAATTATGCTGCTATATCTACAATAAATGAAAAGGAATGGAAGCCATCGGCTTGTAATGAATGTCAAGAGATTTTAAGACGATCATCTCAGCCGATGTGTATTCTCCCTTGTAAATACGCGCTTCCATTAGTCCGAATACGGGTAGAGCCGGTTCGGACTTATTGTCGGAGACAATTTCCGGATATGAAAACGGATGCAGAGACATACGATGGATAGTGACGCAACTTCACACAGATTCCATGAAGAATTCAGTCGTATATCGGCCGCATCCGTGTTATTAATTCGAGTCGGGATTCAGCCACGGAACGGTTCGTCGGCTGATTTTCGGTATGTTTTTATGTGTTCGGTGGTGCGATAGTTGAAACCAGGGCAGGGTGCAACGGGCGCGGCCGCCCCGTAAAAAACTATCTTTCTCTGCCAGCAGACAGAAAAACCGATGGTAAATCAGCGAATCGGTATCATATTTATAATTTCGATAGTATTAGGGTCCAAAACAAACGCTGCTGCAAAGATATACCGATTCCGCCTGCCGGCGGTCGCTCGGCGGGTGCAATCCGTATGATGTAATGTATTCGGCGAATGGCGGCGCATGACGGTTTCGGGTTAGTGGATGATGTACCCACAGAAAACAAAAAGGGGGCGCGGTGTCAGCCCCTACTTGTCGGTCTTGGAGTTACCTTCAGATGGAAGCTGTCCTGCGCCCCAGTCAAGCCCTGCTTGCAAATAACAAACAGGACATAACCGGAGCTGACAACCATTATACCATCTGATTAAACATCCTCCGAAGAGGTCTCCAAGTTTACAAGTAGGTATAAAGAGTTGTTTACCCTTTATGATTATGTCCGTCGGCTACGCCGAACTATTCAATCGCAAATGTAGCATAATTTCTGTATTTAGAAATCCACGTATGCAAATATAATCAAATTTTTCGAATACACGTGAAATCACGTGTATAAAATTTTAGACATCACCTTTCCTTTGCAAAAAATGCGAACAAAGGTTCCCAAATATAGAGATACTACTTTTCAACGGCTCTTGATAGAACGTATGCAACAATTACGTTCGGATCATGGGTATTCTCAAGAAGAAGTTATTGAGTTTACACATTTAGATATTTCTCGGTATGAATCAGGAACCTCCATTCCAAACACACAATCTATACTGAAACTCTGTAAATTATATAACATCACAATCGCTGAATTCTTCGCACCGATAAATTATCCTGCGAAAAAAGAATAGAAAAGACGAAACGGAGCGGTTTCGTCTTTCTTTTTGCAAAAAAGCGACTATATTTGTGTTGAAGGAAAGAACTTGCCCAAACTTATTGATGGAAGAACTCACTACGATCCAGAGCAAAATCTACGAAATCCGCGGCCAGCGCGTGATGCTCGACTTCGACCTTGCGGCGCTCTACCAAGTTACGACCAGTGCATTGAATCAGGCCGTAAAACGTAACATCGAACGATTTCCGGAAGAGTTCATGTTCCGCATTTCCGAAATTGAATGGAAAAATATGTCATCACAATTTGTGACGACATCCAGAGTGAAGCGGCCGAAGACATCCCTACCTTATGCTTTTACCGAACAGGGAGTTGCGATGCTTTCTGCGGTATTGCGCAGTGGAATGGCAATACAAGTAAGTATCTCTATTATGAAAGCATTTGTCGCCATGCGCAATTATATTACGACAGCTACAACCGTTACTTCGGAATTGGCTGAAATCCGGGCAAAGCTGGCTCTGCTGGAGCGGGCGGACGAGGACAATGCCGAGGCGGTGAACGACCTTTCGGAAGACATGCGCAAGGAGCTGGACAACATCTACGAGGCCATCGCGGCCCTGTCGGTCAAAGTGCCCGAGGCCCGCAAACAGCCCCGGCCCATCGGGTTCAAACTCCCGAAGGAAGAGAAATAACCGTTCATTTTGACCCGAACCGATGGAAGAACTCGCTACGATCCAAAGCAAAATCTACGAAATACGCGGCCAGCGCGTGATGCTCGACCGGGATTTGGCCGAGCTTTACGGCGTTACGACCGGCAACCTGAATAAAGCTGTAAAGCGAAATATCGAACGTTTTCCGGAACGGTTCATGTTTCAACTGACAGAACAGAAATTTTTGATATTCCAAAATGGAACATCAAGTTGGGGCGGCACACGAAAACGTCCTTATGCTTTTACCGAACAAGGGGTCTCCATGCTTTCTGCCGTGCTACGCAGCCCGACAGCCATACAAGTCAGTATTCGGATTATGGATGCTTTCGTCGCCATGCGCAACTACATTATGACAACCTCGACTATGACGGCCGAGCTGTCCGAAATCCGTGCGAAACTGACCCTGTTGGAACGGGCGGACGAGGACAACGCCGAAGCGGTGAACGACCTTTCGGAAGACATGCGCAAGGAGCTTGACAACATCTACGAGGCCATCGCAGCCCTGTCGGTCAAAGTTCCAAAGGCCCGCAAACAGCCCCGGCCCATCGGTTTTAAGCAATCAAAGTAAAAAGAGCCATGACCCAAAAGCAAGCGATACAACTTTTTGAAGAGCGTAAGGTACGCACCGTCTGGGACGACGAAGCGGGCAAGTGGTACGTTTCGATTGTCGATGTTATCGCAGTTTTGACCGAAAGTAAAGATGCCGCAGCCTACTGGCGCAAACTCAAACAACGGCTGAAAGCTGAAGGGAATGAAACCGTGACAAATTGTCACGGTTTGAAAATGACCGCTCCGGATGGCAAGATGCGCCTAACCGATGTGGCTGACGTAGAGCAGCTTTTCCGACTGGTGCAGTCGATTCCCTCGCCGAAGGCCGAGCCGTTCAAGTTGTGGCTCTCTTCGCTTGCCCGCGAACGGCTGGAGGAGATCGACGACCCGGAACAAGGCATCGACCGGATGCTGGAATACTACCATCGCAAAGGCTATTCCGAGAACTGGATCAACCAGCGGCTGAAATCCATCGAGGTACGCAAGGAACTGACCGACGAATGGGAACGCCGCGGTATCAAAAAGGGACAGGAATACGCCACGCTGACCGATATTATTACGCTGGGCTGGTCGGGTATGACCACGCGCCAGTACAAGCAGTACAAGGGACTGAAAACCGAAAGCCTGCGCGACAACATGACCAATCTGGAGCTGGTGCTCAACATGCTTGCCGAAGCGACGACCACCGAAATTTCGAAAGAGCGAAAACCGCGGACGACCGCAGCGAACCGTGCCGTGGCGGCACAGGGCGGACGTATCGCCGGGAATACCCGCCGCGAGATCGAAGCCCAGACCGGAAAAAGAATCGTATCGCCGCTCACGGCAAAACAGGCATTGGCCGAAAAAACAGCCGAAGGGATCGAACACCCGGAGGCGGATACGACAGAATGATCCGACGGTTCGCAATCGGTTTGAGGCCGCAATTTGTGACCTCGAATTCGAAATCACAAAATGGGATATCCAATTAGAATAAATATATGCCATTGGGAACGGTCGAACGCTGAAAATCCCGATACAGAATCGGTTGTTTCCAAAATGGAAATAACCGCCGCCTACGGCAAAGGATTTACGGCTCGCAGTATTTTGAAATTATTGGCTACCGATAGCAAGATACAATCCGGCCAAAGACAGATAAGCAGATATGTTAAAAGACATATCTGTTTTTTATATCCGGGTTGAAAATTCCTCGTATGTCTTTGTGCTGTTTCCGAGACTACCTACTCCCCGTTTAGCACGTTATGCACCGCATTTGCCTTGCTTCCGTTTCCGTGGGCGAAGCTATGGCAGGGGGTCGGAAAACAACCAAGATCGGGGCCCTTCGGGTTCAGACAAAAAAATCAGCCGCAATGTACAAGTTGCGGCTGATTTTTTTGTCCTGAAATCTTGTTTGTATTCCGCCCCTCTGAAATATAGCCCACAGAAACGGAAGCAAGGCAAACGCGGCCCATACGGCATAAAAAAAAGGTCGTAGTTATGAAACAGCACAAAGACATACGGGAAATTTTGAAACGGAGCGGCACCGCTCCCACCGGCATCTGCGGGTTTTGGAGGTCTGCGGCAAGTTTCGCGGCTGTGCTTTTCGGCGCGTTTGCGGCGTTCAAATTTCTCGCGGGTATCTATCTCGGCGCGGGCGGTTTTTGGGGCTTCTGCCTCTCGTTATGGCTCTTGCGGCGGTGTCGGGACATCGTGCGTCTCGTCCTTTCCCCTGGGGTCGTCCTCGTGCGGTTTCTTCTGCGGCTGTTTTATTAACATTCAATACCTTACAACTATGGGAAAAGTCACATTGTTATTCGCAGGAAAGAGTTACGACACCGACGTACAGAACGTGCGGGAGAATCAGATCGTCATTTTCGACGGCCCTTACAACATGCGTCAGCGCATGGTCGTGGCCGGAATCGCACACACACAATCCGGTTACAATTACCGATTGATCGACCCCGAAACCGCCGAGGAGTACTCCGCGGATCTGATCCGCCCCTTGCGGGACAAATTCGGTATCGGGCACTATTACGACGACGAGCACCCCGAATTTATGGATGCCGCCGAGGTTGCGGCGCTCCGCACCCGTGCCGACGCCCTCAAAGCCGAGCAGGAAGCCGCCCGACGTGCGGCGGCGGAAGACGCGGAACGGTTACGCACCATCGGCGCGGAGCGTCTGCGGCAGATCGTTCCCGACGATGCCGTGGCCGTCATCATCGGCGAACAGCACGAAAGCGAGTGCGACCCTTATACGGACTATTTCGGCTCGCGTATCGTGCGCACGGTTATTCTCGGATTCTCGACCCACACGCGCGATCTGTTCCCCGAAATGCGCAAGGCCGCGGCACGGTTCGAGGGCACGGCACACCTGGCCGAGCGTAATGCCGAGTACGAACACCGTGAAAAGTACAGCATGGGGCACGGCTATTACCTTGGCACGCACCGCTATTCGGGCTGGCAGGTCAGCAAGGAATCGTGCCGCGACAAAGAGGGCATTATCAAGCGTTTCGCCGTCGTGGCCGGAAAATCCGACAATGTATGCATCGAGAACCCTGCACCCGTGCAGACCGCCGCCCCCGAAACCGTGGCCGACGCACGTGTCGAGATCGTGGAATACTCCGCGAAGTCGATCGCCGTATTCGGCGATACGAAACCCCTGCGTGACACGCTCCGCGATCTGAACGGGCTGTTTCGCGCCTGCCTTACGCACGACGGCACCCGGTGCGCCGGGTGGATTTTCTCCAAACGCCGAGAACAAGAGGTGCGCAGCGCATTGGCCGCCTATCTCAAATAACATTCAATCCGGGGCGTGCATCCGCCCGCCCCACAACACCCGAGAGCATGAACGAACAGATAACAGCTATCGCCGCGCTCCTGTTGGAGATCAACGGCAAAGAAAAATACACCGCCTTTTTCGATTTCAGCGGCCATGTACGCACTTTCAGCATCCGTATTTATTCCGGCAAATGGTCGCAGGGGAAAGACCCTCTTTTCAACCTCTCGTTACAAAACAAAGACGGACAGCAATGGCGGAATTGGGACAACGCGCATGCCATGTCCGGCGATTCGATCCTCTCATTCTTAACGACTTTATTATGAAATCATACGAAGAAATCATACAGCGCACGGCGGATTTCGACTACATGATGCGCACCCGGTTGCCGGAAAAATACATGCCGGAGGTGTTCGGCGTCACGGCCGGGGAAGATCCCGATCTGCGGCAACTCCTTCACAACGCATCGCGCAACGGCATAGGCATTACCTACCTGCTGTTCAAAATACCGTACGACCGCCACAAGCAACTGATCAAATACCTTTCAAGATCATGAGAACGGAAACCGTAACCTACCAAATTTTCTCGCTGGGCGAACTTTCGCCCGAAGCACGGGCACGGGCATATCGCAAGTGGCTCAACGATGAACCGGAATACGGATGGAATGCGGAGAACAAACAAACGCTGAATGCCTTCTGTGATCTACTCGGCATACGGTGCAATAAATGGGAATACGACGGTTATTCCTACTCTTTCAGCTGGTATTCGCCTTACGAAGATACTATTGAAAATCTGCATGGAGCACGGCTCGCCGCCTATCTACACAACAATTTCGGATCGCATCTGTTCGTCCCGAAAATCTACTACAAAGGGAGAAGACGCCGCCGAAGCCGCCTATTCTGTACGACGGAATGTCCGCTGACAGGGTATTATATGGACAATATGATCCTCGATCCGATATACTGCTTCTTCACGCATCCGGACGATACGACTTTCTACGATCTGATCGAATGTTGTCTGGACACCTTTTTCCGGGCATGCCGCGACGATGCCCGGTATTGCCGCAGCGAGGAGTATTTCGCAGAACTGGCTGAAAGTAACGCATGGGAATACCTTGCCAGCGGTACAGCATATCATCTGATCAATTAATTCCACAATAACATATCAATTCTAATGAACCATCACACCATGAAAACGAACGAAACCGACACCACGACCGCAACCGCCACCCAGAGCACGAAATCGACCGTTTTGCTCTCCATTGACAAAATCCGCCCCAACCCCAACAATCCGCGGCGGAGTTACGACGAGAATGCCCTCGCGGAACTGGCCGCCTCCATTGCCACGCACGGCCTTATTCAGCCCATCCGGGTGCGAGCCGCAGAACAAGGCGGTTATATCATCGTCTGCGGAGAACGCCGCTACCGCGCCGTGCAACTGCTCGGCCAGACCGAGATCGAGGCAATCGTCGATGCCGCTCCCGCCGACGAACGGGCGATCTTCGACCTCGCGCTTTCGGAGAACATTCAGCGCGAGGAGATGCCGTCGCTCGACGAGGCCGAAGCCTACAAAGCCGCCATGCAGACCCTCGGCGGGGACGCCGCCGCCGTGGCCGCACGCTTCGGCAAGAGCGAGCAGTATATCTACTACCGGATGAAACTCAACGAACTGATCCCCGATGCAAAAAAACTCCTGCGCGAAAACTCTATTACATTGGGTCTCGCTATGGAGTTGGCACGATACGGGAAAGACCTGCAAAAGACGATCTGCAAAGACCGCCTCAAAGACGAGGAGGGGTGGCGGAAATACTCCGTAAAGGAGTTCAAGCGGATGGTAGACGCCCATTATACGAACGATCTGGCCCGGTACCGCTTCGACCAAACGGCGTGCGCCAAATGCAAGCACAACACCAATCTATACGATATGTTCGCCACGGGAAGCGGACGGTGTACGAACCGGGAATGTCTCGAAGCCAAAAACCGCGAATTCATCGAGCGAAAAAGCGGAGAACTGCTCGCGCAAAACCCGAAATTCATCCTTTGCAAAGACCGTTACGGATGCGACGACCATGATAAGGCCGTAGAGCATATGACCGAAAACGGGGTCGAATGCAAGGCGTTCGAATACGGGCAGGTGCAGGAAATGCCCGCTATGCCCGCAGAACCATGTCCGGCGGATTATGCCACCGATGCCGACTATACCGTGGCAATGCAGATCTATGAACAGCAGAAAAAGGCCGCCGAGGAAAAGACCGCCGACCTGCTGGCCAAGCACGACGCCGGGGCGATCCGGATTTTCGTCAAAACCTCGCGCGACAACGCCCGGCTGGTCTATGTGAACCAAGTCACCAAAGGCAGGGAATCGACCGGGGAACTGATTGCCCGCCTTGAGGAGAAGAAAATCCGCAACACGGAACTCGCACACGAAAAAACCGTCGAAGCCGTCCGGCAGATCGTCCGCGACGAGGAGATCGCTCCGACGCCGTTTACCCAGCTGGAAGACAACATTCTCTATTACATCATGCTCGGAAGCCTGCGGCGCGAACACCTCGCCGCCGTGGGATTTCCCGAAGCGTATTATTTGACATCCGAACAGAAAATCGCTGTCGTCAATGCGCTGACCGACGAACAACGCGATCTCATCACCCGCGATTTTCTTGTAAAAAGCCTTACATCCGACATCGGTTTCGACAAAACGGGGAAGCAACTGCTGATGGAATTCGCAGCCTTGCACCACAAAGAGAAATACGAGGTTGTGAAAGCGCAGTTCGACGAGGAATACACGAAGCGCAACGACCGTCTCGACGAGCGTATTGCCGTTGCCGAGGCACAGGAGAAAGCCAAGACCAAAGCCGCCAAGAAAGAGGGCAAAACGGGTAAGAGCACCAAGAAAACGACAAAGAAAGCCGCCTAAATTCTGATCGGGGACGGCCCGCAGGCCGTCCCCATAAAACCGAATAGAATCATGCTGAAAGAATTTATCGACGATCTTCGCCGGCATGGAATCGCCGTTTTCGATCTGATCCAGGCAGGTGCGGGGAATCACATTTTTTTCGCACGCCGAAACGGCCATACTTGGAGTATCCGGATTTCCCGGCAACGAGGCGAACACCGTTATACCGTGCATATCTTCTCCGAAGAATCGGACATAAGGGGCACTTATTCCTGTCCGCCGGGATTGTTGCTGACAACTATCGAACTGCGATTCAACGACCTTGCGACACCATAAATAAGTCCCGGTTTCCGTCTGCGGCATGACTGCCGCAGACGCGAACGGGCGGACGCCCGCGGCTCCCGCCATACCGCCACCCCGAATTGTGTCAAAACATCATCTGACGAACCTATGAAATCTTATATACGTATCGCTCCCGATGTGGAATATTTCACCGATTACGACCGTTTCCGCGAGGCGCAAATCTGCTGCGCCGTCGCCGAAGACGGCACAAGCCTGTTCAGCCGCATCGAGAACCGCCGCTTCATGCACACGGTGCGGCACGATCTTTCCGAACGGGTTATCGAGCTGCTATGCCGGCAGATACATCGTGAAATATGCACATTGCACTATGGCGGACAAGTCGTGGAATGACCTGCCTGCCACACCAGAGAATTGTAAGTTGTAAAATATTAAAAGTGCCCGGTAAAACCGGGCACTTTTAATTGGGTTCAACCCCGGAGCAATATCTGTGTTTCGGATACTCCGGAAAGAGGATCAACCAACATAGTCCGATGGCGACCAGTACCGACAATATTCCCATTGTCAGGCAAATAGCCGTTAGAAAGTGTACGAGCATCGAATCTTATTTTTCCCGTTACAGCAGTTTTGCTTCTAACAACTCTTCGGCTGGTATTTCCACCGTCTGATGCCGGGCTCCGTTCTTCTCGATGATTTCCAGCAAAAGCACCTTGTCATCAGAGATCGTCAGTTTGGGCAGTGCGAATACCGTCCGCTGACGCTGGTGTCCCCTCACGACTGCCGGATCGTTGCATACGCGCAGGACTTCGAGCGGCGTCTGCTGCTGTGCCGTGCGCTTGGCGAGTTTGCGATCCGCTACGATGAATCGCCGCGCATCCACCTCGAAAGAGATATTCGTGTCGTTCGAGATACAGGAGTGAATGTATATCACGTCATTGAACACGTAAATCCCCAGCACTTCGACCCCGATGCCGTACTTTTTCGTGCGAATGCCTTTCACATCCGTGCGGTTCTGCCGGTATATGTCGTTCAACATGCGCTTTACGGTCGCGGGTTTCTCGCGCCCTACCTCGCGCAGCAGCACCCGGCTTTCGGATGCTGGGGCCGTCGGCTGCGGATAGCCCACAGCAGCCGGTTTCTTCATACTTTCTGGTTGCGGTTCCTGCACTGTAAGATTGAGGGTCGAGACAACAGGATTCTCGGCATAGTGGACATCGAAAGTGAAAAATCCTCCGTCTTCGGTGATGACCGTCAGGTTGGTTTCTGCTGCGAAATTCCGCACGGCCGCTTTCACCCGCACGACGTTTTCGGCCCCGTCGGCCTTGCCTGCTATGATGTCCATCGAGCCGATGTCAATGTAGGTCACGGGCGACGGGAAAAGAATATGTACGGTCTTGGTGAATCCCGCTTCGATACGCAGCGGCCGGATCTCAGCCGGCGTTTCCGGTGTCGTTCGTGCCGTAACCTTTACCGCTGCGATTGCCGCGACGATCAGAATCAGATAAATAAGGTCTCGTTTCATGTGTGTTCTATTCTTTTGAAATCAATAATAGCTGATGATTGGCTTTGAGGGTGATCTTCACCTCGCGGAGCTTCCCGGCGACATACTGCGACGAAGCCTGCAATCCTCCGCGCGCCAGCTCGGACAACACCTGCTGCCCGGCCGAACGGGTGACGTTTACACTCGTCCCGGCAGTCTGTCCTACGGACGCCAGCGCCTCTTTGAGGGCCGTCCGCTCGCGGGAGTTCGGAACGTTCAGCCCCGGCTGTCCGTCGAGGTCGTAAGCCACGGCTTCGACGGCAAAGATCCGCCCGCCGTATTCGACGGACGACACCGTGACTTGCAGCCGCATCCCGGAGATCGTCGCAAGACCGTATAACGGGGTGTTGCGGGGGATCACCGTATCGTCGATACGCACGGCTTCCAGCAGCCGCAGCTGTACCGTGCTTCCGGCACGTATGACCTGTGTCTGAGCTACGCAGGCTTTGACGGTCGGAATATCGGCATGCGCAACGCCACCTGCCGCCGTGAGAAATCCCAAGTTGCGCTCGACAGCGAAATCCGCCCGCGGATCGAGCGTCGAGGCTTCGACCTCACCCTCCCGAACGGGCTGCATGACGGACAGACGCGAATCCCTTCGCTGCTTCGTCGGCCCGGCCTCTTCGCCCGCGGCCGTTCCGCCGCCGAGATATTTCCGGGCAAGCTTGTACTGCTCCTCGGCCATTTCCAACGGGTCGGGCTGCTGCCGCTCGGCATCGAGCTGGGATTGCAGGGCCGTGACCTGCTCTTTCAGGGCTTCGACCTCGGCATTGCGCTGCGGAGCGGCGTAGAAGCCCTGCACCTGCTGCTGCATGGCCCGGTTGGCCTCGGCGGCCCGCTGTGCGGGGTTGTCCGCCGGGGCAGACTCCTCGGCGGGTTTGAGCCCGTCGTCCAGCAGCGAGAACGAGTTGTCGCCGAGTGTCATCATGCGTTTCTGCTGCTGTTCTTCGCTGCGGAGCTGTTCCGCGGCTTTGCGTTTGTCGCCGACGGTAGCCTGCGCTTTGCCGTCCGGGACCGACGTGTTGATCCCCGCGGCTCCCTCTTGGGGCTTGACGGGTGCAGGCCGGAATATGAACCACAGCACGACGAAGAAGATGCATCCGAGGATCGCCGTGAAGAGCAGCACCTTGCGTTTGCGCTGCCGCTCGAACTCCGCCGAGGGGTCATTGCCCGGATTCTTGTTTTCTATCATAACGTTTACGGTTTTAGATGTAATAATTCGGGATACCCGATTTCCAGTTCCGGCCTCATGTCCGTAGCGAACAGGAGCCAAAGGTAAAGGAAGAGAAGCAGGACGAGCGCCGCGAGTACGATCCGTTCCCGGATGCGGGGCGCGAGTGTGTCGTGGCGGCGTCGCAGCGACCGCCGCACCCAGCGGATGCGGCAGCGCAGGGAATGCGGTTTAGCGGTCATAGGTCGCGATGTCTTTGTTCTCGACGATGTTCAGCGCCTCGACCATAAAGCCCTGCGGGTTGTTGTCCGAGCGGGAGACGTTCACCAGACGGCATGTCGTGACGAGCGACCGCTCCGTGACGGTGCTTTCGCGCAGAATACGCTGCCGGGCAAAGGTCGTAACCTCGTAGGGATAGCGGTCGAAGTCGCAGCGGATGCTGTCCACTTTGACCATCTGCGAAACATTGCCCGCGATCAGGCGGTTGAAGAAGCCCTTCTCCTGCAGAACCTTGTAGTAGGATAAGGCGCTTTTGTCGGCCATCTGCAAGGCGCGTCCGACATTGGACTCGATGGCTGCCTTGTCGGGCGAGAGGGTGAAGAAGAGCTCGTGGAAGCGCCGCACATGTTCACGGGCCTCTACGGGACGGTTCTGTGCGAGGTCCTGCGAGAGCGCCACCATCAGCGAGCGTCCGTTGTCCAGCACGTAGATCTTCTGCCGCTGCCGTTCGGCGAAAGAGTAGGACATCCAGACCGCCGCCACGGTAACGACGGCGCAGACTCCGGCGAAGACGAGCGCGTACATGCGCAGCTGCCGAAACGATGTTTCGATGTTCGTTAAACACTTGAATTCCATAATAACGGGTTATTTTATTTTCTGAAAATAAGCCGGGCGCCGTTCATGATGCCGCGTCCCACGGCCTTACCGCCCGATAATGCCGCCGAGCCGGCGCCTTTGGCCCCGGCCCATGCTTTGCCGGCCGTCCATCCGGCTCCGGCGCTTACGAGCGAGGTCATCTTCGAGACGGTTTTGTTATAAGCGGCGAATCCGTTCGCCTGCACGACCCACGAGGCGATCGAGGGGATGCAGAGGTATCCGCACACGGCCACGAGCATGAAGATCAGGTTCAGGCTGTTCGACCAGTCCACATACCAGTTGTATCCCTGCTCCATAAGTTCGGTATCATGCCGCATGGCGAGACTTTGCAAACGTGCGATGATCGCTGAGAAAAGGTCCGAGATCGGCAGCCACAGGTAGATCGAGACATACTTCGTGAGCCATTGCGTCAGCGTGGACTGAAATCCGTCGAACACGGAGATGGCAAAGGCGATCGGCCCCAGCAGGCTCAATACGACCAGATAGAAAGTCCTCAGCACGTCGAGTATGACGCTCGCCGCCGCGAAGAGCAGTTCGAGTATCCATGCCAAGCCTTTGAAGATAAGTCCTTTTACAGACCATGAGGAGCGTTCCTCGTTCATGCGGTCGAGTGTCTGCTGTGTCTGGTCGTCCACGCCCAGCTCGCTGAGCTCGCGCTCCATCTCCTCGTCCTCGGCGTAGTAGCTGTCCGGGGGCATCTGCTCGCGGCCTTCGAGTTCGAGCCGCTCACGCCGCTCCTGCCATTGTTCCATGTCGAGCGTTTGCCCGACCATCAGCGAATGCGTTGCCTTTACCAGGGGTGAAAGTATGCCGTTCAGGCTTCCCAGCACGAGCGTCGGGAAGAACAGGATGCAGATGCCGATGGCGAAGGGCCGCATGAGGGGAAAGAGGTCGATAGGTTCGGCCTGGGCCAGCGACTGCCAGACGCGGTAGGCGATGTAGAGTAGCGCCCCGATTCCTGCGATGGCCATTGCGACCTGCGACATCGGATAACACAGCACCATCATATCGTCGTATAACACCCGGAGAATTGTGTGCAGATTCTCCGTAAGGGAAAGCATGTGTACCATCGTCGGCTACCAGTAACGTTGTTCGTCGGTTCCGTACAATGAGAGCACGCCCTCCATGTCCCGTTTCCGGGCGGCCCGCAGCAGGGATATGGAGATGTTCTTGCGCGTGTAGTAGCGTGCCAGGTCGCGGTGACGCCGCAGGACGCCGTAGACGCGCTGCACTACGTCGATACGGTCCTTGTCCGTCAGGGACATGTCCGTAGGGTTCACGATGTCCTGCAGCTCCTTCAATTCCCCGGCCGACTCCTCGATGATGCGGGCGTAGCCTGCGGCGATGGCCGCGAGCTCCGCGGGCGTGAAGTTCTCGTCGCCGACCATGCGGCGATAACCGTCGACGTAGATGTCCGAGATTTCGCCCACGAGCAGAATGCACTGCTGCACCTTGCGGGCCGAGCGGACGAGGTTGCTGACGGATTTCAGGGCGTCATAGTATTTGCGGCCCTGCTCATAGATTTTCACCGTTTCCTGAAAACTTTGCAGCATGGTGGAGCCGTTCTTGGCGGCTTCGACGACCTGCTTGGTGGAGTTGACGATGCCTTGTGCGAGGTTCGTGGGATCCGAGACGACCCACTGGGCGTATGTGCTGCGGCCTGTGCAGACGAGACACAGATACAGCAGGATGATTTTCTGTTTCATGCTTGAATTGATTGTTTTTTTAGGGTTTTTTCGCCCGAAGACGGGCATCACCGCTTTATCCGCCGACCCGAAGCCGGTTGTCCGGTTTGCTCTTTCCTTGCAGAATTGATCTCTTTCTGCCGCATCCCGGAAGTATGTTTCTCCGGCTTCGGGCCTTTCCGCCGCAGGGATTCGAACAGATCGTCGGCGTAGGACTGCCGCCCGGTCATGCGGACAAGGCGTGCATCCAGCTCGCGGAAGGCTTTCTCGACCTGCCCGTATTGCTCGGCTGGTGATATGCCGGGAAGAATCCTGTATTTGTCGAGCAGCTGCCGGTTAATACGGCTGTCGTCGATTCGCTCCGGGAAGCGTGCAAGCCATCCCAATGTCTGCAACTCGGCATCGAGTTTTTCGATGTAGGTTTGCCGCAGGGAAATTTCCGGATCACTCTCCAATATCCTCTCGGCTTCCCGCACCATGCGGTTCTCGGCCTTCCAGATTCGCTCCCGGAGCTGCTGCACCTGCTGCGGATTGTCCGGACATGCCGGGCCGTCCAGCCGCCCGCGCATCTCCTGCAACCGGCCCATATCGGTATCCCAATCGTAAAGTCGCACGACGTAACAGGAGGGCGTATAGCGTCCGGATGTTTCCGTCAGATGACGAAGCTCACGGAACGTCTCGGTGCGGAACTGCCGGTCGATAATATGCGCTGCTGCCTGCACCTCGGCCATCGGCGGCTGCCGGAGCTTGCTGTCGGGATGCTGCTCCAGATAGGCATCCAAGAGAAAGGTGTGCATGGCCAGCAGGCCGTGCAGGGAGTGGGCGGTGTCTGCCGGAACGTCCGCGAGGCGGCGCCCGATCTTTTTCGCAAACGGTGTTCTGCGCAGGGCATCCATCAGCTCCAGCATATCTTTTCCAGCCGCATCTTCGGGCGTTCTGAGAAAGCGGGATGTCGCTGTATTCATTGTCAGTCCGATTCCGGCAATGGTCAGATTAGATTTCCGGTGCCGTCGCACAAGGTCTGCAATACTGCTTATATCCCGTTCCCGGAGCAGGTTCTCAGCATGACGGGCAATGAGCGTGCGTCGATGTTCCCTTTCCCACTCCGGCTTGCGGCGGAATAGCCGCGCGATCCTATCTTTCCATTCCATAACCGTCGGATTTAGAAATGTGTGACTGCGGGCGGAGTCTGCCGAAGGGCCGCCCCTGATTGCAGGGGCAGCCCGGAAATCCCGAATGACGCTCCATTATTCGGCCGGTTCGTTGAAAGGTTCTGCGGCGACGATTTCGTCATCGTCCTGCCGCCGGATGCTGTCTTCGGCGACGAAGCGTCCATAACAGCCGATGGTGAGTGTCTCGGTGGCAACATCGTAGATCACGCGGTTGCCGTCGTCGGCCCCGAGCCAAAGGCGGTGGCGGCGCAGCGAGACGATGCCGTCCTGCACGATACGTTTGTAGCAGAGCGCATGGTCGAAGACGAGGATGCGCCACGTTCCCTCGCCGATGCGGCGTATCGAGGCCGAGAGGTTGTTTTCCGCCGAAAGCCACGCCCCGCAGATGCGATCGGCGTCGAGTTGTTCCCGAAGGTCCGCCAAGGTGCGGATAACTTCGGTGCGGGTTCTGATCTCCTGCTGCAAGGCCGCTACGGCCGACGCAGGTGTCGGTTGATTACTGTTCATTGTCTTTGAGGTTTGAGGTTCGTTTGAAAGCGCCGCCCGGCACGAGGAGCAGCGCATCGGCCGGGGGCGTGTAAAAGAGATCGACCCGGCGTCCGCCGTAGGTCGTGTAGTGGATGCAGTTCCTGTAATGCAGGACATGTGTTTCCGATGCGCCGCGGCGCGTGATGGTGATCCGGAATTTATCACCGCACGGCTCGATCATCAGCCGCGTATCGTCGAGCGTCGAATGCCACTCGCCGCACAGGGGACGGATTTTGCGGTATTCGTAATCGTAGAAGAGGCGGAAAGCACCGAGCACGGCGGCCAACGTCAGCAGGAGACCTGCGCATATCCCAAGCAACTGTTTCATGGCAGCAGGCATTAAGATTCGGTTTTCGTTTCGCGTTCGCGTGCCAGCTGGCGGATGGCGGCCTCGATGTCGCCGCCGAGCTTCCCGGCAAGCTCCATCACCTGCATCTTTTCCGACTCCTCGGTGGTATAGGTCAGATATTCTTCGACCGAGGTTTCCGTGGCATAAACCGCCGACTGCACGCCTCCGAGTCCGATCCAGACCTCTTTATAGAGGCGTTTGGGGTCGTTCGAGAGGTTGATCGAGAGAATCTGCGCCCGCTCCTTGTCCGTCAGTCCCAGCAGACGTTGTATGCCATCGAATTTCGAGAGGTATTTGCGCTGGTCCAAAAGAATCTTGCAGTCGGCGTTGTTGATGATCGACTCTTTGACAATGGGCGACGAGATGATGTCCTCGACCTCCTGCGTGACGACGATCGCCTCGCCGAAGTACTTGCGGACGGTTTTGAAGAGATACCTCACATAGGATGCCATTCCCTCCTTGGTGAGGGCCTTCCAGCACTCCTCGATGAGAATCATCTTGCGGACGCCTTTCAGCCGCCGCATCTTCGAAATGAAGGTCTCCATGATGATGAGCGTCACCACCGGCAGCAGCGTCCGGTTCGAGGAGATGTTGTCCAGCTCGAAGACGATGAAACGCTTGTCCAGCAAATCAAGCTGTTTGTCGGAGTTCAGCAGGTAGTCGTATTCGCCGCCCTTATAGTAAGGTTCCAGCACGTTCAGGAAATTTTCGAGGTCGAAATCCTTCTCGCGCACGCGCTTCTGCTCCAGAAGCCGCCGGTAGTCGGTTTCGACGAACTCGTAAAAGGTATCGAACGAGGGGACGATGGAGCGGTCGGTGCGGAGCTTCGAGAGGTAGAGGTTCACGGCGTTCGAGAGCGCCACCTCCTCCGAGCGCGTCGGCTCCTCGGATTCGCGTTTCCAAAGGGTCAGCAGCAGCGTCTTGAGCGACTCGCGCTTCTCCACGTCGTACACTCCGTCCTCGACATAGAAGGGATTGAAGGCGATGGGCGCCTCCTCGGTGTAGGTGAAATACACCCCGTCGCGGCCCTTGGTCTTGGCGTGAATCAGCGAGCAGAGCCCTTGGTAGGAGTTGCCCGTGTCGACCAGCAGGATATGCGAACCCTGCTCCCAGTACTGACGAACCAGATGGTTCGTCAGATAACTCTTGCCCGAGCCCGACGGTCCGAGGATAAATTTATTCCGATTCGTGATGACGCCGCGCTTCATCGGAAGATCCGAGATATCCAGATGAATCGGAATGCCCGACAGGCGGTCGGACATCTTGATTCCGAAGGGCGAGAGCGACGAGCGGTAGTTGGTCTCCTCGTTGAAAAGACAGAGGGCCTGATCGAGAAAGGTGTAGAAACTCTCCTCGGCAGGGAAGTCGGCCTCGTTGCCGGGAATCGCGGCCCAGAACAGCACCGGCACGTCCACCGTGTTGTGATGCGGCGTGCATCCCATCAGCGCGAGCTGCGAGCCCACGTCGTTGCGGATGCGCTTCAGCTCCGCTTCGTTCTCGGCCCATGCCATGACGTTGCAGTGGCACCTTACGGAGCGCAGCCCCTGCGAATGCGCCTCATTGAGGTACATTTCGATCCACTCGCGGTTGATGGCGTTCGAGCGCGAATAGGCCGCCAGCGAGTTCATGTTCCGGGCCGAGGCTTCGAGACGCTTGAGCGTTTCGTCGTGGTCGTCGAGGAAGATCACCTGATTGTAGACATGGTTGCAGGAGAGCAGCAGTCCCACGGGCGCCGCGAACGAAAGCCGGCAGTCCGAGCGGTCGGTCGAGAGGCGCTCGTAGCGGAAATCCGTCGCCACGCTCTGCGGCAGCACGTCCAGATCGGAGAGCGTGTGCATCGAGAGGTACTTGTCCCCGATGCGCATCGTCCCCGGGTCGAGACGGATATCCTCGTTGACGACCGGACGCCGCTCGTCCGAGAGGGCGAAGTAACGTGCCAGCAGCCCCGCATCGTCCGCCGTGCCGACGATCTCGGCTTCCGTAAGCCGCTCGACACGTACGAGGCCCGAATCGTTCAGAATGCGCTCCATCTGCTCCGCGGCTTCCAGAAAGCGCGTCACGGCATCCGTGTCGCGCATCTCCCGCGGGACGATGAAGCCCCGGCACAAGACGGACGAAGCGCTCGTCTGACGCATCCGCTCAGGTGTGGTCTTCGTAACGAACAGGTAGCACGTGTGGCGCAGGTAAGGCCGCTCGTTGAAATGACGCTCGTAGGAACGCGCGAGAAAGCTCCGCTCGGAGCCCTCCTCCGGAGCCGTGTATCGTTCTTCGATAAAGAAGTCCTGTTTGTGGACGACGGTGTAATCCGGCAGCACCTTCAGGGCTTTGAGCCATGCACCGTGCAGCGCTTCATACTCCTCGCCCGTGAGGGTGAAGAGTTCGGGCAGCAAGACGCGGTAAGCCGCGGTGATGTCGGCGAACTTGGAGATGATGCAGTTGTTCTCGACGCGCAGCAAAGGGAATTTCGATTCCAAGGTCGAGGTTTTCAAGGTTCCGCGCATAGGATTACGGTTTTACGGTTCGAGGGTTACGAATGCGTAGCAGCCGCCGGATGGCCCGACGATGGATGATGCGCCGCGGATGCCGGCGCGAGGCCATGAGCTTTTGAAGTCCGTAGGAGCCGAAACGGCGGCTCAGGTAGAAGGTGCCGCCCGTGACGGCAAGGCCGGCCGCGAGGGCGAAGAGGATGCAGAAGCCCTGCGGGACGCCGCTCATGTACATTCCGGCGAAGCAGACGAAGACGCCCAGAAGCCCTGCGACGAACAGCACGAGGTACTGCGCCGTGAGGCCTTGGAATTCGACTTGACTGCCGACTCCCTTATTTACTTGGTATTCGGCCATCGCTTAGAGGAAGAACGAACGTAAGACTGTACCGACGATCACCAGAAAGACGCACGAGAGAAACAGTGCCGTAGCGGATTTCGAAGCGTCTGGGTCGCCAGACGAGAACTTCGAGTAGACGCGCACGCCGCCGACCAGTCCGAGGATCGCCGCTACGGCGAAGATCAGCTTCGTAAGCGGGTCGAAATAGGACGTTACCATATTCGTCGCCTCGCTGATGCCGGCCATGCCGTTTCCCTGTGCAAAGGATGCGAGTGCGGAGCACAGGGACAGAATCATGAAAATTGCTCTTTTTTTCATAAAACAGGTAGTTTGGTTAAGGGTGTGAAAAAGGCCGCAGCCTGCCTTTAGGGCATTCTGCGACCGGATACATCGTATTTCCTGCTGCGGAAAAGACGTCAGCCGTATTCGTCATTCCATTTCATGGCGTCTCTCGTTTACGTGTCAGGCAAAGGCCCGGATGTCGAAGTTGGCGATGGCCTGCCGCTCCTCGGCCGTGGCGTCGCCCATGACGGCGCCCTCTCCGAAGTCCAGCTCTCCGAGCATCGCATGAACCTCCGCGTCACGGAGTTCTGCTTTGGCGGGGAGAGCCGGAAGCTGCGGACGGGCCGGTGGGGCGTCAGGAGCTTCGGGCTCCGCAAGTTCGCCGTCTTCGCCGATCGGGGGTTGCACGACAAGGGTGTTCCACCCCTGCATCGCGGACTTCTCTTCCGAAACCGGGGCAAATATAGCATCTCCGCCTGCCGGGGCGGTGCCGATGTCCGCTCCAGTCCGCTCCAGTCCGCTCCGATAGGATTTTGACACGTGTCCCGTCCTGAAAAAGGTTTACAGAAAAGAGTAAATCTTATGCAGCAAACAAC
>OHHU01000447.1_pt1 | contig 25081 bp, 23 predicted proteins | sample 1568151 | NCBI WGS metagenome assembly OHHU01 (sample SAMEA3879572, study PRJEB24766) | human gut metagenome | biome: human-associated habitat; feature: feces | place: USA | collected 1985/1987 | reverse complement strand
CCGGAAACGATCAGTTCGACGATGACACCGAGAAGAAAGGTCTCGGCACTCCCGCAACCCGCGCCGGTATCATTGAAAAGCTGGTAAATGTGAGGGTTTGGTAAGGATGTTTTTAAGATTTAGGTTTTGCGGTATAGTATGTTGCGTACTATACCGCTTTTCCTTTCCACAAAGTGACCTTTGAGTGGTCGAATACTCCGATATGGTTATAGATAATTTCAATTTCCTGTAAGCGTTTACCGCTGCTCTTATCAGGAGCATGGACAATAATTTTGTCGATAAACTCATGTACAATTTCTGGTGTTAGTTCTGTAAGGTTAGTGTACTTGCGGACTACTGAAAGAAATTGCTTTACATCCACAGATTGTTTTTCTTCTTTCTGTAATTCTTTCTCTAAGGAAGTCTGTTCTTCCTGCAAAGTATGCTGTTCTTCCTCATATCCTTTTGAAAGTTTCATAAAGCGCTCATCTGAAAGTTTTCCACTAATATTGTCTTCATAAATCCGTTGAAAAATTTTGTCCAACTCTTGAATACGGGAATGGATTTCTGTAAGCCGTTTTTTCTTTTGCGACAGTTCTTTATTTCTTTGCCGCATATCCGTGTCCATTACCATCTGAACAAATTCATCTTCATAATCTGATACATAGCGGATAACTTCTTTCAGGTTTTCCAGCACAATTTGTTCGACTACTACATTACGAATATAGTGCATAGTACATGATTTTGAATTGTGCCGGTAATTGCTGCATACAAAATTATGTTTCTCTGCACTCTGTGCCATTTGCCTATGAAATGTCATTTTGCTTCCGCAATCTGCACAGTAGAGCAAACCAGAGAACATAGGCATATCCCCCATTTTGGTAGGGCGGCGTTTTCCGGAACGGATTTTCTGTACAATCTCAAAGGTTTCCTTGTCAATGATTGATTCATGGGTATTCTCAAAAATCCTCCATTGTTCAGGACTGTTATCAATTTTTTTGCGATTTTTATAAGACTTAACATGGGTCTTAAAATTCACAGTATGTCCTAAATAATCCATTCTTTCTAAGATATGAGATACCACAGTCGCGCTCCACAGATACTTGTCAGGCGGAAGAACGGTTCGTGGCTTTTCCCCGTGCTCTAACGCATAATAAGTAGGGCAAAGAATTTTTCTTTCCGTTAGAATATTTGCAATTCGTGTCGGTCCATAACCATTGACACATAAACGAAAGATTTCCCGAACCACTTCGGCGGCTTCTTCATCTATAAGCCATTCCTTTTTATTGTCAGGATTCTTCATGTAGCCATAAGGAGCGTGAGAACCGATATGCTCGCCTGCCATTCCTTTAGAGCGTTTGACTGCACGGATTTTTTTGCTGGTGTCCTTTGCGTACCATTCGTTGATTATGTTACGAAATGGGGTAAACTCATTCTCCCCCACATGGCTATCCACACCATCATTGACAGCAATAAAATGGACATCCATGTTCGGGAACATAATTTCTGTGTACATTCCCACCTGCAAATAATCACGCCCAAGTCTTGACATATCTTTGACTATAACGCGTTTGATTCTTCCTGCTTCGACCTCTGCAATCATTCTTTGAAAATCTGGTCTGTTGAAATTTGTACCAGAAAATCCATCATCCACAAAAAACACATAAGGCTGATACCCATGTTCGATTGCATAACGCTTCAGGATTTTTTTCTGGTTAATAATACTGTTTGAATCACCCTCCTGTTTATCATCTTGTGAAAGCCGACAGTATAATGCGGTTAATTCCTCTGTTTGATTTCCAATCGGATAAATGGAAGTGATAGTGTTGTTTGACTGCTGTAACATAAATACCTCCTATCCGACAGTCAAACAGACAATGCTTTTGCAACTTTATTGTACCGCATTTTCTGTTTTCTGTCTGCCCTGTTTTATAGCAAAATTATTGTTTCAAGTCATTACGGATAAGCCTTTTTACTTTCGTTACTGCGTCTTCCTGTGCCTGTTCTTTTGAGCGGGATTTTACCACATAACAGGTGTTTCCTATCTGGTATTCCCGTATCATTTCAGGGGCAGGATTCTTTGTGTTTTCCATAAGATAACAACCTCCTGTTATTTTCTTTGAAGCAAGCCGAACAGCTTTCGCTAAAGCTCATGGGAATCTCACCCCTGCATGGTTCTCATCCAGCCGTACCCTTTGCCAGCGGTGCTACATCATCACACGGACTAAGGCTGTACGGAAGTATCATTATCACAATAGAAAGGTCATGGCGGCAGCTCTGCGGTAAGCTGCTTATGGAACGCTGGCAAGAATCGCTATCCGGTATCATCCCTCCTTTGGTGGGTCACGGCGTGCCAGCCCAACGGCTCTCTTTCTATCGAAACGTATTCGGCTGCTTTATGCTGCGTTGATTAGACGCTTTCTTTTTCAAGGAACAATCTGGCTTTGTCAGCCTGTTAAAATGCACTGGTGATAATGCACTTTAATAGACGGGCAAGCTCTGTCTGGGAAGCATGGGCTTGTCCATGCTTCCACAGGAGAGCGTTATTTTTACTTTGGTTCCCTGATTTCAAAAGATAAAATCTTTGCAATCAGACGTGTTTCCATCCGGCGGCGTAGGGTTTCATCTACAACCATGTGGGTGTTCCCGTATTCGTCTTTCATGGGTCGCATGGAACGGCTGGCAATAAAACCGCTGTAATGGCGTACAATCTGGTTGACTGCTTCAATATCGCCGTCCGCAGCTCTTACAATCACAGGAAACGGAATCATAGGGTGCTTTGCTGTCATGCTTTATCCTCCATAAACTTTTTGATAAATTCCAGTCCGGCGTGTCTTCTTCTCTGGATGGTAGAACGGTTGACTTCCAGAATTTTTGAAATCTCCGTATCGTCAAATCCGAGGAAATAATATCTCAGGATAACGTCACGTTTCTTTCCGTCCAGATTTTCCAACGCTTCTGCTAACAGGCTGTTTTCAATGCGGACAGTAAATCCATCCATTTCAAAAGTATGGAAATAGGATGGATAGGTGTCTTCGGAAGAAAACAGATTGACGGTGTAATCGTCCATATCACAAAACAGGGTTTCCCGTTTGCACTGTCTGGACAACGCTTTGAGATAGTCTTTGCGTTCATCTTCCATAGCGACTTTACAGATGTAATCAAACTGGTTCTCTATGGTTGTCTGAAATTCAGATGGCTTCATCATTGCTCACCCCCTTTCCAGCCTTGAAAGGGAGCGAATTGATAGAAATTTCTGCTTCTTTCCCCCTTTTCGCTCTTAGTCCCGACAGGACAGGGGGTACAGTTGCATTTTTGAATAAAAAAATACACCCATTTTAAAATAAAAATGAGTGCATGAGAAATAACAGTAGAATAAATATGTCTTGTCAGTTCATATTCAAAGTCGGACTCCCACGGTGGAGGAGCTATACTTTTTTTAATGAATGTAACCTATGTATGCTGTACAACAACAAAGAAATCCCCATAGCGGCAATCCTCCTAAATGCCGCTATTTATATTCTGCGTTGTCGTTAGTTCAGTAATAGACAAAAAAGAAGCGGCGGCTCTAAAAATCAAAGCCACCGCTTCAAAAGCGCATGAAAATCTATCTGCGTTACGACGGCTTTTTTTCTTTTGCCGTCGTCCGGCAGATATTTATAAAATTTTGATGAATCGCTATTACAATTCATTGATTGTTTCAGTAATTGCCATATTGCGTATGCGCTTTGCCGGGGTATGAATTGATATAATACACGAAAAAATAACCAGTATAAACACCATAGCAATAGTGGTAAAAGGAATATTCCATGAGCCACCAAAATGAGTAATAACAATCTTCGTATAAATCAGATAGTGGAGCAGCAATCCAAGTATAATTCCGACAGTAGTACCACAGATAGCGTATGTGGCTGCTTCCGCAGTTATCATTTTTGTAACCTGCCTGCTTTCCATGCCAACAGCACGCATAGCCCCATATTGTTTAATTCTTGCTGATACCCCCATTGAAACGCTGTTCATAATATTCAATATGGTTATTAGTGAAATGATAGCAAGAAAACCGTATGCCGCAATTCGGAACACCCAATAGGAACCATTTACTTCATCATTTTGTGCTCTGCTGTCCGCAACTACATTTCCTTCTGATAGCTCATAAATTTTATTTACTGCCGTATCAGATACATCTTTTTCCAATACAACACTTAACATAGCATAGCCTTGTTCGCCCATTAGACGTGTGTAAGTTTCCTCCGAACATACCACAACTGCCGAACCGCTAACACTCCCCACCCCCTCAGACACAACGCACGCAACCTCAAGTTCTTCTGTACCTATTTTTATTTTATCTCCCACATTTAGTCCTGTTTGGTCACTGTAAACCGCCATTACATATTGAGAATTTCCGTACACTTTTGATATATTTCCGCTTACAACAGATTTCTTAAAGCTGTCCATCATAGCGTCCTCGTGAGAAAATAAATCAATCGTTGATACATTTCCGTTAATTTCTGTCGGATATTCTGTGCTATACATCATGCCAAAAACAGATTCTACTCCAGATATATCAGAAATTTTTTCTGATATGCTTTTATCTATGGAATTAGATTCATCTTGACTGCTAATCGTAATGTCAGGAGTAAAATCACTCACTGATGGAAGCAATTTATGAACAATATCAAGACACGCCGAAAAAGTCAAAAAAAGCATGATTGTAAGTGCAAAGGAGCCTGTCATAAGGATTAGGTTTTTCTTTGTTCTGATTGCATGGTGAACGCCCAAAGAAGTTTCTACTTTGAAAAACCTTGTATTTGCCGCATGAACAATATTTTTTGATGGTTCTGCATTGCCGGATATTGCTGCTGCGGGCGAAACTTTTGCTGCCTGTTTAGCCGGAGATTGAGCTGCGATAAATACGGTAATAATACCTATGGCAGCTCCGCAGAGAATACCACTTACACTTACTGAAAATAGCGGCATATCTACCCATTCGCCTTTTACGATAAATTTTAATATCAAACATACTACCCAGCAAGTTACTGTTCCTAACGCGCAGCCAATCGGAATTGCTGTTTTACACCAATTCAGTGCTTCAAGCCTTACAAAACGCACAATTTGTTGCTTACTGGCACCGATACAACGCATCATTCCGAAAAATTTTGTCCTTTGCGCAACATTGCTATTCATGCAGCTTGCAATCATAAAGATTCCCGCAATTAGTATAATGATAAAGCAAGCTATTGCCAAAGGATAAAGTGCATTTACGCTTTCGTTGTTGCTTGCTCCTAACAGGCTCAAAACCGCCGTATTTTCGCTAATATTCTCAGCAGTGAGGGAATATTGCTCTTTTATATCAGTAATCGTTTTTTTCAAACCATTCTCATTTTCAAACCGAATATAATATTGAGATTTAGGTTCTATTCCATTTTGATTTCGTACTTCATCAAATGTGGCTCTGCACATATATATACAGACACCCTCAATAATGTCATTAAACTCCTCATCATCTTCATAAAATCCAGATATTGTATAGCTAAAATTGCCAGCAGGCGTATTTAGAATTATATCGTCGCCTATTTGAATATCAAAATTGTTTTTTGCGTCCGCACTAATTGCAATTTCGTTTTCTGTTTGTGGGTATGAACCCTCCAACGGATAATTCATAATATCTGTAACATAGGCTTCTTCAATACCATACAGCACAACATTTTTTCCGTTGATATAATAATTGCAATCTATATCAGTATTGATTTCATCATGCCATGAGGAATATGCCACCTCAGAATTATCTATAATCTGTTCAACTTTAGCTTCTGGCATATTTTGAAGAACAATGTGCCAATCCCCATGATTACTCCGCATTGCTGTTATTTCTCCATCTGTCCACATCTCTGCCAAAGAAAAGATTGCAGTTACAAGGAATACGGCAAGAACAATACAAATGCGCGTCATGCGGCTTTGCCGTTTGTGTACTTTTGCAGAAATCGGGATAAGACTTAAATAGCTTTTCATTCGCGGCACCTCCCTAAATCGGTAAGTACACCGTCTGATACCTGCAATATTCGGTCTGCGCTCTGTGCAATGCTCCTGTTATGTGTAATCATAATAATCGTTTGCTCATACTTCCTTGACGCTTCTTTCAACAAAGAAATGACTTCGCTACTGTTTTGCGTGTCAAGGTTGCCCGTTGGTTCGTCAGCAAGAATTAGTGACGGACGCGTAATAAGAGCACGCCCAATAGCTACCCGCTGTTGCTGTCCGCCGGATAACTGGCTCGGCAAATGGTTGCGACGTTCTTTCAGATTAAGAACGGTAAGCAGTTCTTCCAGATATTTTTTGTCAGGCTTTTGATAGTCAAGCAGAACTGGAAAAATAATATTTTGTTCGACGGTTAGCTCCGGCACAAGATTGAACGCTTGAAAAATAAATCCAATATTTCTACGTCGGAAAACAGTAAGTTTGCTGTCGTTCATAGAAAATATATCCTTGCCACCAATCTTGACTTTACCAGACGTAGGTGTGTCAAGTGCACCTATCATATTAAGTAGTGTACTTTTGCCGGAGCCGGATTCTCCGACGATAGCCACATACTCACCTTTTGGAACAGAAAAACTAACTTTTTTCAAAGCGTGTACGGCAGTTTCTCCGGTTCCGTAAGTTTTACAGATATTATCAACTTCTAACAAATTCATGTGTAAACACCTCTTTCTGTTTTGATAATCTCAATGTATCAAAGAAATCCTACATCAATATTACAATCAGCCTACAATTTTGTAGGATTAAGAAAGTTTATTGTGAAAGAAGTGCCAGTGCTCAATGTACTATCAACTTCAATCGTTCCGTTATGAGCTTCTATAATCGCCTTTGCAAGTGGTAAACCAAGTCCGATACCCTGTACATCTTTAGAGAAGCGACTCCGATAAAAACGCTTAAAAATATGGTGCAAATCCTCAGGGTGTATGCCGCTGCCATTATCCTTTACTGTAATTTGAACAATAGAAGCGAACGCCCGCCACTCGATACGGATAATACCGCCTTTTTCTGTGTGGTCAAGGGCGTTCTTTACAAGGTTGCCGATAGCTTCTATTATCCAGTTACGGTCACATAAAAGTGAAATTTCTTCATTGCCCGATAAGTGGATTTCTTTTCCCTCCTGTTCAGCACGAAACAGGAAATGCTTTTTTATATTCTCTGCAAGCTCGGATACATTTTCTAATGATTTTTCTAACTCAATCGTTCCCGCGTCCAGTTTTGTAATTTTCAAAAGACTATGTACCAGTGTTTCAATACGGTCAAGTTCCTGCTCGGAAAACTGGCTAAATTCTTGTATGGTCGGTAATTCCTTTGCCTCGTTCTGTATAATGCCATTATAAATATTAAGGGCGGCAAGTGGTGTTTTTAACTGGTGCGAAATATCCGATATGGTATTGCGTAAAAATTTCTTTGCACTTTTCTCATTTTCGGCATGAGCGTTCAAGATTGCAACCAAAGAATTAACTTCATGGAACAGCCTGTATAATTCGCCCTCGTCATTACACTCAATCGTAACGTCTTTGTTGCCGGAAATATATTCTGTAATCTGTGATATGGCATTTTCCATGATTCTATGCTGTTCCCTAAAATATCCATAGCAAAGCAACAATATTATAATCCCCATACATAGGCTGCAAATTATAATATAATAGGTTGCATTTTTTATTTCAAAGTTTGCTAATAATATGGAAATTAACGTGAAACCTATGATACAAGATAAAATATTGACAAAAAGGCATTTGATTTTTTTATTTGCAAATATTTTCATTATATTTTCGCTTCCTCCGTATTCCATTTATAGCCCATGCCGCGAACAGTAACGATTCTTTTTGGTTCTCCTGGATTATCCTCAATTTTTGTACGAAGTCTACGGATATAAACGGTAAGAGAATTATTATCTATATAATTTTCGTTGCAATCCCATAGATTTCCTAAAATCTGTTCCGAGGAAAGTATCTGGTCAGGATTTTCCATGAACAGGCATAACAATTTATATTCACTTGCGGTTAAATCAAGCAGTTTCCCCTGTTTATAGACCTCACCTTTTAGTAGCCTTATACTTATATCGTTGGAGCTTAATTCTGTAACGGAAGTATTGAAATTCTCACTCCTACGGAGCAATGCGTTAATCCTTGACATAAATATTGCTAATTTGAAAGGCTTTGTAATATAATCGTCGCCACCAATATCAAGTCCCATAATAATATCTGTTTCTTCGTCAGCAGCAGTAAGAAATATGATAGGTACTTTTGAAGCCAGACGTATCTTTTTGCAAAAATCAAAGCCGGAACCGTCGGGAAGCGATACGTCCAAAATAACTAAATCATATTTATCATTTATCCATAATGTATCAGCTTCCAGTGTGGTGCGGGCAACATCTATTTCATACCCCTCTTTTTTTACGGCAAAAGTCAGTCCGTTAATCAAGCTCAAATCATCTTCCAATAAAAATAGCCGTTTCATTTGTTATCACATTCCTTTCCTATTTTTGTTCTCCCATCAATCGGTTTTTCTGCGTCTTTTGGTATCAGCCACATATACCCAAGTTTTGAAACACCGGGTATGCGGTTCTCTCTGCATAGTATCTGTACACGTCGTTCAGAAATGCCCCATTTTTTAGCTGCTTCGGGGCAAGACATATATTCCATAACACCCAAGTCCTTTCTGCAAATCATATCAGTATAATTATAGTCGGGCATACGAATAATAGCAAGTGCAAGTATATGAATTATTATGGCTATAAATAGGAACTGTATAGACGTATTCAGTATGAAAGAGGAACAGTAGAATGTATATGGGTGAATAAATATGGCAAAAAGACCAACAGCTAAATATGACTTTAAGGCTTTCGGACAAGCTATCAAAGCAGCGAGAACCGAACGAAAAGAGAGCCGTAAAAAAGTAAGTGATGAAATGTATATCTCACCACGTTATCTTGCTAATATTGAGAATAAAGGACAACAGCCGAGTTTACAAATTTTTTATGAGCTTGTAACACGCTATGATATATCCGTAGACCAATTCTTTTTCCCAGATAAATCAGCGGAAAAAGATACACAACGTAGGCAGCTTGATACACTGCTTGATAGTATGAGCGAGAAAGGAATACGGGTAGTCACCGCCACAGCAAAAGAGATAGCCGAAGTCGAAACAGAGGACAAGGAAATGTCCAGAACAGAATTTTAACGAGAAGACACATTGTAATCTTTCAAGAAATACAATGTGTCTTCTGCTTTATATAACTCTATTTCACAATCTTCCAGTTTTCCCCGTTCTTTTCCAGTACAAGGTTAAACTGTGATACCTGTGTTGTCATGGTCTGGTTATCCAGATATTTCACTGCAAGGGAAGCTGTCACCTGATTTCCGTTTCGGTTGTAAACCGGATTTACCAGTTCTGAGAAAATATACTCTTTTCCCACAGGTTTCAGCACGCCCTCATTCACATAATAGGTCAGCTCCTTTGCGGTTGCCGTAGGGTACAGTTTGAAAAAGGTAGTGAGAAATTCGTTGATTTCCTCCGTAGTGATAGAATCCACCGTACCGTCACTTTGTACCGCTTTTGGGGTGTAGCCGGATTTTACGGGAACGCTGGTGATGGTAGGGTTCTGGATAATCGTCAGGTTTCCAGAGCCGTCCACATAGACTGTCACCTGATAAGCGGAACGGACAGTTTTACCGGATTCTCCCTCTGTGATATGCTGTTCCACCGTATAGGTCACTTGATAATGCTGCTCCTTTTCTTCTGTGATTTCCCATATCTGAAAATCAGTCAGGGCAGACGATACTGGGATGTCTTTTCGGACAGTATCTACATTCAGGGCTTGCAGCTCTCCGGTGAGATAGCCTTTTAAAGCATTTGTCCGGTTATCAATGGAAGCGGCGGACTGTTCCCATGAATAGTAGACTTCTGCGAAATTCTTCACAAAATTCTCTATCTTGTGGGTGTCGAGGATTTGTTCCTCAATTACTTTGGTTTCATGGACAGTATGAATGTCTATCGCCGTGAAATTCTTATAGACGGCAAACAGGAAGCTCACTGCCAGCAGCACCCACAGGGCAATCACAGTTTTTTTGTGGGTATTGACTTTGTAAACTTTCAGTTTCTTTTCTTTCTGCTTTTTCTGGTTATCCTCTTTTCTAATCTGAATCATATCGGTTCATCCTTTCTTATTTTTTGATTCGTCCGGCTCCGGCAAGGTGCTGTTGCCAGTAGGAGCCTGTCAGGTCTGCATAACCAATGGGATTTCCGGCATGGTACATCCGGTTATTTCCCACATACAGTCCCACATGGGTGATGTAGGTTCCGGCGTTGTAGGTAGAGTGGAAAAAGACCAAATCCCCTGCTTTTGCTTCGGACAGAGGGATGTGCTGCGTTACATTGTACTGTTCCTGTGCTGTCCGTGGCAGGGCGATTCCTGCCTTGCCATAGCACCACTGCACCAGTCCCGAACAGTCAAAGGAAGTGGAGGGAGAATCACCCCCGTACACATACGTCCATCCCTCATACTTTAAGGCTTCCTCCATGATAGCCTGCACCGTTTCATCATCAAACTGTGCCACGGTCAGGTATTGCGATACCAAGAGGACATAGAACATATTTCCGTAGGAATACCGCCAGCCTCCGTTTTTCTCTACCGCAATAGGGTTGGTGTAGGTGACTTTCTTTCCGCCGGATTTGTCCCTTGCGAAGCTCTCTGCCAGTTCAAAAGTGTATTTTTTTCCACGCCCTGCCACATAGTCTAGGAAGCCGCCGCCGTAGTTGTAGGACTGAATCACACTGTTTAAGTCACAGCCCTTTGTTTCTGCCGCTGCGAGCAGTTCCGAGAGATATTTGCAGCCCTGTTTGATGGATTCCTCTGAACTAAGGGAGTTTGGGGGAAGCCCCAGAGATTCCGAGGACTGCATAACGTCTTCCAGTGTGCCGCCGGATTCCACCTGAATGATGGCGAGCAGCACATTTAAGTATTCCTCTATGCCATATTCCCTTGCATACTTTTCCAGCATAGGTTTATGGGCGAGGACTTCCTGTGATACGCTCACGCCCCCATAGATAAGATTTCCGCCGCTTCCTCCGTCTTCCTCATCCGAGAAGACAATCACCACCAAAAGGAGCAGGGAGAACATCATCACGAACACGCCGGAACAGGCAAAGAAAAGGTGTCTTAATTTCATGGTTTCTCCCCTTTCTTTTGTTTGGCAGCCGCTGTTACCGTTTTTGTCCACTCCTTTCTGGCGGTGGTACGCCGGATGGTAAAGTTGGATTCTTTTACCGCAGGGGCAGCCCGTTTTCGTTCCGGTATCACAGGAGCCGTATCATTTTGGACAGGTCTTGCCGGACGGGGAGCAGCAGATGTAGGGGTTGTCTTTTGTCTTTCCTCTGGTTTGTCTGGGGAAGCCGGAGGGACTATCTGGCGTTCTGTCCTTACAGGCGGTGTCTGTTCATGGTGGATGGAAGAAGCCTTTACCACCGGAACCGAAGTCCGTTCTGCCACAGTTCCCCCATAAGAAACCTGTCCCCGTTCCCTGATGGATGGGGAAGCTGGCTGTATAGCTGGCTTTCCTGTATGAGTGGTATCTGCATGGTTTCGGAAATCTTCCGGCTGCTTTGCAGTAACAGGGCGTTCATGGACAGGAGCCGCCCCTTTTGGTACTTCGGAAGCTCTCTGTTGCGGCTGTTTTGCCTGTTCCAGTTCCGCCCTGCGTTCTGCAATGGTCTGTCTGTGGCTTTCTGCCTGTGCATTCCGCTGTTTGGCTCTGGCAATTCGGGTCTGGGTCATGCTGGAAGTAAAATCCCTTACGCCCTCTGATACCTGTGTTTTCCCGTGGTAAAGGGCGTACTTTGCATTGACAGGCAAATCCTTTGCCTGCTCCCGAAGCTGTCCGGCAGTATCGGCTATCTTATCTTTGGTATCTGCCGCCGCACCTACCGCAGAGCCAGCCCGTTTCCATACGGATTCCTTTTCCGGTGCTGCCTGTCCGTCTGGTCTGCTGTGGTCTGCCTGTGTCCGTTTGGAAGAGCCGGAGTGGGAAGCAGTTCTCTGGTCTGAACCAGCCTGTTTTCCTGCGTGGTAGGCAGCCGTTCCAGCCCCAAGAGCCGCCACGGAACGTCCTAACTTATGCTGTAAACGGTGCATATGGGCGTGCATGAGCATACGGGGTCTTCGCATGATACGGCTCCCCATGCTTTGGGAATCGCCGCTCTGTAAGGAGAACATCCCCATCAAATCCCCCAGCTTGAAATAGATTCCGGCAAAGGTCACTATCTGCAAGAACGCCGTCAGGAAGAACGGATATTCCCCAGACAGGTTGTAGAGCATGGTGGAAATACTGAACGCTACCGTGATAATCAGGGTGATTCCGGCTCTGGTAAGGATGGTATTGAACAGTTTCGTAATGGCACGCTTTGACATCCCCTCAAAAGAGGGAACCATGCTAAGGAGGAAGCTCACAGGCAGGAACATGGCGTAAATGATAAAAAGCACCTGTGAGAAAATCATTATCCCCGTGAGCAGGAATACAAAAATGGAGATACCGATATTGAAGATAAATAGGAAGAAGACGGTTCCCAAGCGGTTGATGGTCTTTGTGATGGTAAGGTTGGTGTTTTCCCTGTCTTCGATTTCCTCCACAACGATTTCTTCCCTGTCCTGCCCGTTGTTTTCATCTGGGCTGGTTGAGAGCAGGCTTTCCACACGGTCAGCTCCAATGCTTTCCACATCCGAATTGCCATATTGCAGCAGGAGCCAAGGCTGCTTGACCTGAATGGAAAACAGGCTGTCCCGTATCAAATCCACGCTGTCTTTTCCTTGACTTTCCGAGTTCGGCAGCACAATCTTTGTACCAAGGGTCAGGCTGGCATTGCTGATGTCTGCGGAAAATTCATTGATTTTCCCGATATAATCAGGGGCATAGGCGATAAGGGCAGCGGACAGCACGAACACCACCACGAAATTGACAACGGCATGGATGGCTTTTGTGGTTTCCCGTTTGATAAGCCCTGTATAGGCAACGTAAATCCCCACCACCAGAATGAGAATCAGCAGGAACCCGATATAAAATCCCTCCGAGGATAAGCCGCTGGTGGTAACGCCAGCAAGGGTCTGCATATTTTTCCCGATAGAATCCGCCGTAGAGGAAATGAAGTCCAGCGAGTAGGCTTCCTGAATCAGATACCCTGTGGCGTTGGAAAGGTACAGGCTGATTGTCCAGATAAAATTTGTGATGGCATACAGCCCGTACATCACCTGTTTTCCGATACCGTCCAGCCAGTTCCACGGGAGCCAGTCCCATCCGCTGTCTACATAAAAATCAAGCTGGTAGTTGTCCAGCGGATATTTGCTGTATTCGTTGGCAGCATCCACCGTATCATCCACCAGTCCGGCAGCGTGGGCGGCTGTGCCGAAGACTGTTAGCAGCAGGAGGATGAGCAGGAGTGCCAGAAGCACTTTTCCTGCTATACTCCCGATTTTTTTAAAAGAGTTTTGTCCCTTTGTCCGGCAAGGGACAAGAGCTGTCCCCTGCTGGATGGGCTTTCTTATCTTCATTCCTCCACCTCTTTTCTTACGGGCGGTCTGGTATCAAAGGCATGGAACAGGTCTTCAAAGATAGGATGGAACTGTATCACGCCCACACGCCCGTACAAATCACTGATAAGGCACTGCCCGTTTTCCAAGTCACGGAGCCGCTTCTGGTTGTTTTCATCTTCGGAATCCACCCCGAAAAAGGCGAGGGTCTTCTTGATTTCGTTGATGTCTGTGGAACGGAACGCAAATTTCAAGCCCAGATTGTTTTTCAGCTTTTCATCCAGCAAATCGTCTGTGTTCTGGGTGACAAAGTAAACGCCTGCGTTCATGGCACGTCCGGCACGAACCAGCTTCATGGAGAGGGTCTTGCCCTGTGCTACCTGTAAGAAGCTCCATGCTTCATCCAAATCCACAATCTTAAACACGCTGCGGTCAGTGTGGATGAAGTCGAGGGCAAAGGTGCTGATTACAATGAGCATTGCCACGGAAAGCAGCTCCATTGTGGTGTATTCTTCAAACGAGGTTTCCTTATCCGGCAGTACCAAATCCGCCACCTGAATGATATTGAGCTGCTTTTCAAGGCTGATGGACTGTGTGACATCCCCATCCGAAAAGAGCAGGTGTGCAAAGTCATAGTCCGTAAAGGATTCGATATGGTCGGCTATGCTGGTGCTGATGGTGGTTCCCTCCGCCCGAAGTTCCTCAATCACTTTGAAAAGCCCCCGTTCTTCACTGTTTGTCACCGCACGGATGGCTTTCCGAAGAACAGGGAACTTTTCCCCGTCACGGCTGGAAATGCCCGTTAAAAAAGTCAGGATGTCGATTGCCAGTGATTCGGAATCCTTTGGGTTCTCCATAATCACATATGGGTCGAGTAAGCCCCTGTTCTGTTCCTCCGAGGTCAGGTTTACGATATTGATTTCATGGGCGATTTCCGGCAGGGTTTCTTTCCAGCGTCCCCGTTCCGCTTTCGGGTCAACAATGAGAGCCTGTGCCCCAAATAATACACAGTAGTAGACAATCATGTTGTTGCTGAATGATTTTCCACCGCCGAGGGAGCCGACAAAAGCGGCAGCAAGGGCGTTGGTGACGGAGCCTTTTACCCCTTGACTGGCAAGGGCAGGCTTTAAGTACACGTTTCTTCCTGTATCAAGGCTGTACCCGATATAAATACCCTCCGTTTCTCCTAACATCTGGGTTGCCCCGAAGCCAAGACCAGCGAGGAAGTCACTGGTGACATACTGGATGTAATCGTTCAGATACCGTTTGCTGGCAGGAAGAAATTCCCCATGCAGCCCCAGCATATCTCCAAAGGGGCGAACCAGCTTCACGTTCAAATCGTCATAAAAATCTTTCACCTCATTGCAGCGGCGTTTCAGTTCTTCCAAGTCGGGAGCTGTCACACGCACCACATAGGACAGCTTATACATGGATTCCTTGCTCTGGTCTAAGGTGGATTCCAGCTCATTTACGCTGTCTAAAGCGTCCACCACGTTTGTACTGGTTTCGCTGTCATTCTGCCATGCGTGGTTGTCCAAATCTTTCAGCTCTTTTTTCTTGTTCCGCACCGTGGAGAGGGCTTTCCGGTTTGTGACAATCTCCACATTCATAGAGGTATCAATGGGAAAGGTAAATTGCTGCTGTTGATAGTAAAAGATTTCCGAGGATGGGAAGTCCAGCTCCCCCACAATGCTGTTGATGGTAAAGTAGGCGGCATACACTGTCCCGTCTTCCTGTTCGATTTTCAGATACCGCTGGTTTTCCTCTATCAGACAACGGGTTGGTTTGATGAGGTCATAGTATTTCACCAGCGTTTCTTCCTGAAACCGCTTCTTCGGCAGGTAATACTCATAATCTTCGTAGGCGGTTCCGGTCTGCCCGTATAAATGCTCAATCAGGTAGCCAAAATCGTCCTTATCCAGCCGCCGGACTTTGAAGCGGCGTGAGATTTTATTTTCCAGCAGTTTTTCCATCTTCTGAAACCGCCAGATTTCCTCATTGCTCATGGAAACAAAATCCCCCATGAGCTTGTGGTTGACTTCATGGAGGAAGTCGGAAACAGCGGTCTTTGCTTCCCTGCGGAACTGTTTCATGGTGACTTCCTGCTCATTGACAAGCAGCTTAAAGCCGATGAAAAAGCGGTAGTCCACCTGATTTTCCCCTATCATGGAAATCAGGGCTTCGGTCTGTGCGTCAATCTTTGCACAGGCAATGTCCTTTAACTTGCCCGTCACTTCCTGTTTGGAGCGTTCCTGTGCCGCCCGTATGCTGGATTCTGTGCTGATTTGCAGGGCGTGAATCTTCCCGTCCCTGTTCTGGGCGATAAGCTGCCGGAAGGAATCGTGTACCTGATATTTCTGTTCGGGGCTTAAAAAGGAATAGTTGTAGGGAAGCAGCTCATAGTAAGCGAAGCACTCCCCGTCATGGTTGAACACAAGGTTATTTTCGATATATTTAATCGGATATGCCATAAATATCACTCCTTACTGCCGTGATGGGCTGTGCCGGATATTCCTTTTTCAGCTTCACGGGCTTTCCTGCATAGGTCAGTTTCGGGCGTACCAGATATGCCAGTACGGATTTCAGGAAGCCATAAGGCTTTTTCCCGTCAAAGGTCTTCTGGCACATGAACCAAGTGAGGGCAAAGGGTACGCCGAAATATTTCAGAAATGCCCCGTCAATGAACGAAAGGGGAGGGAGGTTCCCCAAGAGCATAACTGCAAACACCGATACCACGAACCACGCCATCTGTGTGAACGTGATGGGGAATGGCAGCTTAAAATCATTGATGGAATAGAGTACCTTTTCCACCGACCAGATACTGGTATAGCTTCGTATTTTCTTCATGTTGTCCGTCCTTTCTAAAAGATGGGGGCAGCAAAAGCCGCCCCTGAATAAAAAAATCCGCCTGTATTTCCTGAAAGAGATACAGACGGGGCTACCGTAAGATTTCATATACGCCGTGGTTCGTGACAACAAAGGTTCCATCCAATTCCATGTCACGCCCATAGGCTGCATAGTCGATATAGTTTTGCAAGTGTGCCGGAAGTTCGCCAAGCTGTCCGCTTTCTTCCAGATAGTAGCGAGCCACATCCGCCATATCGTCACAGCCGGAATGGCAAATAATATCGTCTTCATGCTCACAGAGTTCTTCGATACTGCCAAAGTAGGATTGCAGCTCTGATAGTTCCTCCTGAATGTAATCCGGTAAGTCCTCCACCATTTCACACAGGCGGTTGACTTCCTCAATGGGGGTATATTCGTCAATCTCAAAGGGCAGCTCATAATCATGGATGGCGTATTCCTCATATTCATCATTCAAGCCGATACGTTCCTTGACTTCCTCAAAGTCCACCGGCGGCGTGAACCATGCCCCCACCAGTTCGCCCTCATTGTATTTTCCTAAGTTGGCAATGTAAATCCGCATTTCTTCCACAGTGTCACCTCCATTCTCTGTCATGCTCCTTTTGGGGAGTTACGCTCCCCAAGCCCCTAGTGTACTTCCGCCATGAAGCAATCAGAGCTTGCTCCATAACGGAAGTGTGATATAGTTTTTCCTATGCACCGATAATCTTATTGAACAGTTCCAGTAAGATGTCCTTTACACCGTCCGCATTGAAGACCAGACCAACCGCTACAAGGGACACCACTAAAAAGCCGATAAGTTTGGAAAATTCCCTCTTAAATCCGAGGTACAGTCCAATCACCACGATTGCCAGCAACACAAGGGACTGGGCGTTGGATAAAAACCAGTTGTAAAGATTCTGTCCGAAATTCATAAAAGCTCCTTTCTTTGCTGTAAGATTTCTTAGCTTCCAAGATTGCCGCCGTTAAAGCACCATCTCCTTTGCAGCGGCGGCTTGCTGCTTCAGGATTTTTTCATGCTTCTCCGTCAGCCTTGCATGGGTGATGATGTCATGGACAATCTGGGTGTGGTTCATCTTATCCAGACGGAGAGCCAGCTTTAACGTGGGGGCTACCTGATGGGAGAGCCAGTGCAGGGTGCGTTCAAAGGAATAGGGTTCCGGTTTGGTTGTCAGTTTCAGGCTTCCCCTGTGTTCCCCGATAAACCACGCCCATTCCTCACTGATACGCCAGTCAGAACGGGGCTTCGTATCGTCCCTGTCCACGAACCGGACATAGCGGTTGATGATTTGAAAGGCTGTCCGTTCTGGATTGTCATGTTCTAACAGGTCACGGATGGCGTAAAAGGCACGCTCATTTTTCAGCCGGATTTCAAAGCGGTTCTTTACTTCTGCGTCCGCAATGGGAATATCATGCTTTTTGTACTGCTCATAGTCTTTTTCATAAATGCAGAAGTACACCTCACTTTGGAGGGAGCCGATATACAGGGTGTTCCCCATACATTCTTTTTCCCCACGCCGTACCAGTTCGCCGCTGCGGTAGCTTTTGAAGCTGCGGAAGACCGAGATACATTCCTCATTCCGGCACTTCTCTGTCAGATGGGGAATGTTCAGGATTCCCGTTTTGTCATTGATGGCAAGGTCAAGCCGCTTCATCACGCCGTCCTCCATGAGAACGTCCATAAAAAACTCATACCAGCTCCGTTCCTGTGCCAGAAGATAGCTTTCAAACTGGCGGCAGCCACGCCCTTTCAGTTCCAGCAGCACCCCTTTTTCCAGTTCCGGCGATACCAGAACGAAAATATCACCCAGATAGTAATGCTCCGTGTAAGAGTAAAATCCGTAGTCTTCATGGATAAAGTAAGGCAGCTTTAGCCGCAGCACGTCTTCCACGATATGCTTCACATCCGTAGTGGGGAAGCGAATCCTCACATAGTCAAAGAGCATTTCAAGGGGATTGTCTGGATTGAAGCGTTCCAGAGCTTCCGTGATGGCTTCCTGTAATGCTTCGGATGGGTGAGCCTTGCCCGTTTCAATATCGCTCAGGTACGGACGGGTGATTCCGGCAGCTAACGCAAGTTTCTGTTGTGAGATACCGTAAACTTCCCGTTTTTCTTTGATGTCCCGTACCCATGTTTCTTCATTCAGTGAAAATCCCTCCTGTCTAAAAAAGCGTATGTCAACTTTCAGAACCTTGTTGACACACGCCGGATATGGGAAAATCCCTTGTGTACCGTGGGATTCTGCCCTGTTGTTTGGTTGTTGCCTGTCGATTTGTACCCCTCTGTTAGATACGAGGGGTTCCTGCTGGCGTGCCTTGCGGCACACCAGCCACAGCAGGTCAGTCCGTTTCTGCGGCTTCCGCTTCGCACGCCGCCTGCACTCCCTGCCTGCTGTCTATGAGTTTTTTTATTTCTTTGAGGAAATCGTGTCCTTTTGGCACAAGGGGCGTGTAAAACTCCGAGATAACGCTGGTTCCCACATCCACATAGCCACGCCCCTTTATCTGCTTGAGGAAGAAGTCCTTTGTGGTTTCCCCGAACATCATCCCATAGCCCATTTCCGACATCCGCCCCAGAGCCACACGGAAATTGAACTGGTCACGGATTCCGTCCCCCAGATACTTTGCGTCCGGACGCTGGCAGGCGAGAATCAGGAAGAAGCCAGCCTGCCGCCCAAGCATAACGATTTGCTTTAATTTGTTGAGGACAGCAGCATTTTCCTTTGTGCCGAGCATTTCCATAAATGCCACATATTCATCAAAGATAAGGAAATGTGCCGGAAGCCCCAGATAAGCATAGTTTTCCCCTGTCCGGTAATTCTCCATGAGCTTCATGTCTTCGCTGCGTTTCATCATTTCCTCATAGAAACGGTCAATACAGGTGAGCATATCTTCCTTTTTGTAGTACACATCCGGCATAACCGCCTGTAAATCCGCAAGGTCGGCGTTCTTCGGGTCTAACACGGACAGGACGGCGTTGGTGCGGAGCAGGGCTTCAATAAGGGTCAGGATGAAATAAGTCTTTCCGCCGCCGGTTCCTCCGGCAATGAGCATATGGGGGAGCTTGTCATACTCCCACCAGACATTTTTCATAAGCCGGAGCCTGCCGTCCTTTGCCTGCACGTCCTCAATGGAGATACGGTTGGCAATAGTATCATAAAGCAGGGTGTACTTCACATAGGAATCCTTTAATTCCTTATCCGTCAGCTCACAGTATAAGCCGCTTTCCAGCTTTTTCTCCAAGTTTAAGAGCTGTTCCTGATATTTCCCCAAGGTGATTTCCACACGGATATGGAGCAAGCCCTGTTTCATCCGGTAGTAGATTTTAGGAAAGTAAGTGATGGTTTCTTTGGAACGGCTGGAAGACAAGTCCTTGAAAAAAGCGTCTTCCTTTTTTTGCTCTGATTCATACCACTTGTTTTCCAACACCATCCTTGCCAGCTTTTGGCGGTGGATGAGCTGCTTTACTTCATCCCTGCGGTATCGCCAGAACAGAAGAACGGCTGTAAGACACACCAACCCTGCCACGCCCATACTGAATAACAGGTAAGGGATGTTTACATCCTGTACTATCTGGGAGAGGGACTCTTCCTGCCAGTTGGTTCCGGCAATCTGCCGGATATGAAACAGCAGGACAACCAGCAGGAAGACAGGGAACAGAGAAGCAAGGGCAGTATGGAATACAAGGTCTTTATCCGTGGGACGGATACGTTTTCCACGGTGGAAAAGCTGCTTCATGGGAACAATCCTCCTTTCGCTTTCTTCTTATATTCCTGTTATTTTACAGGGGGAGCGTCTTTCTTCGGCGGCTGTGGATTCATGGCAGCCCCTTTTTTCAGGACAATATCCTCCGCCTTGATGTACCAGTCCACCTCTGCCCCCTGAAAGGTAGCCGTTGCCACGGTATCTGCCACAGGATTGATAAGTTCTACCTCTGCGTTGTAATCGAACTCCTTTAACGGCACGCTGGCAGGGATGGAAACCTGAATCATACGTCCCTGTCCTCTGGATTTTAAGTCATAGGTACGCTCCTTGATTTCTTCTGATACCGAGCCGTCTTCATTCTGGAGGTGAACCTCACGGCGGAGGGCAGAAAATTTCAATGCCCCGAATGTTGCTTCTTTGTCAATTACGATTCCGTTTGCTAATCTCATAGTTTGATGTCCTCCTTTTCCTTACGCTTTTACCATATCGTCAGCGTGCAAAATGTAGTTGGTAAAGCCCCTTGTGCCGATTTTATATCCCTCTGCGGTGATACGGGGATTGACGAGCTTCACACGTTCCTCAAAGTCAAAATGTTTTTCTCCGGCTTCGGCAGGGAGGATAACTACAATATCATCCGCTCTCTGTACGTCCGAATACAGATTGAAGCTGCGGGAGAGTATCGCCATGCGTCCGTTGATTCTTCTCTGTTCTGTTTTGTCTTCTCCGGCAAACTCCAAGTTGCCGAATGTCTTTTCCATGTTGGGGATAACGAATTTTAATTCCATATAGATGTACCTGTCCTTTCTGAAATAATATAGTTGGTTCGATAGCTTCTGTTGATGTTCCACCCGACAACGGAGGAGAACGATTTTTCTCTATCATACAAAACCGCCTTTCTTATTCATGTATGGTTTCTGCTATTCCTGCCATGATGTAATCAGCACACGGCAGGGCGATTGCGTTTCCAAGTGCTTTGCACCGTGCATTATCACTGATGGGTTGTCCTAAATTTCCATATGCCGTCCACCCCTCCGGTAATCCCATCAGGCGCTCACACTCAACCGGTGTCAAATTTCGGAGAACTCCGTCTTTTTCTTCCCCCTCATACCAGAATGAAATCATATTGACTGCTTTTGCCAGCAAAGTTGGAAAAGGTTCATCTGGCCGTCCGAAACTTGCGAGGAAAGCAGACTGGTTTCCTGATTTTGCAGCACTCCGCATACGCCGTTCCTGAAAGGGGCGGATGATGGGTATCTTCCCCCTTGTTTTATCAAGAGATATTCGACTGGCTCCGGCGGCGGGCAGCCCGTAGTCTGTGCAAGGCGGAGGAATCGGGAACATATCGCGGGGCTTAAATAGTATTTCTGCGGAACGCTGTCCTCTAAAATCCGCCACAAGGAAGATTCTTTTTCTTCGCTGAACAAGCCGGGGCTTTCCCCAATACTGGGCGTCCATGAGCCGCCAGCACAGGTCAGTTTTCCCCCTCGCACCATACCGGCGTTAGCCCATCCTCCAGTAGGAGGCATTGAAATTTCGGTATCGGAAAATGATTGCAGCACGGCTCTAAAATCCATCCGGTCATTTGAAGAAAACGCTCCCATGACGTTTTCCCAAACAGCGATAACTGGATATAACCCATTTGTAGCACACCTCATTTCTTCTATAATTCTGATAGCCTGAAAAAACAGACCTGATTTGCTTCCAGCCAGTCCCTCACGTTTCCCGATTTTAGAAAGGTTCTGGCAGGGAGAGCCGAATGTAATAATATGGACAGGAGGGATGTGTCCTCCATGTATCTTTGTAATATCCCCTAAATGTTCCATGCCGGGGAAATGGCGTTTTGTTATGGCAATCGGGGATTTTTCAATCTCACTTGCCCAAACGGGAATGATTCCATTACGGGAAGCCGCAAAAGGGAACACGCCAATTCCATCAAACAGGCTTCCTAATTTAAGGGCACACATAAACTGCCTTTCGTTTTACTTTTTCATGTGTTACTTCCATTTTTCTGCTCCTTTCCAGACAATAAAAAAACACCATCAATGGAAGTCCATTCAATGGCGTTTGTTGTTGTCTGCTAATGTTTCAAGGTAAAGCAGAAAGCCCAATAGAAAAAGACGCAAATCTCAAAAATGCGTCTTTTTCTATCTTCATATTCATTTTTTATAAAAGCACCGTCTGCCTGCTGTCTGCAAAGCCTTGATTTTACTGGTTTTCTACTACCATCCTTATCAAAGCCTTGCTAATGCTGGGGTTTCTGCTTCTTTTTCATTGCTTTTTATGGTATAATAAGAGCAGTGAAAAAGGAGCAGAAAACATATGGCTGGCAATTCAAAAGATTCAAAAATCCTTGCGTACAAGGACATGATCAACCAACTGAATAAAACGATTTCCGCACAGACAGAACTGATCCAGTCTTTACAAAAAACATTGGAAGCAGACCGTCTGGAAAAAGAAAATCTTCGTCAGCAGATTGAATATCTCACGAAGAAGCTCTTTGGTACTTCCAGTGAAAAACGGAAAGATATCGATGGTCAGCTGAATCTTTTTGATGAAGCCGAGCAGGAAGCAGATCCGACATGGGAACAGGAACTTCCTGATGACATCACTGTTCCGGAACATAAGCGAAAAGCACGACGGACACATGCGGATCTCTTTAAAAATGTTCCTTCCTGCGACGAGATCATTTCTCTTCCGGAGGAGGAGCGAAACTGTCCAACCTGCGGAACGCAGATGGAATGTATTGGGAAAGAATTCGTCCGCCATGAATTCCGTTTTACCCCTGCCAAAGGGAAAGTAGTAAATATCTATCGTGAAACCTATAAATGCCCGGAGTGTGCCATATCAGAGGAACACCCGGATGATCAGACATTTGTCAAAGCGCCTGTTCAGGAACCATTGATCCCAGAAAGTTATGCATCGGAATCTGTTGTAGGATGGGCAATGCACCAGAAGTACCAGAATGGTCTGCCATTAAACCGGCAAGAATCGGAATGGACGCAGCTGGGTGTCCCATTAAGCCGGGCTACGCTTGCTAACTGGATCATTTACTGTGCCGAGAATTACCTCTGTCATGTTTATGATTATTTTCACCGTCAGTTACGGATGCGTAAATATCTGATGGCAGATGAAACCCGGGTTCAGGTACTGAATGAGCCGGAGCGCAATCCGGAAACAGATTCCTGGATGTGGCTCTTCCGCAGTGGAGAAGATGGGCTTCCGCCGATCCTGCTCTATCATTACACAGAGACAAGGGCAAAGTTCCATGCAGCATCTTTCCTGCATGGGTTCCGTGGATATCTGGAGACCGACGGATACCAGGGTTATAACAATCTGCCGGATATCAAACGCTGCTCTTGCTGGGCACATGTGAGACGTTATTTCACAGATGCCATACTGAAAGGGAAAGAGTATGATTACAGCCTTCCGGCGGTGCAGGGAGTACAATTCTGCTCCAAGCTGTTTGCTTTTGAGCGGTACTCAAAAGCAAAAAATCACACTGCGGAGCAGAGAAAACAATTTCGTCTTGAAAAGGAGAAGCCGATACTGGAGGCATTCTGGAATTGGCTGGATCAACAGCGTCCAAACAAGGGAACCCGTTTGGCGAAAGCGGTGAACTATGCCCAAAATCGGAAAGACACCCTGATGACCTATCTGGAAGACGGTCATTGCAGTTTATCCAATAATCTTAGCGAGAATGCAATCAGACCATTCACTGTTGGTCGGAAAAACTGGCTGTTCAGTGCCAGTCCGAAGGGAGCTGCCTCTAGCGCTATTGTGTATACAATGGTTGAGATGGCAAAAGCGAATGATCTGAATACCTATAAATATCTGACTATAAATGAGCAAGTTCGTGATTTTGCATAAAAGAAAGACACCTTGAATTCGATTGTGTTGTATAATGAAAGTGACCAAACCAACATTTACAGCATTCACGAAAGAAGGTGTCTCCTGCAAATACTATACATCATTCAGCATTCATATACAACCAGTTTAAAAAATTAGATTTATGCAAATCGTATTCTAATCGAATGATCAATCATCTTATGAGTATCCTGATTAGCATCTTTCTTTCTGGATACCATGGAAAAACCACGGATTTTGCTAAAAACAGTTCCTGCCACAGAACTACAATTGCCCATTTCCTCAACTCTGGAAAGTGGGATGAATCGTTGCTTTCAGATACATTAAAACGGTCTGTCATTGAGATTATTTATTCAGAAGCAGCCCGCACCGGAAAACCTGTTTTCTGTATTGTTGACGATACGATAGCTTCAAAGACAAAGCCTTCGTCACGGGCTCTGCATCCGATTGAAGATGCGTATTTTCATCAATCTCATTTGAAAGGCAAACAGGACTATGGGCATCAGGCAGTTTCGGTTATGCTTTCCTGTAACGGCATTGTCCTGAACTATGCTTTTGTAATGTACAATAAATCAATTTCCAAGATTGATATTGTACAAAATATTGCAAAGGAACTGCCTGTTCCACCAGTAATGTTTTATTTCCTTTGTGACTGCTGGTATGTTTCTGAAAAAATAATCAATACTTTTGTACAGAAAGGGTTCCATACCATTGGTGCTTTGAAAACAAACCGTCTGCTGTATCCATCAGGAATGAAAAAGAAACTCAGTGAACTGGCTGCTGAACGATCCGTGACACATAAAAACTTTGATCTTGTGACAGTTAAAGGCAGAAACTCTTCCTTAACCCCGACCATGAGCACACTACCCGCCTGACTGAATTTTATGGCATTGTCCATAATATTCGACAGAATCCTTCAAATCTCCGCTCTGTAGTTTATTCATACCCAGCACATCATTTACCAGAGACACCAGATATTTCAGGGATTCCATTACCTTTTCTCTGATCTTCTGCTGCATCTGTGGATCATCTGCGTACTGATTTCCCATATTTACCATACCGATAATACCATTCAGTGGTGTACGGATATCATGACTCATCGTTGCCAGAAAC
>OHHU01000446.1_pt1 | contig 25180 bp, 33 predicted proteins | sample 1568151 | NCBI WGS metagenome assembly OHHU01 (sample SAMEA3879572, study PRJEB24766) | human gut metagenome | biome: human-associated habitat; feature: feces | place: USA | collected 1985/1987 | reverse complement strand
TTTTCAAATAAAACTACATCAATAATATCTCCACAATTTTTACACTCGAAGTGTATATGTGGCATTGTATTTCCATCAAACCTATCTGGACCAGTACTTGTTTTTATTTTTATTATTGTATTCGCTCGTATCAGTCTGTATACTTTCGCATTCATTCGTATTCGGTCGTATACGGCCGTATACATTAGTATTATTTTTTCTACTTTCGCATTCACTCGTATCAGTCTGTATACATTCGCTTTCACTCGTATTTTTTTTCTTTTTCCAACGTGAAGCAATTGCTTTCCTTCTCTGTTCAAGATATGCTTCTTGCCTAATCTTATCGTTGTCAATAGATGTTCTTATGTTATCCATTAACGATTCAAGATAGTAAGCCATTTCTTCAGTTTCAAGTCCGAAAGCATACTTGCAAATAGCTTCATACATTTTAAGTTTCTCTTCTGGTGGAAGACGTTGTAGCTGCGTGTACCAACGTTCGTAGAATACGAAGCATTTCTCTTTGTTGTTCATGTTATCTCACGTTAAGAGCTGTTGACAGATATTCGTTTACTTCTTTCTGAAACTCTTCAAAAGAGCGACATACGATATACTTATATTCGTTATGCTTGGTAATATCTATCTCCCATTGCTTTTGGTATTGGCTTTGTTTACCCTTTTGTGTTTTCATTTCAATTAGGAGTGCGCCATACTTATCATTGCTCTTCAATAAGATTAAGTCTGACACTCCTGCAAGTGCGCCCTCTGCCTTTAATTTAGCACCTGTGGTAACGTCTCTGCGTCCGCCATTAGGCACTGCAAACAAAGCGTGTGCAATGTTCGGATATTGATATTTAAACCACCTTACACAAGCTACTTGCAACCTATGCTCTTCGTCATGTGGGTGTTTCCGCATGGGGTTAACATCGTCTGCATTGGCTCGGAAAATGTCAAGTGTATCTTCTGTAGCGATTATCTTACGCACACCACTAACGGAATATCCAACGTTGTTTGCGATGTATTTATATATCTCGTTGTTGCTTGCTTCTGGTTGTTTCTCTTTAATCTCGTGATATAGTTGTAGTACTTTCTTTCTGTTCTTCTCTCGTAATGTTTTAGAAGGACTTTTTAATTCAGGTATTTTCATACAAATTCTTTGTTTCGTTCTATTTCTATCTCAGCAAGTTCCAACAACCGATGTTCATCGGCTGATGGAAGATAGATACCTGCGTTAATGCTTGACCAATTGCGAAACCGTTCTATTGCAAGTTGCATCTCGTCTGTAGTCAAGTCGCGTGAAGAACGTAAGTAGGTTACTTCTTCGTTCAACATCTTGTCTCGTTTAGAAACTAAAAATAGCTGCTTGTTTGCAGCCATTTTGAAATAGTGTTCTTTGACGTATTCTTCGCTCTCGCCATAGGCACAAGCAAAGTAACCGATGATAAGGTGCAGATAATTATTCTGCTTAATGGTTCGCTTTGGCTTTAGCAATTTTAACTCCAATATGCCAGTATTGTTTTTTAAAATTGCATCAAACCTTTTGCGAACCTGCTCTCTATGTTTAGCTTGCGATAAGTCGTATAGCATCAGAATGGTAAATCATTAGCTACTTGTTGATTGAGTGCTTGTTGCAGTGGTACTTGCTGCACTTGTTGTGGTGCTTGTACTTGTTGTTGCTGCGTTGTTTGTGCTTGTTGGTTTTGTTGTGAACTGCCTAACAACTCTAACTCAAACACGGCTAAATCAAGGTTGGCACGTGGTTGTCCGTTGTTGGCCATGTAGGCATGGCAGTTTACACGGCCTTGCACACATACTTTCGTTCCCTTGTTTAGGTAGGGTAGTAGATTGTTGTTGTCACCATTCTTGATACACTCAATAAAAAGTACTTCTTCTTTATCTTTGTACTTCCTATTGACTGCTATGGTGAACGTTATGAATGGTCTCTCTGTATTACCTTTCTTTGCAGCAGGAGAAACTAAATTGCCTATGAATGTTGCGCTATTCATTGTCGTATTATTTTAAAAGAAAGTTAAGGCCACAGGGAGAAAATATATACATTATGAGCAAAATATGTAGCACTCTACACATTTGAAGTGGCCTTAACTTGTATTTATTCAAAATCTATTATTATTTCATTAGTGTTAAAACTCTTTCGATTTCAGACTTCTTGGTTAGGACGTTGCGCCCAACTTGTGAAGTCTTGATGTTATACTTCTTGCGGTAACTAATCCATGTTAGTGGACTTTTGATGCCTAACATTCTACAAGCTTCTTTGGTGGTAATCCACTTGTCTTCTGGCTTAAGTCTTTCTTCCACCTTTTCAAGAATGGATACAATGCGTGACCACTCTTCTTGCGGTATTGTGATGAATGTCTGTGTCATTTGTTTATGGTTATTAGTAGTCCGCCTTTAACCGTGGACTTCGTTACGTATTGTTCGTATAGGTCTGGGTGTTCGTCCTTAAATCTCTTTGTGTCGAAAGAGATGCGTTCGGTGTCTTCCTTGATTGTTATCTTGCATTTATTTCCTACAATCTGTTTAGTAGCCATATCCACCATGTACTGCTGAACCTCAAACTTTTTTGTGTCGTATGCTTTTTTTGCTTCATCTGCTTCTTTCTTTAGCCTGATTAAATCTTCTTCATCGAAATCAACAATAGGTGAAGATGTTGGAATTTCGTCTGAATATAGCAACTTCTTTACTTCTTCTTCGCTATGCTCATGAACTGGCCATATTGCTGACTTTTCTCCTTTTAACCAGATAACGCATAGTCCGCTAACATTGATGTCGGGATTAGCCAATTTGAAAAAGTACTTGTAAATTGAGAGTTGCCATGATACGTAATTCATGTTCAACGTGTAGGTGGTCTTAATGTCGGCAAGTATAACTCCACCATTGCCGTCTTCATACACCTTGTCTATTGCTGATGCGTATTGCTCTCCGTCTGTTACAAGGTATTCACTTTGAATATGATGTAACAAGAATTTATTCCTGTAAGATAAATCTATGTAGTTCTCCAATTCAATACTACCATGAGTCCTTATGGAGCATGAGTCCCACATTTCAATAACCTTGTGTATCTCAGAACCACGTATGGCAGCTTGCTTAAGAATATGCTCTGGTACATTCTTGTATTCATCGGGGAATAGCTTATCTTTTATAACATGGGTAATGCCATTAAGCATTTTCCCATTCAATGTGTAGGTATGGCCAACAGGGTTGAACACTACGCCTGAGTCATTCAATTTCATTGCTTCGGATATTTTTTACAGGCGTCAGCCATTGTTTGTGAAAATTTTTCGTTGAGATGAAAATCAGTGTACGTATTCCAAATTTTGTTTAAAGTCTCTCTGTTATTCGCTTGTGCAATCAAGTTAAGTGCTTCTTGCAGTCTGTTATTGTTAGCTTCGTGCGTTCCGTCATTGGTCGCGTCAGCGTCCTTTGTGTCGTCAATAAGGAATAATCCGTTAAGCGCATACTTACGTGCGTATGAACTTGCTGCACCTGTTATCTGGCTTCCGTCCATCCCTTTCTTAACTTCGTCCTCTCGTGCATAAGCGTCAACACTAATAGCGTTAGCAGTATTGCAGTCTTGCAATGTCGCGGTTGCCTTAACGTATATTCTACTCCCTAATGCAATCAGTTCGTCTGATAGAGTGAGAATTAAATCATTCACTGCGAGCAATGGCTTTACGCTATTCAGTATATCTTCAGCACTACGATAGCGGTATTTGCCGAAGCTGTTGTACTGACCTTTCGGTGCTTTTAGTTCTTTCTGAACGATAACAACACGTTCAGCGAAACTCTTTTCAATGTCTGTCTTCTTTTCTTTTGTTGACATGATTTAAGTGTTTTGGTTTGTAAGTGCTGCAGGAGTCGAACCTGCTAATGTATGAATCTTCATATCCGCCTATCCGATTAACGGCCTATAGCACTTATTTCTATTTGCGGTTCGTGAGAATAGCAAATAGCAGATAGTATGAAATTATGAGTAGATTGTAAATTAGTAACGCGGTCGGGAATCGAACCCAACTAATGTTCTATGTATCAATAGACCATGTCGGCTAACTACATGGCTGTGGCCTATCCATTTAACCACCTATCGCGTTAAGTTCACGCTATATTCACATACCACGTGAACGTTAAAAACATCAAATCATGAATGGATAACTAAAAAAAACTTGTCCCCACTGATAGAATCGAACTATCTGCACTTTTAAAAATACATGGAATTTAAAGTACATTATTAACAAAACTAAAGTGCAACAACCATGTGTGGGGGGGTTGTTGCTATCTCACGAACCGCAACAACGATTAGTGTGCAATAACTATAGAAAAAATAGTGGTGGCCACTATTGGACTTGAACCAATGACTAACACATTAATGTGTTGCTCTAACCATGTAGAGTTGCGCTGCTCTACCAACTGAGCTAAGTGGCCAGTGCATGCGAGTGGGAGCATGCACACATCTAACATTAACAAATAAAGAAAAAGAGTCTTTTAATTTTTCTTGCTATTGTATATCTTAACGAGTTCCGATTCACTTGCGTTTGGGTATTGTTCAACAAGTTCGTAGTATGAACCGTTATTCTTCATTTCTGTTATTACATCGTCTACGTAATCGAAGTGACCTGCAATGAGTAATGCGATACCTACAAAGGTGATTGCAAAAAACGAGTAAAACACTTCTATGTTCGTTTCAAAAAACTTCTTCATTGTTATATGGTAGGTTTGTTGTCGTCATTAAACTCTTCTCTCATGTATTGCAATGTATCGCACAATTCTGTTACGCTCATGATTGCGTGGTGCAATTCTATGGCTTCTTCTGAATCGTATTGCTTGATTGCAATATCTCTTGACAATCCTTGTAGTTGTTTAAGAATGTTGAAAGCACTTGTTTCAAGTTGCTTTACCAATGCGGTTTGTTTGGTAGTCATTTTATTTTAATTTTGATTTGTGCCTATGGACGGATTCGAACCGCCATTTATGGATTAGGAGACCATTATTCTATCCACTTGAATTACAAGGCTTGTCTTGTGCTATTCTCACGAACCACACAAGCGGAGTTGATTATCATAGCTGAAAGTTAGGCTTATTTGGGTTTTACTCTTATTCCTTGATAATTTCTAAGAGCTGCTTGCCGTATGTCTTCTGAAAGTCCACCCTGTGTTTGGTAGTTGAGGGCGAGACTAACTGTTGTAATTGATACGTTGAAGTCTTTTGCTAACTTTGGTCTCGTACCATGAGGAACAGATATGTATGGGTGCTTAATCGTTTTCATTGTCATTTATATTAATCTTCTCCCTCGTAATCTTGGTAAGCATTATTTTCGAGTGCTTCATAAACCTCAATGGTTATATTCCACTTATCATCGTAAAGAGATTGGTTAACCAGTTCGTTTACTTTATTCTTATCAACGTTTAATGGCTTTCTCTTAATTTCTTCATTGTTGTAGATGCAATCGAAAACTTCTAACTTATCTATCTCAACTTTGAGGTATTTATAGATTTCGTCATCATCGTCTTCTTCTACTTCCTTAGCCTTGATGTCTATTTCGTATTCTCCCCACTTGTTTTTGTCCACGAATGGAAAAAATTCACCATAAGGACTTGGGTTTGAGTACGGATAACAATTAATATCATCAAGAATAGAATTAACAAGTTTGTTGTAAATTCTGTCTTTAAATGTCTGTTCCATTATTTTAAAATTATAATGTTCGTTGGCAGGGTGGAGTCGAACCACCTACACACCGTCTTGTCTGCCATATAGATACGCTCACGAGGAGCGAGGTTCATTTCAAACTATATGCTATTTTTTGTCCAAAATGTCAAAGAACGTTTGCAACATTAGAAGTAACTTCTTACCTTTGCAAGTAGTACTTGTGTTGTTACGAGTGCAAAGGTATAGCAAGTACCTATCATCTCCAAACAAAACGATAGGGAAATGATAGTTTTTAGTACTTATTAACTAATATGATAGGTTTTTGCTATATTTGATTTACAGATAAATAGTAATAATGTTAGGATTTACCTAATATAAAAACAGAGAAACTATGGCAAAGTATGAAAAATCTATAGTCCGTGATAGGTTAAAAGAATTCATTGCTTATTGCGGTATTAGTGTAAGACAGTTCCAGATTGCAGCAGGTCTTTCTAATTCTTTTGTTGCGAGCATAGACCAAAGTATTGCCCGCAAGTCACAAGTGAAGATTATTTCTGCCTTCCCCGACCTCAACATGGGTTGGCTTTTAACAGGTGAGGGTACAATGCTAAAAGGTCAGCAGCCACAACAATACAACTCTCCTAATGCAGTAATAGGTAATAACAATGTAGTGCAGTCACATAACACTTATGGTAGCAAAATACCAAATGTTATAACAGAAAAGGAAACAGCTCCACTTGTGCCTATATCGCTCGCAAAAAGAGAAAATGTAGATTTATATAAGGTAATGCGAGAGCCTAACTTGCAAGCAGAGCATATTACACGAGTGAACTCATTTGCTGAGTTAGATTTCTATTATAGTGTTTGTGATGATAGTATGCGTCCTGACTTTAAATGTGGTGATATACTTGCCTTACGAGCTATAGATGAGGGTAGCTATATAATCAATGGTAATATATATGTATTAGACACAATAAGCTATGGCCTTATATTGCGCGTGATAAAACAACGTGGTGATATATATGAGTGCAGCACACTACAAGATACAGACAGATACGAACCATTTAATGTGCCTATTACAGATGTATTCAGAGTGTATAATATTAAGGGATTACTAAGGACGAATGTATGACAAACAAATGGGATAACACGGTTAAAGAGGTTCTATCAAAGTATTTCTTCGATTTGAGTAAGTTGGTTTTTGCTACGATAGTTTTAGGTGGTTTCGCTATTATAATCACAGATGACTATAAGCAATTTAATTGGTATGCTTTCATAGGAGGCTTAATGACTACTATATTTTTAGCTATATTAGGTTACACAATTCTAAAAAGATAACATTATGTATTTCGCTATTTTATTCTCTATTACAACCTTGATAAGTGGTGGATTGCTTCTTTGGTTGTATACCCCTAAGGGTAAAAAGTGGCTACGCGATTTGTAGTTTAAAACATACAAAAAAATAAAGTTATGGAAATGTTAGAAGTTCTATTTACAACAACAACTATTTTAGGTGGTGCTTTCCTTATTTGGTTGTACACTCCTAAAGGAAAAAATGGCTACGTGATTTATGAAATATTCTATTCTATTCATGGTAGATGCTCGTGGGTGGCTTCGCATGATTGTAAGGTATAAAGGGAAGAGGATAACGTACAATGTCGGATTTAATGTAGATACAGGAAAGTGGAACAAGGAAACACAAAGGTGTAAAAGGAACACTTCTCATGGCGAGAAGTCTGTTCCAGCATCAAAAATTAATGCTGAGATACAAAGGTATGAGGACTCGGTTAATTTTGTTGCGTCCTCTTTTCGTACAGAGCCAACTGTCGAAGATTTTAAGGCAACTCTCAATGAAGAATTAAAAAGAAATGTTGAGAAAGAGGAAGTTGTCGAAAAGAATTTCTTTGAACTATACGAAACATACATTACCGAGCAAAGTAGAATATGTGGTTGGGCAACTGGAGTTATCTATAAGCATAGGCAGATTATAAAGAATTGGCAAAATTTTATGCCTGATATGAGCATAGATAAAATATGTGAGGATACATTAAACTCATTCACACAATTCTTAATTGCGTCTGGCTTCCAAAACGAAACTATTAACAAAAAAATCTCTATGTCAAAATGGTTTTTTAGGTGGCTTATTTCTAAAGAGTATCTATCCAATATTTCTTTCTCTACATACAAATCGCATCTAAAAAAATCAAACATAAGTGTTGTCTACTTAAAATGGGAAGAATTAATGGAAGTGTATAACCATAAGTTCAAATTTCCATACTTAGAACGTACTCGTGATGTGTTCTGCTTCTGTTGTTTTTCTTCTTTACGTTATTCTGATGTGAGTGAACTTAAAAAGACAGACATTTATGATGGTGCAATACATATCGTAACACAAAAGACAAATGATAAGATTACGATTGAGTTAAATGACTATACCAAGTCTATATTGGATAAGTACAAAGATATAGAAGGTGATTATGCTCTTCCCGTAATTTCCAATCAAAAAATGAACAAGTATCTAAAGATTGTTTGCAAGGAATGTAATATAAATGAGAAATTAACGAATGTATATTACAAAGGGAATAAAAGGTACGAGGAAACAAAAGAGAAATGGGAACTCATAGGAACGCATTGTGGTCGTAGAACATTCATCTGTAATGCGCTTATGATGGGTATTGCGCCAAACGTTGTGATGAAGTGGACTGGGCATAGCGATTACAAAAGCATGAAGCCATACATAGATATAGCAGACGAGGAAAAGGAAAAGGCTATGTCGTTATTCAACAAAAAGTGGTGACAACTTTTAGAAGTGTCACCACAAATGTCACCACAAATTCGTAACTTATTGATAATCAATATGTAAAGTGGACCAGGAGGGACTTGAATATTGAAATTAAATATATATTGAATTATATATATATAGTTGAAAATCAATAGTTTATGTGTTTATTGTTAATACATATATATTAATAAGATTAAATTAATTACAGTAAAAGTGTCACCACAAATTTGTATTGTGGTGACACTTTTCAAAACGTCTGCATATACCTCCATATTTTATCTATCGGTGCATCTTCATCTTCAAAGAAAAAGGCATGTGCAGTTTCGATGATTAATTCGGGCGGTAAAACCTTGCAAAGGTCGGCATAAGCAACATTGCACGCTACATATATATCCCATTTCGTTACACCTTTCGGAAACGTTAATGCTTCTGTTGCTGCATTACTTCTTCTAATGTCCAATGTGAACCATGATGTTCTTTTCCGCTCTTGTCTGTGTAATAGATACGCTTAACTGCATTTTCTGCGCTATCTTTATCAAAATGTTGTTCATGACCTTTTGCGCACTCATGGCCTACTATCATATATATTCTCATTTTCTAAATTCGTTTATAAAATCTTTGACAATATTACCAAGACTTCTCACTTCACTCTCTATACTTTCAATACGTTTGTCTTGCGCCCGTTTTTCGGCAAAAGCAGGATTAAGATCCTCCAACAACTGATTACAATTTATCACCGTTTGCTTGTGTATCTCAACCTGTGACAGTGCCTCCTCGCTTGCAGCTTTAAGTGCTTCCACCTCTCTTAGTATTCCGTCCTTGTCAGTTGACAACACAAGATGCCCAGCATACGTTATTGATGCAGTTCGGGAATTGTGTATGTCTTGGTTGCACCATCTGCCTCAATGGTTATATCCACAACAAGACCAGTAGGCTGCGCACCGAAAGCCTTGGCTTGGTTATTGTCGTAACGCGGAACTGCAACACTCACGGCTTTGCCTTGATAGTACCTTGTTTTCTCCTTGTCAAGGAAGTAAATCGGGTAGCCAGTCTTTATGTCTTTGAATAGCATGATTTTAACTTATTAGTAGCACGTGGGGCAATCACCTCCCCACGTGCTTGTTATTACTTCTATTTCGACCTTTTTCGCGAGGTCGCGAAAAAGCTATTGTTGTCAACCTTTTCGTTGGCGTCAATAGAATGGTTATCAGTGGTTATTTCCTTTTTGGAAACACCTCCTCATGTCGTTGCAGTCGTAGTCTTGCCCAAAGCAGCAATCAGTGCGGCAGTTTGGTTCTGCTGAGATAATTCAAGGCGAGCATCTTGATACTTGCGGTCAATATCGGCATACCAATGGTTGTTAAGGGCGTCAATTATGCGCTGAGTGTTGTCCTGTCCAGCACGAATAACATCGCACTTGTCCTGCGACATTTGGTAGCCAACAGAGCTAAATCCGCGTTCTACCGATGAGTTCACAAAATTAAGGCTCTGCTGCAAGGAGTTGGTCTGTCCTTGATTGCGAGCTGGTTCTCGTAGCCCATCTTGGTGATGCCATTCTGTATTGCAGCAACAATTCTGAATTGCTTGAATAACGGCTGCATTGCCCTTGTCGGCTGCGTTAATAACGCGCTCAGCAGAGAAACCTACCTGTCCTGCTACTTGGTCAATAGCGGAGCGAACTGCACATACTCCCTGCTGCAACTGGTTGAAGTCGCAATTAAGGTTTGCACCCAGTGTTGTAAGAGCATCGTTATTACCCTTGATAGCTTGCATCAACAAGTCTGAATTGTGATTGTCGGCCATTTGCGAGCGCAAAGATTGGATTTGGCCCTGTATCTCTGCATCTTGCAGACCATTGCGATTGTTGCCGAACCCGAAGCTATTGCCACCGAACATGGCAAGGAAAATAAGGTACAAGAACGGATTGTTTAGCCACTGGTTAGCACCTCCAAGGCCACCGTTCATCATAGCAGCCAAGGCCATTGGGTCATTGCCCTTGTTGTTCGCCATTGCCGCATAAGCAAGCGCATCATTACCTCTGTCGCAACAGATTACTTTCTCTACATTGTCCATAATTATAAATGTATTAAGTTGGTCGGGGAATATCCCCCGATAGCGCAAAGGTGGTGACAAGTTGCTTGTGAGTTGCTTGTGAGTTTTGTTGTTTGTTTGTGAGTTGCTTGTACTTTTAATAAATTTTCCTTTATATCTTCTTCCAATAAAGAACCGCTATTACATTAAAGCAGTTTCCTCACATCATAAAAAAAGTGACCCTTATGGGCCACTTCGATAATTAAAAGTCCTTTAAGAAATATGAATGATGTCCTCGCCAAAATATGCTGATATTTTGGCTATTGTAGAAAATGTAAAATTATGCGTTCCTCCAAGCCATCTTGATACTTCTGCTTCTGAACGCCCCATGCCTTTTGCAAAATCTTTTTGCGTCATTCCTCTTCCCTTCAAAATGTCAGCTATCTTGTCAGACACAGACATAGAGAGATTTACTTGTCTCTCAATGTCGTTCGGTATCCGATTCATAGCTTCCATAAAGAACTTTCGAGCTTTCATAATTCAAAATCTTTGTCTTTAGGATTAAACTTCCTTTCTTCTATTGTGACTTCTCCCCTCTTTATTGCAATTTTAAGTGCTTTGTCTAACTTTTGCAAAGTTACAACATATCCATTCAAGTTGTCACAATCTTTGTATTTTTGTGCCTTTTTTACGCCTCCATTTCCTGCTATAAGTATGCTGTCATTTATTCTCACGCAATACAATCTCAATTTTCCTGAATCTATAGGAAGCGCACAAACATTATCGTTGTATTTCCCCTCTGGCCGAAAGTAACGTTCAAGGAAGCCACTAACCTCAACATACGTTTAATTGCTGTAAGTATAGTATTTAAGTCCTTGCTGTAACTTTCATTATGTTTCTGAACGAATTTCTCAAATTCGCTAATACTATAGCCTTCTAAGCAAATAGAAAACAAACTGCCTTTTTCGGCTTCTGCAATTGATTGTAATTTAACTGATGTCATTTCTGATATTTTATATTAACATTGCAAAGATAACAAATTAAACAATATAAATTACCTTTTAAGGTAATATTTTTTGTAGGAGAATTTTTACTTCCTCCCTCATTACCCGTGCAGCAAGCCCCTTAAGCCTGTACCTCGCACTATTCTTCAGTGAATTTACTCGCTCTGACTCATTCCGCTAACGGTTGCAATATCAAACTCCGTAAAGCCAATCTCAATAAGCGTGTTAATCATTACCACACGCGCAATAACACTTCTTTCTGTGCGTGATGTCGCGAGTTGTTCAAATGTTAATCCACTCGCTTCTAAGGTGGCTTCAACCACTCTGTTGTATATATCTTCAAGTTGTTTCATTATTTTGGATTTTATTGATTGAATAAAAGACAAAGGCAAGCAGAGGAACACCGCGCACGGCTCCTCGCTTGCCAACTCAACACAATAAAATCACTTACGTTTTTTGTATATAAAGTAGTAGATGATTGCAATAATCGCAACTAATAAAATAGAGTAAAAAGCAAATTTCTTCGCTTCGTACAATGCAGATGTTTCAACGACTTTCTTTTGTTCTGTATTTATCGTTGTTTGCTTTTCTTTGCTATTGCTTACACGCTGAACGTTGCTCGCATGGCTATTCGCGCTCAGCGCGTCCTTATTATGATACATTCTCCTGTCTCGATACACATATTTTGTCAGCACTCTACCTGTGGTGTCTACCACAACGTATGTAACCATGTTGTCTGTTACGCTGTCGGTTGTTTCAATCTTGGAAATAACCTTGATGGTGTCATACACTTGTAGCGTGTCGCTATGGTAGATGATGAGTGTATCACTCGTTCGCTTCATGCTCTGCATCACCTTGCGCGCGCAACTGCTGTGCAAGACAACTGCACAGAAAATGACAAGAAGAAAACTACAAATTCTATTCATTTTTTACAGAATATATTTTGTTATTTGGAACATAATCGTTACCTTTGCATTGTTCTAATAATAAATCAGCGATGGTAAAATTTTCAGAGTTGTATAGGTTGTTAGAATCCAATGGTTGGAAAATCAAAAAAGGTTCGCGACATTTCAAATATGTTCATTCCGATTTTGATTTTTTCATACCCGTTGGCCGTCATAAATCAGCAGAAGTGCCTACTGGCACACTAAATTCTATTTTGAGGGCGGCTGGGTTGAAACAACCTAAGAAGTAAAAGAACCATGGTTCTCCGCTCCATATTAAGTGGAGCGGTTCTTTCTATTTGAATAACCCCAAAATGCCAAGTAATATGAAACTTAATGCTGTTATTGAACGCGGACAAGATGGCGGATTTGCCATCTGTGTTCGGGAAATGCCCTGGCTGCTTGGCTATGGCAAAACCGAATCAGAAGCAAGGGAAGATTTTAACGATGTTTTCAAAGAGCAAGTTGATTACTTCTTTGAGAAACACGGGAAATATCCAGATTGGAAAAATGCAGAAATATCGTTTACATACGATTTGACAGCATTCTTTCTTGCATTTCCCTTTATCAACGCCTCTGAATTTGCTCGTTTTGTTGGGCTTAACCCCTCTTTAATGCGCAAATACAAGCAAGGACTTGCATCAGCATCAGACAAGCAGTTGTATATTATCCAGCAAGGATTAAACAAGTTTGTTGACCACCTGAAATCTGTACAATTCTGATAGGCTGCAAACATTAGCCACCATAAGCAAAGATTTATTAGAACACCTTACTGCTGCACGAGTTTGCCGTGTGGCAGTTTTGTTTTATACGAACTTGCCATACGCAAAGTGGTTCACCCGATTTAGCCACCCTTTCAAGAACTTCTTCTTACGCGGATTTTTTTGGGCGGTTACATTAAAAAAGGCTATGCGGTCTTTCTTCAACGCGCCAAATAAGGGTAGTGGAGAGTGTCTGTTGATGGCTGATAATGTTATGTTACCCATGATGCCATCCGCATTAACACCTACTATGCGTTGTATATGCCGTATTGCTAACGAAGTTCCGCTATTGTAAGCCCAATCTACTAATAGGTTGGCTATGCTTTGGTCTGCTATATCGTCAGCTTTGCATTTGTCCCAATAGAGTGATTTGAATATGTGTCGCCACTCGTTTTCGGTCATGTGCTTTAGATCGTTGATGGTTTTTGTTCGGCCATATACGCTGCGGAATGTGTTAAGGGTTACTCCCTTGTTGGTTGGCCCTCCGCTATCTGCAGGGTCGTTTACGTACCCTCCCTCAAATTTGAGGATAAAGGGTATTAATTTTCGGTAGTCTGCCATTTGTTTTTATTTTTATTGTATGCCTTATTTTTTATTCCTTCATTCCTTCTTCAACTGCTTCGCCTACATCTTCATTTTTTCGTTTAATGTAAGCAACGAACATGCGTTTTAGGCTAAACCTACTCTTAATGCCGTGTATGTCGCAAATATGCCCATATATTGAATCAAATTCGATGAGCAATGCTGCTGATGCTCCTATTGCGCCACCTGTTATGTCTGTGCCTATGCCAAAAGGTTCAAGTATTGCTTTGGCGAGAAGCAGCCCGAAGATGATAAAATTAATGTACTCCAAGAACTTTGTGATAGTTCTTCGCAATGCACGACTTAAGCGAAAGTCTTGTTTTTTAATTTTTACGCTTGCAGTTAAACCCGACCAAAAATCTGTAAAAACAAGCACTACTATAAAGAGTACAAGCCATCGCAGGTCGAATAGTACTTGTATCAATTCGGCATAGAACGTGCCACCTATAATAGCTCCGCTTGTGGTGACTAATGGGGTAGCATTGCTTGTGCTGATTGGGTTTGTCATAAGCCAAGTTTCGTTTTAATTTGGTCTAAAAGTTGTTTGTCGGCAGCAGACATTAAGCCATCATTGTTTGCAGTTGCGGTGGGTATAGGGTCTGTATGTTCCTTATTGAACGACAAATCGAATTGGCGTAATACATATTTATTTTCTCCGCTATCCCATTGTAATCTATCACCGAAAAGACAACTCCAATCTTCTGCATAGGATATTTCTGTTCGTTCACCATTCGTGAAGTAAATAGCTCGCTGATACAACTTCGACTTGTTGAAGATTATCTGTCTACAATAATCATTCTCTATGCTCTGCATCATTGTAATGCTCATCGCACCATTAGCATACGTGCAATGTACGTGTACAATATTAGAGTTGCTTGATATTTCAATATCTTTAAGCGCATCAAGAGCCGCTTCCTCCGATTCAAAGTTTCCGAGGTCACGCGCATAAGCAGTTAAATTATCAAGCTTTGTTTTATCAGCTGCCGTCATCACACCTGCCTTAGCAGTAGTTGCCTTAGAAATTGGTGTATCATATCTTTCACCATTTGAAAAATTCAGATAACGTAAATTAACATAATCTGCTGTACTTAACTGTTCTTGAATGAATCTAAAGTTTATTCCGCAGTCTTTCATTCGTTGTCCCCATTTCCACGGTAAAAGTCCGTCTTGATAACATGCGCCATTATCACTACCCATATAGGGTATCATATACTGCGATGTTTGATGTGCTTCATTATCATGGTCATAATGAGTATTATTATCAGCGCCCCATCTTTTCCAACGAACATATACTCTTCCCTTTTCTGAATAAATCCACCAGTTACATGACGCAACACAGTTTTTATCAGCATCAGTACCAGTAGAATAAATGTAGTTCTTAGTTGTTCCTTGCGTACCACTCTGTGCGGTGGGTACATTCAATGTCGTGAGCAATTGTTGTAGCGTGATAGTTTGTGCATCGTCTGTGCTTGATTGCCCAGCAACGACCAATCGCACGTCCAATCCGCTCACACTCGCTGCTGCTTGCAACTCGGCTAATGCTTCTGAGAGTTTTTTTGTTTCCATGTTATTTGTTTTTTGTATGTTTGCAATGATTGTAATTTATGGTGCGCCTTCGGGCGCGCTTTTTTATCATTCGCCCATTGGTTTTGGGTAAATTTGTGGTTTGATAATATAATCTGTATCTATCTGTATCTGCCACCCATTACCAGGCTTTAGCGTACCATTGAACTCTATATTAAATAAATCACCGTCATATTGCCAATAGAATTGTCCGTCTGAGCCGACACACATAGTAAGTATAATCATGCCTTTGCCTAAATTTAAATAGGTCGTGAAGTTTGTTTCACCTTTTTTGGAAAAGCGGCCGTATAATTTAAATTCTTTGCCGAAATTATCAGTGTCTGTCATGTTGTTATAAATAATAAACTTGCAGCCGACAAGCGAAAGAGCTTGTTGGATTTCTTCATCGCTATCTCCGTAAGGTGGTAATTGCCAATATTTGTAATGTTTTGAAGTCTTTTTATTTCCGTCTGTTTCAGTTACCGCTTCGGGCAAACTATTGACATAGATGATGCTTGATAATTTGGGGATTATAGGGTAAGCATATTTATCGTATTTAATAGTTCCCACCCCCGATGTACTTTTAACCCTTAATTCAAGGTAGTCAGCCCAATTACTCGTGTTAATTACCGTTACCGAGTTAAGCTGCATACCCGTTGTAATGCCGTTAAATACACCTTGGTCAGCATATATTGTGCCTTTGAAGTAGTATTGTTTGTTTACGGGGTCGATTGCTGCTTGCAGCATGTTGTGGTCTAATGCGTACATACCTACGACTGTATTGCCACCTATCTGCAATCCGTTAGACGACATCATGCACCCTGTGTAAGTACCGTCAATCTCTTTTCGGCCGAAGAACGCGTTACCACTTGCTATATAGTTGTCACCGCTCATGGTATAGCCATTGAAGGCTCGCATCCAATCTGGCAAGGAGACTGCTTTCTTGTCCATTTCATTCAAGCACCAATCCGAAGCGTTTTTGCCCAATTCAAGCTTTACTTGATTGATAGCGATAAAGTCACCGCTTGTGCCTATTGTTGCTCTGAATAGCAATATAGGTGAGGAGTAAGTGCCGTCCGTGCGGACGCGGAAGGTGTAGATGTGTCGCACCCATTCTGCGGTTAGCTCCCATGTATGGCTTCCGTCATTATTAAATGCAGTTTCCTTCACTCCGTCTGCTAATGGCATATCTGCGCTTGCATCAGACAAGACGCGTCCTCCATAATCATATACGTATGTATTGATACTACCTGAGCCACGTGAGTAGAAAGATAGCGTGTACCATTGTCCCGACACGATTGTTGAGCCTAACGATTGCGAATAAAAGTCAAACTCGCGTTCACTGCTTCGCCATGCACACAAAGAGTTGATGCCACAGAATGTCTCCATGTTGGACGGTGTTGCCATGCGGATAAGCTGCGCATCATTCTGAATGTAGTCGTCAGCTGTTAATGCTGAGCCACCTCCGCATGGCCTACCCAATGTGACCATTGAGATGTCTGCTTGCGAGCCACTTGTTAAACGTACCAACACGTATTTTGTACCACTAAGGCTTGATTTTGTACAGAATGCTATGTAATGTCGTCTCCACGTTGAGGTCAACGCAAATGCGGCACTTGCGTCACTTGGAGAGCCTTTTGCGTCTCCGTCAACGTAAATCGTTTGTTCGTTCGTGTCGGGATAACAATATACGGTAGCAGTACCAGAGCCACGCATTGTAATGCCTATAACGTACCACGTCTGAGGGCCAATCAACTTTGTTACATCATATTGTAATATGTCCGTCTGTGTTGATACCGAAGCAGAGAGCATATCCGTATCACCAACCGCTGCTCCCTCGTTTAATGTGCCATTAATTGTAGCGAGCGAGGAGCGGAAATTGAGCCACGTGCCAGCATAGTTCTCTGCCCTTGGCGCGAAGTCGGTATGCACGAGTAGGTTGCTATGTAGGCTTATTCCGTCAGCTCCGTCTTTACCGTCTTTGCCATTCGTACCATTCCAAACGACTGGAATGGTCTTTTGTGCTACTTCGACTTCGTTGACGAATAACTTAAACTCAATACGTGTTGCGTGTAGATAATCAATCGTTGCCGTATCTCCTGTGCCTTTTTGTACTATCGTTCCGTCAGAGCTATATATGGCCCACTTCATTTTACCTCCTGTAAACTTCTTTGAGGTTAGGCCTTCCGTGCGGTATGCTTCAACGGTAATCGTCTTTGTACTGTAAGAAGGTGAAGTAGTAGGGCCTTCTTTCGTTCTTGATATAGACCCAACGGGGGCAAGAATGTAGTAGGCTGCTCCGTCATCGCCTTGTGGGCCGCGAGGGCCTTGTATTCCGTCTAAACTTTTGTAATAGATAACTTCTGTTGCGATAACGTTCCCATTTTTATCAATCGTTTTTCTCCAAACGTATGAACCTTTTTGGATATTAGTTGGAAACGTATCACTCCATGTTCCATTTGGCTCAGTTGTATCTGAAGTGCTTGTCGCGTACTTGTATGTATAAGTAGGTATCTTTCCGTCCTCGCCAACATAACCAATCAACTCTGTAATAACGACCTTTCCACTACTATCTAATGTTTGCCTCCAAATATATGTGCCTTGCGCAACATTTGTTGGAAAAGTGTAACTCCAACCACTACTTGGTTGTTGTATACTTGATGTGTTCGTAGCATATTTGTATGTATAAGTAGGGGTTTTTCCGTCCTCGCCAACATAACCAATCAACTCTGTAGCCACAACTTTTCCGTCACTATCTTTTGTGCGTTTCCAAATGTACATACCTTGTGTAACATTTGTTGGAAACGTACCGCTCCAATCTTTAGTAGGTGCAGTCGTTCCCGATGTGCTTGTAGCGTATTCGTACGTGAATGTTGGTATCTTACCGTCCTTACCAACGAAGCCAAGCAACTCTGTAGTCTCAGTGCCATCGGGATAGGTTGTGCGTTTCCAAATGTACTTACCTTGAGCTATATTAGTTGGGAATGTTTCACTCCAATCATTCGGGGCGGTAACTCCATTGTCGCTAATTGCATATTCGTATTTAGATTGGCTCTGCGCTCCCCACTTTATAACGACATTGCTACCTATAGTCACTGTCCCTTTTCCGTCATAGGAAATTGCACCCTTACCGAGTTCAAATGTTCCGTCTGGGTTAAGTGTATAGTGCACTTCTCCACTTTCTGATTGTGACATAACACGGCCATTTTTGCTATATAGGCCGAAACCGCCATTAGGTAAATCTCCACCAAGGCGACAAGCTAAACAACCGTCAAAAGACTTAGAATGAATGCCTGTAAGAATATCAAGAGCGGGTTGTCCTTTTCCGTTAGCGTGAATGTAGATTGCGCTTTGTCGCGTTTTATCTATTTCGTTACCATACTGCACGATTTCGTCTCCAGCCGAAGGTAACGACATAGAAGATGTGCTTTCGCTTACATAGTCTGCTTTCGTGCCGTTGTCTTGATTGATAACACCTTTAAATTCAGATTTGCTTATAGCTAAAACATTTTGATGTCCATTTCCATTATCTCCCAAAAAATTAACCTTAACCCAATAACCTTTTAGCCCATTGCCAGTCCAACGTTGACAACGGATAAAATCTTTCGCTGCAAAGCCGCCATATCCATGCGTTTCTTCGCCCTCCATGATAAGGTAGTAATTAGTACTATCTGATTGCACTTCCTTTACCTTACCGCACGCTTGACTGATGCCTAATGAGCCACAGATAGCACGTATCTGGTCTATTATTAGACTATGTGCAATAAGGCTTTCACGAATTTTCAAACTATCCAGTTCAAGGATATATTTTCCATTCGCGTCTTCTTGCAGTTTCCACCCATATCCGCCAAAATCGGACATATAATGTTCGGCCATTTCGGGTACTTTCTTGCCGAAAGCATCTTCAATCATTTTGCCCGTTCTTCTTGCAGAACAAAGGAAGCCATTAAACCATGTTGATAGTAATCGTGCCATGTTATTCTTCTGTTATTATTGGATATTCGACAATTCCGTCTGCTGCGATATTATTATCCTCAGCGAATGTTTCAATTCCTTTATTAAATGCGATAATTCCTTTAGCTTTATCATCTTTAACTTTGGAGATATAATAGCCACTTCCGCTCTCTCTAATAAGAGCTTTTACTTGTTCAATAGTGAGTCCGTCTCCGCTACCTCCTCCGCCAAAGCTTTGTGATACTTGGCTTAATGTTCTTTGTAGGCTACTAACGGATTTCTTATCTTCAAGTGTTATATCAAATTGAGGAATTAAGCTATCTTCGCTCTCTGTTATTTTTAATGTGTTGATGAATACATTTCCTTTAAAGCCTAAATCTTGTTCTTCATCAAACATCATCTTATCCCCCTCTTTGATAGTCATATAGATGCTTTCTTCACCATTCTCAGTTGCTTCATCGTGTTGGCGAGCCATCCATATATTATCTATCTCTGGTGTGTATGCAAATCGCGTTTTGTCATTGTCGGCAAAAAAAATTAATGCAGCTCTCAATAGCTTTTGTGAAGCAACTTGATAGTATACGTCAGGCATCTTAATATGAAGTAGTACAAACTCATCTCCACTTTTGATAGGAAATTCAGAATTAGGATAAACGATATTCAAATCGTTGTCAGCCTTTCTTGAAATAGTTAATTTATAAAGAAAATATCCGTCACGTTCATCTTTTACAATATTCGTAATTTCAAATTCTCTTCCTACGCACAAACCACTTTTCATGTATATTGTAGGAGTTTCGCTTGTTCTATAATCCCAAATATTAAAACCGCAATCCTTAATCCAGACGAACATACTTGCTGCAATACCGCTTTCTATATCTGAGTCCCCTTTATCTTCACATGTAGATGCCGAATCTATTTCATCTAAACACCCATTATCATTTGGCTTTAAATTAACATTAATACCAGCATCATTAAGTAAATCTTTCGTTATTCCTTGAAAGGATGGGTATATATCAGCATCTGTAGTTTCATTGTCTGTACCGTCAATATACACCGTACCCTCTCGCAAACCTATTTTGTTAATATTAGGACTATCTATATAGACATCGCCTCTATCGTAAACAAGTTTATATCCTTTATATTTTTCATCAATACTGCCGCAATCCTCTTCTCCTTGTTTGATAGAGAAATTAGGCAACATCAATCTTGTTACCGCCATATTGTTAGGATAATTATCATTATTAATATTGCTCGGATATTTCGATAATATATACTTTAGGTCTAAAGCTGATGAGCCTGTAAGTTGTATTTGATAATTTCCAAACGTACCATTCGTATCTCTTATACACATCCATAGCATAGTATTATCCAACACATACCATGTAACATAATTTTTATTCTCAAAATCGTTATGGTAATACAATACTACAGCTTTAGCGAATCTATCTACACCACCATAATTGTATTTTATTGTAAGTAATGCTTCAATATTTTGTTTTCTTATATATTCGTATGCAGATGTATTATTAGGCAATACTTTGGCATATCTACCATAAGACAATATATCGTTTGCCCATTTATCATAACAAATAATAGAAACATCTACATTAGAATGACCTACATAATCAGCACGCGTTGCATATATATTGCTCATCATAGGTTGAACGTACATACTTAGATATTTATAGTACGATGTTGGTATATTTGTAGTATTGCCATACGCACGAAGTCTTGTAATAACCTTTTGGCTATCATCTATAGTCCGTTCAAGAGACAATAAACCATTACCTACGCCATATTTAAAAGTGTGTCCTATTCCATTTCCAGAAGAACCTATAACGATATGTCTACCACGAATAATAAAATTGGTTTTGAAGTTTGTGTCAAGTAAAGTCAGAGCGTCCCATACAGATTGATTATCTATACTGATGCTAATATCATTTCTTGTTTGTTCTTCATAACCAAAGCTAATAGTCCATTTGTTATTGCCATAGCATCTATCTAAATTAGCTTTTATTCTGCTTGCAAGGTCGTATACGCCACTGCAATAGAAAGAGAATGTAGGCAACGCAGTCCAATGGATATGTGTATCATTTTCAACAATATCAAGGAAATTACATCTTACAAGTTCGTCTATTACAGAATCGAATTTTACATTATCGTACACAAATGCGTCCTTTGCTCCATTTACGGAACATTGTTTCTTTGCTGCAGGTACGACATTCAAGTAAAATCGTTCATTTCTATAATCTATATAATCGCCAATTTGAAAATCTATAGGTGACTTGCTTTCAAAAGAAATAGTTAAAGAGCAGCTGCCCATATATTCGCCATTATATTCTAACGACTTGGTTGATGTTCGTATCGTCTTTCCGTCTGAGCTATATACATTCCACTGTCTCATTTTTTTGTCTGATACTATAAATCGGTTTTTATTGCTTGCAATTTCCGTTGTTTCCTACATTGAGGAATAATCGTTTTTGCTACAATTTTATATATCGTTAATAATTCTATTACCGCTATTGTCTATCAAAAGATTTCCGTTTTCGTCAACGATGTAAACATAGAAATCCTCTATCATTCTTTCGTATTTAGTGATATGGAATTTTAGTTTATATTCTACAACGTCTCCAACGTTTTCATCAGAATAAACATCTACATCTGAAATCTCTTGTAGATAGCAAGCTCCCCAGCCTTCATTTGCGTATGAGCAGTAAACGCCAAGGAAGCTACCTTTTAGAAAGTTTACCAATTCGATTTCCTTATCGCTCCATGTCCCCTCTTCACCTTTATAGCACATCTTCACCTCGAAATCTGCACCTCCAAAGTGTAATCCGTCTTTAGGAACATAAACATCTTCTCCTTCGGTATCTTTCCATTCGTTAGAAGGCAATTCTTTTGTCTTCCACGTTGGCATTGTAGCTTCTATTACACCTGAAGAAAAGTCATCTACAAGGCTCTTCCTTTCTCCAGACGTATTAACTACTAACAAATCGTATTTTGCAACCATATTTAAAATAAAAAAATGGGGAATAGGCATAAGACCTAATCCCCACGCGTGAGATAAAATAAGAATGCCTTTATTTATGCAAATATACAATTCTTATTGCATATATGCAATAAAACAGGTATTTTATTCAACTTTCTCAACTTCTTCTTCTATCTCAGTAAGTTTCTTCACATGTTCTAAATCTTCTTCGCTTTTTTGTTGTTCTTCTTCTGAAGCTACGTCAACGTCCTCTGATTTTCTCTTCGTGTACTTATCGATGCACTTATAGACTTCATCAGTAAACTCACCGTCAATAATATTGCAAGTGCAATACATTGAAGTAACGAGAGTTGTCAGAACGTTTTTATCTTCTTCGCTCATTTCTTTATCCTCCGCAAAAACCAAAGAATAGATGAAGGCATGTGCGAAGCAACCTGGTGCGAAACCAACATACCAAATACCCGAAGATGCTGCAACAGAAACGATGCCTTCTTCACTCAGCGTGAATACAAAGTTTTGTACTTGTACGCTTTTAATTTTGTTTTCTTCCATATTTATGTGTTTTAAATGCCATCTCCTGCGACATCGTCAAATTCTGCATCATCTTGCAGTTTCCATGTTTCAAGAGACAACTCGTTTTGTGTATAATTTTCTACTTCTTTGCTAAAGCCATATATTTTATACATGATACCAGCTCCAACGCGTTTTCTATTTTGTCCTCCAAATCCCAACTTTGTCATGGCTCGTCCGAAAGCAGTTTGTGTTACCAATTCAAAGTTATTGGCTATACAGAAGTCGTCTAAACTCTTTCTAAGAATATTAGATTGCACCCACCTAAACTCTTCCCCTTCAGCTCTCTTTGAAGGAGATAGACGTAAATACATAGCCCAAGAGAGTAGGGGGTTACTCATTCCTACAGACACTAATTTCTGCCTTTCTCCATTTTCACTCCTCGGAAATTTGAATTGGTGCTGCTTTAAATACTTTCCTCCTCTAATAATCCAATTTAGAATACCCGAATATTCTGCTCTGAGTTCCTCTCCAAGGCTCTTATTTTGCATTTCCTCTGGTATAGTCTCATTGAATATTAGATACAAGAATCTACGGAAAAATCCATAGCTTTTATCGCTCGTTACTGGAAGGTTATTGAAATTGAATATCTGCCAAGGAACATTTGTAATAGTAAAGACATTCCCTCTTAGGAAGCGTGCATGTTGTTCTTCTCCACTTATAAAACTCTTGAATGCGGCTTCTCTACCAAACAACTCTTTTTCGTTTACCTCTCCACTATAGTTTATGTATTTACCTACCAATTGACATCTTGCCCTCATGCCTTCATCTCCGTCTTTCAAGATAGAGCCTATACTCATAGTACTTATGTTCTCTGCACCATAAACACCTCTTACTACATCGTTTATTACACTCTTGCCATTTGAGCCATTTCCATACAATGCAAGGCAGTTCTCTATCTTTGCTCCCATTTCTGACCTATTCATTGTTGTAAGACCCAAAAACATCTGTAACAACAATCTACTATTCTTCTCAGGAAGTACTTGCTTTAGAAAACTCTTCCATAACGGGCAATCGGCATTCGCATCAAAATTGTAGTCATTGATATATGTTACGTCCCATTGTTTACCAAATGGCTTTAAATCCCCCGTCATTATATCTACAACACCATTCTTAAATGCTCGGATATTAAATCTTGGGTGCAATTCGCGCTCCATTTTTACCGCCAAGAACATCTGCTCTCGCAACATTCCCATTTTTGAACGTATGCCAGCATCTACACTCATACGTTCCGTCAACTTCTGTATGCTCCATTTCAATAAATCTATATCTATAGGTTCATATATCTTGCCATTGTAACAATAATATCTCCCACCAAACCAAGCAAACATACTCTTACTATAGGTATCGTAAACATCTAACCCCAACATAGCAGCACGAGCAGCATAACTTCCACTCGAAGAACAACTGACCTTCCACCTATGGACATCAGAACACTCCTCCAAGTCTATCAACAACATTTCTCTATCTATCATAGTGTTAACCTTTATTAATTAATTATACTAATACTTTATTTGTCAAAATAGCTTACTTTTTAGACGTTTTTCGGAAGGTTTTTACTACTTGGCGCACATCTACACTTCATCGGATTTTCTCTTATGCAGTATTTAAATTTTGACATACAAAGAACACTGTTTCATATAATGAAGCATGATAGGGTATACCCCGTTAGCAAAACGCAAAAGTCTCGCAAGCAAATTGCATATTTATTTTTCTTATGCAAATATACACAAAATATACAAGATACACTATATATTAATGATTTAACCATATTTTAACTATACACTATATGGTACACTAAGGTGTTTAATAAGCTACATTTTATCTTTTTTATGCCTATGGGATTTTGGAAAATTTTTAAACACTACAACCCAAATCCAAAAAAGTATGTGTAGAATAGATTCGGATAATCCTTTTGCCCGATTTTTATTGAGAAGATTTCAACGATTTTTGAAAATTAAAAAAAATAGACAGGAGGTGAAAGCGGCCTTTTATCGTTCTCATTAGGGGGGGGGTGTGGGTTTAAAGTGCTGATTTTCAACGATTTACAAAACGCGCTATAATATACGGGTATTACTGCAATTATATAGGATTAACGGAGTTTATTGCAAGGCGTTATATATACGTTTGTGGTGCTGCTTTTTTTGAGTTTAGAAGGCGTTTTGTTGTTTGTTTGGCGTTACCTTTTTACCCCTTCTTTTCCCTCTCTTTTCTCCTTCTTTCCCTCTCTCCTTCTTTGCCATTTCCTTTGCTCCCTTTTCTTAGTTTCTTCTATTTATTAAGTTAAAATCTACAAATATATGTATATGGTCTGGCATCACTTCCAACGCTTTGATTATGTATCCGTACTGATTACAGATATT
>OHHU01000432.1_pt1 | contig 25538 bp, 24 predicted proteins | sample 1568151 | NCBI WGS metagenome assembly OHHU01 (sample SAMEA3879572, study PRJEB24766) | human gut metagenome | biome: human-associated habitat; feature: feces | place: USA | collected 1985/1987 | reverse complement strand
GCGGCCTGCGAAGGATTCGCAGGATAAAATGGTGTTAACCATTTTATCGAGAAATGCTATGATCGTTCATTAAAATGCTCAATTCAGGATTGAGCATTTTAATGGATTATCAGTGTGAAATTTCCCGGATGCTCTCCCGGGAGAGAATCTCAAAGGGTACCGTCTCATGGCAGGCGGGCGCGCTGCGCTCGATGTTTCCCAGCAGGATTTCCACGCTGCGCTTTGCCAGCAGGGAAACGGTCTGACGGACGGTGGCCAGTCTCGGCACCAGGAAGCTGCTCAGCGGCAGGCCGTCCACGCCCATGACCGACACGTCCTCCGGCACCTGCAGGCCGTTGTCCTGCAAGGCGCGGATGGCGCCGATGGCCATCACGTCGGCGGTGGCGAAAATCGCGGTGAACCGACACCCCTTATCCAGCAGCGCCTTGGTCGCCTGATACCCCGCCTGATAGGAATAGCGCACGCCCTGATAGTCCCGCTTGGGGTCGAAGGGGATGCCGTGGGCAGTGAAGGACTGCATACAGCCCTCGTAGCGCAGACGGCTGGTGTCGGAAATGGCCCGGTCGCCGCCGATGATGGCGATACGGCTATGTCCCAGACGAATCAATGTATCCATGGCGCTGCACGCGGCCTCCCGGTCGTCGGTGGAGACGCTGGACAGGTTGTCAAAGGACAGCATGGAGGCGTCGTTGGTGACCACAACGCAGGGAACGTCAATGCCCCCGAAATCCCGGATAAAGTTCTCGTTGTTGCCGCCCAGGAACAGAATGCCCAGGGGCTTTTTTTCCCGGCACAGCTGCGCGGCTCTGCGCACCTCGTTTGCATCCTCGTCCATATAATCCACCGCCAGCTGGTAGCGGGTATGGGCGATCAGCGTCTGGATGGACTCCACCATCTCCCCGAACAGCTCGTTGCCGATACCCTTGACCACCACCAGAACGGTGGAGGAATGAAGCTGCTTGAGCTGCTTGGCGTTGACGTTCAGCTGAAAGCCGCTTTCGGCGGCGGCCTCCAGAATTGCCTGTCTCGCCCGCTCGCTGACGTTGTGATGATTGTTCAGCGCCCGGGAAACGGTGCCGACGGCATAGCCGGTCTTGGCTGCCAGGTCTTTGATGGTCATGGCGTTCGCCCCCTCTCTCTTTTCGGAATCCTTGAAATGCCCACCGGCTGTTTACACGGCCGGTGGGTAAAAATCAGATAAGGAGCTTAGCCCTTTACCGCGCCGGCAGCGACGCCCTTGATGATGTACTTCTGGCAGAACAGGTAGACAATGATGATGGGCAGAATGGCCATCATGATGATCGCCATAGTCGCGCCCAGATCCACGGTGCCATAGCTGCCCTTCAGGTACTGGACGTGGATGGGGATGGTGCGGTACTTGGTGATGTCCAGAACCAGATACGGCAGGAGATAGTCGTTCCAGACCCACATCAGTTCCAGAATGCCTACGGAAATGAGGGTGGGCTTCAGCATGGGAAGCACCACGTTGAAATAGGTGCGCACAGGGCCGCAGCCGTCAATGGAGGCCGCCTCCTCGATTTCCAGAGGCAGGCCCTTGACGAAGCCCACGAACATGAAGATGGCAAGCCCCGCGCCGAAGCCCAGATAGATCACGGGAATTGTCCAGGGGGTGTTCAGCTTCAGGGAGTCGGCGGTGGAGGTCAGGGTGAACATGACCATCTGGAAGGGAACGATCATGGAGAACAGGCACAGATAGTAGAAGAACTTGGCAAAGCCGCTCTGCACCCGGGCAATGTACCATGCCGCCATGGAGCAGCACAGCAGGATCAGCGCCGTGGAAACCACGCTGATGAACAGGCTGTAGCCCACGGACTTGAGGAAGGGGTAATTGCCGAAGGTCATACCCTTGATATAGTTGGCAAAGCCCACGAAGCTCTCGGAATTGGGCAAAGCAAATACGTCCAGATTGATGGCATTGTTGGACTTCAGGGAGTTGACGACAACCTCGTAAATGGGCATGATCCAAACAAGGCAGATCAGCACAAAAGCGACGGTCAGCACCGTGCTGCCGGCGGAATACTCTTTGGTTTTCATTCTGTCTTTACGCATCACTGCTGCACCTCCTTGCGGCGGGTCGCGGCCTGCTGGGCAATGGCCAGAACGGCCACCAGAATGAAGAAGATAACAGCCTTTGCCTGGGCAACGCCGTGCCAATTCTTATTGATGTTGTAGGTGGAGTAAATGTTCAGCGCCAGCAGCTCGGTCTGGTTGAACTTCGAGCCGTTCTGAATGACGCTGGGCAGGCCGCCGGTCAGCGCCAGGTTCTGGTCGAACAGCTTGAAGGAGTTGGTCAGAGTCAGGAAGGTGCAGGTGGTGATGGAGGGCATCACGTTGGGGATGATGACCCTGAACAGCGTCTGGCTGCCGCTGGCGCCGTCGATCTCAGCCGCCTCCAGCATATCTCCGGATACGGCCTGAAGTCCGGCAATGTAAATGATCATCATGTAGCCGATCTGCTGCCAGGCCACCAGAATGACCAGGCCCCAGAAGCCGTAAGTGGCGTTGGCGGTGAGGTAGGTGGCGTAATTGCGCAGAATGCCGTCAAAAATCATGCTCCATATGTAGCCCAGCACCACGCCGCCGATCAGGTTGGGCATGAAGAACACGGTGCGGAACAGGTTGGAGCCGCGCATCTTCTGGGTCAGGGCATAGGCGATGAAGAAGGCCAGCACATTGATCAGAAGAATGGAGACCACGGCGAAAAAGGCGGTGTTCTTGAAGGCGTTCCAGAAGCTGACGTCCGTCCAGATTTTGGAATAATTCGTCAGGCCGACCCATTTGGCGTCCTTGGGAATATTGAAGGTGCAGAAGGACAGGTAGATGCCCTGCAAAAACGGCCAGACAAAGCCGATGCAGAAGGCAGCGAACACGGGGAGGATGAACAGCGGCGCCCACCGCTGAATGGGACGGCGGATCAGTCGGCTGTTCAGACCGGCGCCGTCATTTTTTTTGCTCAATGAGATTCCCTCGCTTTCCTGTATTGTGTTTTTATTATATTTGGCTGCTTACCAAAATAACCGTGTCAGAACGGGACTGCGTTCCGGTGCTGCCGCGCAGGACAGGAGGCTGCATCCGCCCAAAAGCCGACGTACCCTCCCACCCTGTGTAGGCCGGGACATTCAAAGGGGCGGGCTTACCGCCCGCCCCTCTGGGTTTCAGTTGTGGTGTGCCGATCAGCCGTTCACAGTCTTGTACTCGATGGCCCAGCCGTCAACGAAAGCGGTCTTAACAGCTTCCCAGTTGGCGTCGGTGGGATCAGCGGAGTAAGCGGCCAGAGCGGTGACAACGGTAGCTCTCCAGGAGTCCACGTTGGGGGTGTAGTTGAACGCCCAGGTCACAGCGTAGTTGCCCTTAGCCAGCAGATCGTTGCCGTCAACGATGAACTTGTTGGCGGAAGCGGGGCAGCTCTTGAAGGGAACACCGCCCAGCTGCTCGACCACGACAGCGGAAGCGTCGGGATCGGTGACCAGCCAATACAGGAAGTCCAGAGAAGCCTGGATGTCCTCTTCCTTGGCCTGGCTGTTGATAGCCCAGCAGTTCTCGGTGCCGGAGCACAGGCCGGCCTTCTCTTCGCCGTCAACGCCGCAGTAGATGGGGATCATGGCGATCTCGTCGGGGTTCAGGTTGAACTTGTCGGCGGTCAGGGCCGCGTACTCCCAAGTGCCGTTCTGGTAGAAGACAGCCTTGCCTTCGCCGAACTCAGCCTCGGACTGGTCGCCGGTGGCGGCGGAGAGAGTGGTGGGGTCAGCGGCGGAATCGGTGATGTACAGATCCCAGATGTTGCGGAAGTTGTCCAGGTAGGTGCCCTTGATCTCGGCGGGCTGCTCTTTCACGCCGTCGTCACGGAACTCATAGTAGAGGGGCATGTTGGCCAGGTGACCGGAGAAGCGCCAGGAAGAGGAGCCTTCCAGGCCGGCGGAGGAGAAGGCGTCGAAGCCCAACTCAGCGGCGCGGGCGTGGATGTCGTCAGCGACGGCCTTCAGGGACGCAAAGTCCTTGATCTCATCCAGAGAGTGGCCGGCATCGGCCAGCAGCTTGGTGTTGACGATGATACCGAAGGTCTCGTAGCAGTAGCCCATGGCCTTCAGCTCACCGGCCTCGTTGTAGAGGTTGAAGTCATTGGTGGTCAGCTCACCGGCGAGAGGCGTTCCGGTCAGATCCAGAGCGTACTCATCCCAGTCCTTCAGGCCGGACATGTTGCCGATGTTGTAGACGGTGGGAGCGCCGTCCTTGCCCATCTGGGCGTTCAGGGTGTTGGAGTAGTCGCCGGAAGCAGCGGTCACGACCTTGACAGGCACGCCGGTCTTCTCGGTGTAGCTGGCGGCCAGACCCTGCAGAGCCTGGTCGAACTCGGGCTTGAAGTTCAGGTAGTAGACGGAACCGGCAGCGGCGGGCGCGTCGGTCTTGGCCTCGGTGGCGGGAGTGTCAACCTTGGCTTCGGTGGGAGCCTTGGTCTCGGTAGTGGTCTTGGAGCCGCAGGCGGCCAGACCCATTACCATGACAACTGCCAGCAGCAATGCAATCAGCTTTTTCATTCGTGTTTCCTCCTATTTTCGTTCCGGCAGAGCCGGATGGTGGTTTGGAAACGATTCCAACGTTTCCATGTCAACATCATAGCGCACTTTATCCAAAAGTGCAACTGAAATTTTTGCTTTTTTGAAAGTTCTGCATATTCAACAATTTTCGGTGCGCTGTTTTGGTGATTATTTCGGCTATCCCGGGATTTGCGGCCGTTTTTACCGATTTGCAGGCGGCGCCGCCACCTTTGGGGTGACGGCGCCGCGGATGTTACTTCTTATATAAGATACGAATGGAATTCAGAACGCACAGCAGCGCCACGCCGGAATCGGCGATCACCGCCAGCCACATGGAGGCGTAGCCGCACAGGCCGAGGATCATGACGGCCAGCTTCACCGCCAGAGCGAACACCACATTCTGCCACGCAATCCGGGCGGTCTGTCTGGAAATGCGGAGCGCCTGAGGCACCGCCGCCACGTCGGAGGTCATGAACACCACGTCCGCCGCCTCGATGGCCGCGTCCGCGCCGCTGCCCATGGCCGCGCCCACGTCCGCACCGGCCAGCACGGGGGCGTCGTTGATGCCGTCGCCGACGAACATGGCCGCGCCCTTGGTCTCCCGGATGGATTGCAGCCGCTCAAGCTTCTGCTGGGGCAGCAGTCCCGCGTGGACTTCCCGGATACCTACGGCTCCGGCAACGGCCTTGGCCGATTCCTCGGCGTCGCCGGTAAGCATCACCGTCTCGATGCCGCTGTCCCGCAGGGCACGGACGGCGTTCTCCGCGCCGGTCTTGATGGTGTCGGCGATGAGCAGATAGCCCTGATAGGCGCCGTCCACCGCCACCAGCACCTTGGTGCCGTATTCCCTGGACTTGGGGAAGGACACGCCCTTCTCCGTCAGCAGCCGCTCGTTGCCGCAGAGGACTTCTTTGCCGTCCAGCTTCGCCCGGATGCCCCGTCCGGCCAGCTCCTCCAGCTCCTCGGGACGGCGCAGCTCCATATTCCGTGCCTTGGCCGCCGCGACGATACTCTCGGCGATGGGATGGGTGGACTGCTGCTCGCAGTTGGCGCAAATCTCCAGCAGCTCATCGCCGCCTACGATTTTCTGCACGGTAAAGTCGCCCTTGGTGATGGTGCCGGTCTTATCCATGACGACGGCCTTGATCTTGCTCATGGCCTCCATGGACTGGCCGCCCTTAAAGAGGATCCCCCGCTTGCTGCCCGCGCCGATACCGGCGAAGAAGGCCAGCGGCACGCTGAGAACCAGCGCGCAGGGGCAGCTCATGACCAGGAAGGTCAGAGCGGTGTACACCCATTTGCCCCAGTCGCCGGTGATGAGGGAGGGGATGATCGCCGTCAGCACGGCGGCGCCTACAACGATAGGAGTATAGACCCGGGCAAAGCGGGTGATGAAGCGGTCGATCTTGGGCTTGCTGGCAGCGGCGTTTTCCACGCTGTCCAGAATGCGGGTGACCATGGATTCGGACAGGGACTTTTCCACCCGGACGGTGAGCTGACCTGTGGTATTGACGCAGCCGGAGACCACACTGTCTCCCTCAGCTACGGAAACCGGCACCGGCTCGCCGGTGATGGGGGCGGTGTCAATGCGGCTGCTGCCGCTGACCACGATGCCGTCCAGAGGGATCCGGTCGCCGGGACGAACCAGAACGACGTCGCCGATTTTGGCTTCTCCCGCGGGAATCTCCCGCACCGCTTCCCCGTCCACCAGCTGCACCACCTCGGGGCGCAGGTCCACCGCTTCCATGATCTGGCTGCGGCTGCGGGCGACGGCTCTGTCTTCAAAATATTCGCCGACGCGGTAGAACAGCATGACGCCGACGGCCTCGGTAAAGCTGCCGGTGAAGAACGCGCCGATGGAGGCAAGGGCCATAAGGAAATTCTCGTCCAGCATCCGACCCCGGGCAAGGTTCTTCACGGCTGTCACAACCACCTCTTTGCCCAGCAGAACATAGGCCGCAAGGCACACGCCCAGTGTCAGCCAGATCAGTCCGAAATGCTCCAGCACCAGCCCCACTGCAAACAGGGCTGCCCCCACCAGGAGCGGCTTCAGGTCTTCCGCCTCCTCGCCGCCGTGCTCGTGACCGTGGTCATGGTCGTGGTCGTGATGATGCTCGTCTTCATGGTCGTGCTCGTGGTCATGATCGTGATGATGGTCATGATCGTGATGGTGTTCATGATCGTGGCCGCAGCAGTCATGATGATGCTCCTGTTCGCCGCCGTGGCTGTGCGCGCCGTCTCTGGGGTAGAACTCCACACCCGGCTCCACCTTCTGTGCGACCTCCTGAAGCTTGGGCAGCAGAGCGTCGGGGTCTTCGGCGGTGATCCGAAGCTGCATCGTGGCGTAGGTGAGCACCGCCTCCTGCACCTCCGGGAGTGCGCCCAGCGCCGCCTCCACCTTCGCCGCACAGTTGGCGCAGTCCAGATTCTCAACTAAGTATACTTTCTTCACCATGGGAATGCCTCCCTAATTAAATGTATATATGAGCATACGCTCATTTGTTGATGTCAGTATACACCCCATTCTTCCCTTTGTCAATAGGAAAAGCAGAAAAATTTGGGCAGCACCGCATGGATACGGTACTGCCCGGATAATCTCATACTGAACTCCAATTAAAATCTTTAGAAAAGATTTTAATTGCCCGAAGGGCAAGGAGTTCATATGAGACTTGTTTTGTGATTTCTTTCCTTATAAATCACAAAACTGGCAGCGCCATTAGGCGATGCCTTCCTGATTAAAATCAAAGATTTTAATCAGGAAATAGTATCAGAAAAGCAGCAGGGATACCCACGTCACAACGTTGTCCCCGTACTGAAACTCGACCCCGCAGCGCTCCAGCGTGGGAATGATGTTGATGCCATGACTTTCCACACAGGGGTGCATCCGCTCCGGATGGCGGCAGGGCAGACCGTCCTCGATGGCGCATCGGGGGCAGATGGCGCAGGATTCCGTGGACAGGATATACGGCCCCACCCCCTGTTCCCGGAAGAAGCCGCCCACCTGGTTGGTGATGTCCTCATGGTCGGCGCGGGTGGCGAGGGTCTGGTTGATGTCGGCGATGTCGGAAACCTCTGTGACGGTGGCGATCATCAGGCAGTTTTTGTAGCGCATACATTTCTCCCGGCACGTCTCCACACTGCCGACACCCGGGGGACACGCCCAGCTTTTGCCGTACATGGGGCATTCATGCTCGCAGATCCACCGGACGCGCTGGGAGAATTCCAGCTCCTGTGGGTCGATAAACTGATAGCAGTACAGGGGAAGCTCCGCCAGCTTTTCCTCCAAAATTTCCCGATTCATCCAAATTCCTCCATAATCCGGGTGCAGCCCTCTACCAGGTCGTCCCAGGTTTTTCCAAAATCTCCCGTATACCAGGGGTCGGCAACGTCCCGGTCAAGCAGCGGCCGAATTTTCTCCGGGTCATCGGGAAGCAGACGTTTCAGAAGCCTGGCATTGCTGCGATCCATATAATAAAGCCGGTCAAAGTACCGCAAGTCCGCGGCAGTCACCTGACGGGCGGTGTGATCGCCGCAGAAAACGCCGTGCCGCTCCAATTCCCGCCGCGCGACCGGGTACACGGGATTGCCGATTTCCTCCCGGCTCACCGCCGCAGAGTCGATCTCAAACCGCTCCGCCGCCCCCGCCCCCGCGGCCAAATTCTTCAGGATGTACTCCGCCATAGGACTGCGGCAGATATTGCCGTGGCAGATGAATAAGATTTTTGTCATTGCTTATATATCCCTTCAAAAGCCTCCAAGCCTTGATATTTCAAGGTTTTTGGCGCTTCTTTCATTTTTGCTGTCATGCCGGAAACCTACGCATATTCCCGTAACTCTACGCAGATTTTCGGGCAAATGGTGTAGTAATTGGTGTAGTGACTGCGATTGCTTCAACCTGATTTTCTCTGCGGCTCCGGTGCGGCAAACCCTCTAAAATCAATGATCTTTGCCATCTGCTCGGCGGCGCGGTCATAGCTCGCATGGGTGTAAACATTCAGTGTGACGCCCACATCGGAATGTCCCATGACATACTGCAAGGTCTTGATGTCCATGCCAGCGTTCGCCATGTTTGTACAGAACGTGTGCCGGAATACATGGGGCGTGATGTGCGGCAGAGGCTTGTCCGGGTGCAGCTTTTGATATTTCTTCATCGCCCAGCGCATTTCATTCTCGATGTGCAGGGCAACCTTCGGACTGTCGTTCTTGTCCAGCAGAAGAAAACCGCTGTACCCGTCGATGATCGTCTCCGTTTTCACGCGCTTGCGGCGGGAGAGGATATTTTGCAGGCTTCGGTAAACCTCGTCTGTCATGGGAATGTAGCGGCAGCCGCACTCGGTTTTGGTTTTCTCCACATAATACTTGCCGCCGCGCTCCCGGACGAGCTGGTGATCTACCCGGATTTTCCGCCCGGTAAAGTCCAGATCAGCCTTTGTCAGCCCGCAGAACTCGCTGACGCGCATCCCGGTTCCCAGCAGCACCACAAACTCGTCGTAATACTTGCAGTAGGTCTTGTCCTCCCGGATGAAATCCATCCAAAGCGTCTGCTGTTCCTCTGTCATGGCAATGCGCTTCTGTGAATCATTGGAAACCACATCGACCAATTTGAAGTCGAAGGGATTCCGACGGATCACATCCTCATTGTACGCCATCTGGAAAGCCGGTTTGACAACGCCCCGAACGCTGGTGAGGGTGCTATATCCCTTTCCGTCCTCGTGTAGCTTCATGATCCATTTCTGCGCGTCCGAAACCTTGATGTCCCGGATGGAACGATAACCGAAATCTTCCTTCTTCACCAGATTCAGCACGAAGTTATAGCCGACTTTGGTATTGTAACGTACGCCCTGCTTGATGCTGATATAGCGTTCCAGCAGTTGAATGACGGTAATTTTGCCTGCGGCATAATCAATGCCATCATCAAGCTGCTTCTGGATTTCCTTTTCTTTTTCCCGCAGTTCTTTCAGATCGGAGGAATACACCGTCTGCCGCTTGCCGCGAATGTCTGTATACCGATATTGATAAATCAGGTCTTTTCTCTGGCTCTCTCCTGTCCGCAGGATGCGTCCCTTGTTGTCTTTTCTCTTTTCGGACATTGTCAAACTCCTTTCCGTGATGGAAAGAGCCTTGATATGACACACTTATTGTATCATATCAAGGCTCCGATTTACACCACAAATTTCAAATAGAATACGCCTGCTCGATGAACTGATCGAACAGGCGGCGTTTAATCAAGCGCTTGTTGCCCACCCAGAGGACGAATTTGCACCGGTCCTCGTTGGTGATCTCGCGCAGTTTGTTGATACCAATGCCGGAGTAAGCCGCGGCTTCCTCCAAGCTCAGATTGCTCTTTTCCCAAATCGGGATTTCCTTCATAGGCAGTTTGTCCTCCACACAAAAATAGCCAGACAGGGCAAGGCGGCAACGAAGTCCGGCAACGGACTTCCAAAAACCTCGAAACATCCCCGATCTGACGGTTGATTTACGATTTTCCTTTTCTTCTATTTTTCTGTTGTTTTGGTTGTCAAAGATAGAAAAGGCCTGACAAAACAGGGATTCTCCCGGCAACCAGCCCGGCAACGGGGCAACAACAGGCTTTGCAACCAGCCGTACTGTTCAGAACGGCATCTCAATTTGCTCCGTGATCTCCACAAAGCCGTCCGGGATTTCTGCGGCATGGTTGCCGCTGTCGGTTGCAGCTCTTTCGCGCTCCCAGCCCTTTTGCCTGCCGTATCCGGCAAAGCTGCGGGGATTGGAGAAATACGTCCAGCCGGTCACACACTGGTTCATGATCTCATTGATCTCGCGGATCTCCCATTGCTTCGGCTCGTCAAAAGCATGGTTCAGCGCCTCCTTGTAAAGCTGCTTGGAACAGACGGTATCGCCCGTGTAGCTGTCCAGAAACGCCTGAATCATGCCCGCTTTCGTGTCCTCCGGCATGAAGTCCTTCTGATGCTCCTTGAGATAGCACACCATTTCCGGGCTGAATGTCAGCTTCCAGCCGCCTGCCCGGTAGATGGTCATTGCCTCCGCCCACACCTGCTGCAAATAGGTTCTGGATGCGGATTCATCCTCCAAAATGTGAACCTCTGCCTGCTCCGGACAAACCTGCACCGGCAGAAAGCGCCGGTTGCCGGATCGGTCGAGGGGCAGGAAGTCCATTGCGTTGGATGTGCCGCCGAACACGCATTGCCGCAGCCGGTCTGCCGGATGGGTTTCGTACGGGATTTTGTAGACCTCCTTCTGGCGGCTCAGAAACGACTTGATTTCCTCAATACTCTTGGCATTGGCGGTGGCGATCATTTCAGACATCTCGATGATCCAGTGCCCTTGCAGCTTGCGGTATACATTTTCATCGTCCAGCTTCCGCAGATCGTCGGAAAACCACTCATCCTTGCCTGCCAGCAGGCGAAAGAAAGTGGACTTTCCTGCGCCCTGACCACCCACCAGACAGAGCATAACCTCAAATTTGCAGCCGGGATGAAATGCCCGATGAATCGCACCCAGCAGGAACAGCCGTAATGCCTGAAAGGTATACTCATCCGCTTCCGCGCCGAGAAAGTGGTGCAGACAGTAGCAGATACGTTCTGTTCCGTCCCATGCAAGACTGTTCAGATAGTCCCGGACCGGGTGATAGCTGTTCTGATGGGCAGCGAGATCGGCGGCATCTATGATTTTCTTCTCGCTTGTCAGGTCGTAATTTTCTTCCAGATACAGCCGGATATACTTCATGTCCGTGTCGGTCATGGAGGCGCTGGAGCTTCGGTCGTAGCCGATGGGCTTCACAATGTCGGTGCGGTCGGTCAGCAGATTGTATGCCATCGCGCCGGAGAGCAGCGGATCGTGCTGAAATACCGTCAGGCAGTTCTTGATACTGTTGCGGACACCGCCTTTTTCCGTGGTGTCCAGCATGGCTTTTACTTCTTTAATGCTCATCGGCGATGCTATACTGCCCACCTGCATTTTGATCTGCTGCCTCATCTGCGGCGGCAAGCTCTGCCATTCGCTGCTCAATGTTCCTCACTTCCTCTCCATATTCGATCACAACGGATGCCCGCGCCTGTATATCCCCGCACAGCAGCTCGTCCAGCAGATATTCAACCAGCGAGAGCTTCTGTAATGCTTCTACAAAGCGCGGATGATAGTCGTCCTCCGGCGTTCGTGGGGCATAGTCCTCCTTCCAGCGGCATAGCAGCCGGTAATGGTCCAACAGCACACGGAAGCAGTAGCGTTCCATGTGCTGATAATTCTGTTCGTCAGTATTTTGTTGTCGCGGCTTGCTCGTCTTGCCCGCGCCATTCTCATACGGAATAGCAAAATCCTGTGCCAGCAGAATTGCAGCTTCCTTGTTGCCGATCCCGTGAAGCCGGGAAACGAAGTCGATCACGTCCCCGGTGGTACCGCAGCCGAAGCAGTAATACCGGCGATCCAGCTTCATGCTGGGTGTGCTGTCATCGTGGAACGGGCAGCGGCACATTCCGTTCCGCTCCACCCGAATGCCGTATCGCTCCGCAGCCTGCCGGGTGGTCACAGACTGCTTGACGGCTTCAAAGATACTCAATAGGCAATGCCCTCCTTAGTGTTCAATCTCCTGCTTTTTCTGCCGCGTCGCGGTATTCTGGCGCTCCTGCTCATGCTGCACCTCGTAGATGTTGTAGTGAATCGCCCAGAGCTTTTTCGCGTCGGCATGGAGCGGCGAAAGCTCTGACTGAATCTCCTTGTATTCCTGCTCCAACTGTTCGCGCTCTCTGCGCCATGCGGTGATAGGCAGCTTGCCATCCTTGAAATACGACTTTAATTTGCGCTCTGCCATGTAGAACGTCCGCAGTTCATCGTCGTGTTCGGCTTTGTACTTCTGCCGGGATTTCTCAAATCGGATGGATTTCAGCTTGTCCGCAGCGGGCTTGCCGGACTTGTAGTAGTCCACCATCCGCAGCAGCTCATTCACTTCCTTGATGCGGGATTGCTTTGCAGACGCAGACTTTTTCAGCGTATCGATCTTATCCTGCATGGAATGAAGCGTAGTTTCCAGATCGTCCACGGTGTAAAGATTTTTGGATTGCAGGAAGTTGAACGCCTCGGCGTAACGCTGCAAATTGGCGTTCTTCGCCTTATTGCTGTACGCGCCCTTGTTGCGGATGCTACAATGCAGCGCCAGCAGATCATTCAGCATAGGCGGCTGGGGCTTGGCAAGCTCGGCTTTTACGTCCTTCAGCCAGCCAATCAGCGCGGCGATTTTCTCTTTGGCTTCCCGTAACAGCGCGTTGGTTTTCCAAATAAAGCGGTTGAGATTGCCCTTGTCGGTGCGGATACCCTTTGCCTCCATTGCCCGGACGGTGGGACCTTCGTGCTGGGTGGGGATCTGCTCCACACCCTGACGGGCAAAGCTGCGGTGGTCAATGCGGCAGTCTAAGCCTTTTTCGGCAAACTTGGCATTGCACATCTCAGCCCATGCCTGCCGCCACGCTTCCAGCGTTTCGGGTTTGCCCCAGTCCGTCGTGGGGACGGCGTTGAATACATAATTGCCCGCCTCATCCAGAACGCACTCTCCATGCTCGTCCAGCACATATTCCCGGCGCTGTTTGTTTCCCCACCTGCCGTCCGGCCCAATGGGACGGATGGGACACATGACGTGAAAGTGCGGGTTGGAAATGCCGCCGTCTTCCTTGTCTGGCTGATGCACGGCGAAGTCCACCACCATGCCCCGGTTCACGAAATTGTCCAATAAGAATTGCCTTGCAAGATCGATGTTCTCCTGCATGGAAAACTCATTCTGCAAGGCAATGTCAAAGCTATATGCAAGCTGTGCTTTCTTGCCGCGCTCGGCTTTTTCCACGGCGTTCCAGAGCGTTTCGCGGTCTGCGTATTCTGGCGGGGCGTGTGACGGGAGCAGAATTTCAGAGCAGATCACGCCGCCTTTTCGGGTGTAGTCGCTGATCTCGCCGTAGTATTCGCTGTGCAGCTTTTCCCCGGCACGGTAGGCGGCAGCAGCCACGGCAGACTGCCCCGCGCTGCGCTTGATCTGCGTCACATGAAAATGAAAGAGTGCGATACTCAGTCACCTCCTGCGTGATTGCTGACGGCTTCCGTGAGCAGTCTTTGTGTGTCCGGCAGAGCAAAGACCTGTTCGGCAAAAGTGTAAAACGCGGTTTCGCCCAACTCTTTCGTCTGCGGTGCGACGCTCTCGATGGCTGCGCCACGGGTGATAAGCCGGTGCGCCCGCTTGCGCCGTTCTCCCTTTTCATAGTAGGCGGCGCGGTTCTCAAGGCGCTGGATTTTGTGCTCCTCCTGTGCAAGCTGGCGTTCGATTTTCTCTTTCTCGGCTTGCAGCTTCTCAATTTCTTTTTCGTGCATGATTTTAACCTCCTGACTGATAAATGATGGGGTGGATAGATACAAAAAGACCGCCTACATTTTCAGTAGACGGTCTTGATAACGATATGGATTTTCAGGCTTTGCGGTGGGAATGGTCTGCGCCAGCAGACTGTTTCCGCTGCAAAGTGTGCTGGGATAGCTGCTGTGGCAGCGCAAGGGGTGCAGCCCCTTGTACGGAGCAACGCGACGCAAAACAGCCCAGACATTCAAACGTCCGGGCTGTCTGCCTCGCAGCGCGCACATACTCCCGTCAGGGGAGTATAGAAGTGCGCCCTTAGTATAATAACTAAGGGAATAGGAACGCTCTCCTGAAAGATTTGCAAAATCAGTTCCTATTCCTATCAATCAGGCTCCCAACGCAACATCCATTTCATGAAATAGCTTTATAATCGTAACCAAACAGGAGCATGAACGGGTGCGCCCTTGGGAGGGCGGCAATTCCTGCTGCCCCATACCTGATGTATAGTCTGTTTATCCTTTCGGCTGCGTTTCATGATTTGGCTGGTTGGGAGCTTTTTTGCTATACCTATATTACGCGCTAGGCTGTGTCGTACCGATTGAGAAGGACATCCTGTAATAACCATAGGAAAGAAGGGTTACTGTGAAAAATGATAATCGCAAATATCTCTCCGTCGGAATTGATGTTGGTGCAGACTTCAGCCTGATGGCGATTGCGCTGCCCTCTCAGGAACTGCTAGGAAAGTCTTACCGGATTTTCCATAACAGCAAGCGCTCTCTGGATGGTGCCATTGACCGCATCTATTCTGTTATGGAACAATACGATCTGCCTGCCCGTATCTTCATGGAATCTACAGGCATTTACCATTTTCCTGTATACCACAAGATGAGAGAGGCTGGGCTGGATGCCTACGTCCTGAATCCACTGGTTACTCACGCCAGCAAGGATATTAACGTCCGTAATATCCACAACGACAAATTTGATGCACAGAAGATTGCACTGCTGGGTCTGCGTCCGGATTTGAAAACATCCATTGTGCCTAGCGATGATGTGGCAGCCATGAAAGCGATTCTTCGGGAATATTATGCAATGAAAAAGGAAACTTCCATGTACATCTGCCGGTTAAAAGACCAGCTTCGGCAGGTTTTTCCGCAATTTATTCCTGTGTTTTCCAAGGTCAACGGTGTTGCAGCCATGGCAGTTCTGTACGAGTATCTGACTCCGGACTCCATCCTGGCGGCTGGGGCAGATGAACTGGAGCGGTTCATGAAAACAGTCATCTCCAAAGGCCCTCTCCACATCCGAAAGAAAGCAGAGGCACTGGTGGAAGCAGCTCGGGACGCTCAGAATTTCGGCCATGGGAATACCGGCGTTTTTTATTTGATCCGGCACTACATAGAAATGATCCGTCTTTTGGACGCCCAGACGAAGCAGATTCTGACGCAGGTAAAAGTCCTTCTGAAGGAACAGAAAAACTCTCAGATGGCAAAACAGGTTCGCTTGCTCCAAAGCATACCGGGAATTGGCTTTCTTTCTGCTGTCACGCTGGTCTGCGAAATAGGAGACTTCTCTGCATTCAAACGGCCCAAGCAGCTTTTCGCATACTTTGGTCTTGATCCAGCCGTCAGGCAATCCGGAAATTTCAGCGGTGCCGACCTGAAGATGTCCAAGCGAGGCTCCCCATACGCCCGACGTTGCATCTATGTTCTGGCGATACAGTCTGTCAGCCTCCGTGTGGACGGCACTGCGAAGAATCCGGTACTGAGATCCTTCTATGAAGAAAAGTGTAAAAGCAAGTCCAAGATGACGGCTCTGGGTGCTGTTATGCACAAAGTCTGCAATATCATCTTTGCCGTTCTGCGGGATGAACGTCCATTCGTTCTGATTACCCCGGAAGAACACCGGACAGCATATTTTTCTGCTTCAGTCAAAGCTGCCTGATTTCCGTTTTCCAAAATTTCAGAGGCCCGTACCGCCGAGCCTCTGTTTTACTGCGCTCATTTTCTTCTGAGAAAGAATTTCAATTTACTGCTTGATTTTTATTAGCAGGACTGTTCCAAAGGGTTGACGTAGGCCGATCTTAGTCGAACTTGCTATTGACCATAGCAAAAAGTTTTTCAAATCGTCCCATTGTTTCGTCTGAAAATACAAGGCTACCAATATTCTTAGCCATATAATTTGCAGGTGAATAATGGTTAAAGGCCTTATTGCCGTTAAGCCGTTTTAACTGCGACATTATTGGTTTATTCGCATCGAGCTCACTAATTTGAACCAATTTTCCAAATGCTCCATTAAACAGCACAAGGTACTCTTCCTTGTCAAATAAATCCTCAATATCGGCGTAAGCTTGCCCCATGATCGAATGGTAATACATAATTTTTTTATCGGCGATAATTTTTTGCTCGACCATGCGCTTCAAGCGAGCTTGGGCTGCCTGATCTGTAAAGGTATCAAGCAAACACACCGTGGATAGCTCATTGCCCCTCATTAACGAAATAAAAGTTGCAATCTTATCAGCGCCACCTACCGGGACGATGGTAATATCCTCAGATAATCCCTCTTTCCCCATATCCTTGAGAATGGTTGAAAAATGGTTGAGATACACCAAATCAGAGATTCCTTCTACCAAAAGATTTTTGGGCGAAACATACAAATTTTGGGCAATTGTATATCCCAATGCCGCTTGCAGAGGGAACAGTGTGTCAGAATCTTTTTCTTCTACAGCGTCTGATACAATACTGCCAATCTTAGGATTTTGCGTATCGTAAACAGTTCGTACCTCATTAAGCTTGAGAGAATCAATCATAAACGGAGAATGTGTTGTATATATGACTTGATATTCTGGTGCCAGTTTCTCGTCAATAAAACGTAGTAGGTCACTCTGTGCAGATGCATGAAGGCTAAGGCCAGGCTCATCCAGTAACAAAATATATTTATTATCCGCGTTCCCTTGAATTTTGCTAAACCAGACGAGGAATGAGAAGAACCACAAGAAGCCTTTACTACGATTTTTCAGAGGTAATGTTACTCTGTGCTTGGAGTTATAGATTCTGATGTTGAGGTAGCGAGCATTATTATCTGCATGTTCAATATCAAAGCGAATTTCGAGGTTTTGGTTGGTTGTCCAATATTCAAACATATCATCAGTGATAGAGTTTGATGTTGCCTCCAGTTGAGCCTTGAAAGCCTCAAAATTTGTCTCAGATTGAATGTCAGAAAGCTGTAAGCCACTCAACTCAAATAATGCTTTTGCAATTTTGAACTCTTCGCTTGACAAACTTCCTGTTGGTTTTCCTGCGGAAAATTCGTTCAAATTGATTCTGCAAGGGAGATTAAAATAATCACTGAAATACCATAGCTTAGGAACAGCTGGCGAGATATATGTCAGGTAAATATACCCTTCCAACGGGTTTTTCCATTTCCCGGCTCCCTTTTTAATTTTATTTAACTCGGTCTGGATTTCTTTCATTCCTGGAGTAGTCTCGTTTTCAGAAACTACATCTTCCAAAGCCGAAAATGAGGCTGCGTCCCGCAGAAGTTCTTTGCCTTGATCGCCCACATCAAAAGAAGTAATCAACCAATTTTTGAACACATTGAAATTAGCTGCAACACCCGTAGTGGTGCGAGTGTTATCATAATAAGATGTCAGCGAAAAAGTCTGCTTTGATATGATACCTTCCCCATATTCATCTTCCACAGATTCAACATCCTCATCCGACAATTCATACTCGCAAGTAAGGACAGCTGGATTTTTACTCTTAGCCTTTATGAGTTCACTTCGAGGATAGTCTAAATCTTTATCAAATTGGAAGTCTACATTATCCTCAAAATAATTTGACTTTGCCAACGCTTCGAGCAATGCAGTTTTTCCGGATTCATTTTTGCCAACAATGCGGGTAATATGGTCTTCAACAGTATACGACTGCTCTGTTAAAAAGCTCTTATACTTGTGTATTGTAACTTTCTTAAGTAGCATATACATTCACCTCTTTCAATCATATAGTGATCGTCTAATGGCATCTCTGTAAACATTTTGTTCAGGCAAGTCAACGGCAGAAAAAGCCTCTTGCACCTTGTAAACAGTAGTGCAATACTCCTCTATTACGCCCAGTGGCTTGATTGTGCCGTCTTCAATTGCCGCGTCTGACAGGTAATCATAAGCGACAAAATGGATTGCTGCGGGCTGTGTTGGAAATTGTGGTAATTTGTTTTTTCCACCCAGCCGCTCAAGCACACGCTCGTACACAGGTTTAGGACAGACAAAGTACAGTCCGCTCCGGCATAATTCTTCTCTTTGCAGAACCTGCCCTTTATAGATGATCTGAGGTATAATTCTTTTCGATACGTTCTCCCAGTTTAGTCCGACCGTATCTTTTTCAATTTCATGGCGTTCAATTAATGCTCTACGCGCATTTTGATAAGTACCAGTAGTATCGATTGTTTGCACTTCAATTGCAGTAAACTCAACGAGCTCTCCGGCTTCATCCAGTCGAGCCAGAATCCAATCTACATAATAAGAGCCTCTACCCTGACGTTTTGGGAGAGGAAGCTCGCCACCCCATCCATGCCCAAATACGGCAATTGCGCCGCCTTCTTCTTTAGACTTTTCAACGGCCAAGCGCCCCGAATAAAGATTGTAGCTCTGGCCAAATGCTTTCAGTGCTATTGTAGCCAGCATTTTGTAGTTGTCTGCGTAAATTCTATTGGGGCAGCAAATCACAGCGGGAGAACCTTCTGATACTTGCCTTATAGCGCATACACCGGATAAAGTACGATTAGTCTTATCTCCGAGAGCCTTCGTGCAGTATGAGGAAAGAAAAGGGCATACTTGTTTAGATGTATTATCAAGTGCAGTAACTGAGGAGTCCTCTGCTCGGTAACCAAAAAACTCCGAAATATAGCCCGACATAATCAATCCTCCATTTCTAAAATTGAACGTAGTGACAGCCCTACAGCCTGTGCCAAGAGCGGCGGAACTGCATTGCCTACTTGTGCGAACTGTTCTGCAAGGTTTCCTGTAAAGACAAAATGATCGGGAAACGACTGTAAACGAGCCGCCTCACGGACTGTAAACGAGCGATTCTGTTCATAGTGGAAAAACGCTCCCCAATGTGGATCGCATTTTGTGAGTATGGTTGATGCCAGCCCGTCCGGAAGAACTCGTCCATATCTTTTAGTGTGATCAGACTTTCGTGCCTTTTGCATTCCTTTTGGCAGCAGCTCATCCGGAATATCAGTCCAGTTTCCGCCAGGTTGAATATACTCCAGGCGTTTAAGGTTTATCGGGGAAAGGCGAGGTGCCTCATGATTCATTACACCTACGGAACCTAAACGAGATCGGCGTTGGTAGTCGCAGAACGCATCACAACGGTATTCTTTAATAACCTCTCCTTGCTCCCCGCTTACTAACGGAGGTAGGTCTCCGATTGCCTCATAAACGGTGACAAAATTTGCATTAGCTTCAGGTGAAGGTTCTTTGATAATCGATTGACCATCAAACGTACTGGTAAAATTTGCTCGAATCGGGGCATGATAAATCGGCTCAGGATAGGCCCCCGCAGGTAAAGCCCTTCCCCGCACTCCCAGTATAATGGTGCGCCAACGCATTTGAGGAACGCCATAATATGGCGCACCTAGAATCCGCACATCTGCACCATATCCCAATTCGGCTAAAGCGTCCAAAATCGCATGGAGTGTTGCACCATGCTCAAATGAAACCAAGCCTGGAACGTTTTCAATTAGGACAGCACGCGGAGCAAAAGCGTCAACAAAACGAAGGTACTCTTTAAAAAGATGATTTCTTTCATCCAAAGTAGTTCGAACTGGAGCATTGATAGAAAATCCTTGGCACGGAGGGCCACCAGCAATTAAGTCAAGTTCTCCACGTTCGATTCCCAATGTTGTACGAACTTCATTTGCATCTAATGTTCGAATATCGGCAGTAAATACGTTTGTGTGTGTGTGGTTTTTTTTATAGGTTTGAGCATATACCGGAACAATTTCAGATGCAAATAGGCTATGGAAGCCTGCCTCAGATAGTCCTTCAGAAAGGCCGCCTGCACCTGAAAACAAATCTATCATTTTTAATCTCTCAGAGTTCATAGTTCAAAATCCTTTGTCCATTCGTATCTTAAATGCTTAACATTACTCTCCAACCGACTGAAGTTCCATAATATCAGCCAAGTCACATTGTAAAACAGCGCAAATACGAACAAGAATATCTGTGGTTACATTTTCATTTTTTCCTAATTTAGCCATTGTTCCAGAACTTAAATGCGCCTTTGTCCTCAAGTCTGTTTTATTCATACCTTTATCAATTAGCAGCTTCCACAACTTGTTATAGCTGATTTCCATTTTACACCTCATCGTGCTTTTGAATTTCTTTTATTATATCGCAAAGCTCGAAAAAATGCAATTAAAATCTATGATTATAGATTTTTTGTTCATCTTATGGTGTAATTAGCTATTTCTTCGCTTCTGCCACACAATGTCATACCCCAACGCGTCTGCAAGCTCCACCGCCTCACCGTAGCGGAGCGAGCCGCGCTTGAGCTTGCCGGAGAGATTGGGAACGCTGCGGCTCCAGCCGTACTCGTCGGAAAGATAGTCCACCACCTCGGTCATGGTCATTCCAGCGCGGACGATGTAGGACTTGATCTCATTGCGATAAGTTTCGGATTTTCTCATATTCAAACTTTCCTCCTGTTTTTTCGATGCGCCCTATGGTAAAATGGGTTTGTTAAATTGTGACACCCGTTCGCCATAGGGCGCTGGTTTTTGATGCACGGCTTTCGGCTGGAAATACTGCCAATGATACGTTGGTCACGGGCAACACCCGCAGCTTTTGCCGTTTGATGTGCCTTTGTGTGAAACGGCGAAATGTCAAACCAGACAGCAAACGTCGTTCGCTGCCGGATAGCGCTCTGTTCCATGCAGATAACCGCACAGAGCAGAAAACTATTTCGCTGTTTTCACTTGCTTTGATTTTTATATTCGATTTTGCCGCTCTTTCCGAACGTCGTTCCTGCCCGGAGGATCGCTCCCGGCGTTTCGTCCCCGTTGGTACGCTCACGCTTTCGCGGTCATGGCGGTTACTTCGCTGGGGGACATATCCCGTTCGGACGGTCATGCAATTTTCAAGGTTCAGGTGCGATTGCAAGACCATTTTAGCGAAAAATATAGCCCTCTCCCGTATATCCAAGATGTCGGAAAACGCGCCGAAAAACGCAGATTTCCACGCTTATGGACAAGACCGGAAAAGGGCAGAAATTTGAAGAGAGGACACCGCTATGCAGCCAAAACTCACCATTCAGGAACGGCTCAAAGACCTGCGCGTGGAGTGCGGTCTGACACTGGAACAGCTATCTGCGGAAACAGGTATTTCAAAGTCTGCGCTGGGAAAATACGAAGCCGACGATTTCAAGGACATCAGCCCGTTCAGCATGGTGGAGCTGGCAAAGTTCTACGGCGTGTCCACCGATTACCTGCTGGGGCTGACAGAACAAAAAAATCACCCAAACACAGAACTGGACGCTCTGCATTTGGGTGATGATGCAATCGAAGTCTTGAAAACGGGCAAATTCAACCACCGGCTGCTGTCGGAGCTGATCTGCCACAAGGATTTCCAGCGGTTTATGCTGGATGCTGAGATTTACGTTGACCGGATCGCGGATATGCGAGTCAACGATATGAATGCCGTGCTGGAAGCTGTTCGGCAGATGGCATTGATGAAAAACGGCGGCGAGGAAAATGACCTGCATCTGCGGACGCTGGAAGTCGCGCAGATCAGAGAGGACGAGTATTTCGGAAGCTTGATTGCAGATGATCTGAAAGGTATCCTCCGTGACATTCGAGAGCAGCATCGTCCCGACACCATGACTGCGGATGAAGTCTCCCTCGCAGCAACCGTACAGGGGCAGTTGCAGGATGCGATGAATTTTGAGGGCAGTTCCGAGGAAAAGCAAGTCCGTTCGTTCCTCGCTACCTTTGGCATTGATTATGACAAGCTCACCAAAGAGCAATTCGTCTCGCTGATTGAAATACTCAAGCTGTCCAAATACTTGAAAAGTCCAATCAACCAGCGAGGGAAAGCACGACCACAGTTGCAGCACGGGAAAGGCAAAAAGAAACGCAGATAAAAATGAAGAGGACATATCCGGCACCGTGGATATGTCCTCTTCATTTTATTCAGAATGTGTAATTTGGGATTGTCACATCAAAGCTCTTCCACAAATGGTGTAATCGTGGTGTAGTAAGCGCCGTTTGAGCGATGAAAATCATTGATATAACAGGCTTTTTCGAGGCTTCTTAGGATACTGCCGTGGCAGATAAATAAGATTTTTACCATTGTTTTCTTCCTATTATATCGCTTTATAAATCAAAAAGTTTCACCTTTTAGAATTTCGTTGGTGTATGACCCGTTACATCTCTTTATCGTTCTACGGCCAATTGGTGTAAATTTGGTGTAACCTCAACCAAGCTTTTGCGCCTTTCCATTTGTCTGGAACTGTAATATCTTCTGCATGGGCATAGGAAGCATGGGTATAGACATTCCATGTCACATCTGCATCCGAGTGTCCCATCAGGTATTGCAGGTCCTTGATTGCCATTCCGGCATTGGCCGTATGCCGCTTCCCGCTGGGAGCTGTGTAACGGTATTGATAAGTAAGATCTTTGTGTTGGCTCTCTCCTGTCCGAAGAACATGGTTTTTATATCTTCTCTCTTTGCGGACATTGTCAAACTCCTTTCCGCCGTGGAAAGAGCCTGAATTGACAGGGTTATTTTATCACATTCAGGCTCCATTTTCCACAGCAAAATATAAAAATCAAACGGAAAATGCCGTTTCCAGATGCCGTTCAAAAGCTCGACGCTTTATCAGCCGTTTGGAGCCGATCCACCAAACATATGGGCAATAGTCATTGCTGGTCAAATCCCGCAGCCTATTAATGCCGATGCCAAAATAGGCTGCCGCTTCTTCAAAGGTCAGATTAGCTTTTTCCCAAATGGGAACCTCGTATTTCAATCAGCAGCACCTGCCTTTCCGAAATATTTTTCTATTTTTGTTCTTTTCGCAAATTGCAAGTGCAAGTTGCGTTGTTAATTTGTTATAGAAAAAAGCACATCACGAAGGACGTGCTTTTTTCCTGTTTTGCTTCGCAAAGCTCGATTAACTGTGATAAAAAGTTGAGGAAACACTCCTTTTTGGGTGGTGGTATCATGGGCGTACACACACATGGGTCACCGCGCCTATCAGTTTGCCGTCCTGGATGATCGGGCTTCCGCTCATGCCCTGCACAATGCCTCCCGTGGATTCCAGCAGCGTCTCGTCCGTCACCTTCAGCAGCAGATTTCGCCCGTCCGTCCGGTCTTTTGGATAAATTTTCAGAATTTCCACAGAATACTCCCGTGGCGTATCGCCGCTGACTGTGGACAAAATGGCGGCCTTGCCGGTGTGGATATCCTCTTCGGAGGCGGTGGGCAGCGGCTCGCCCTTCCAGCCCCGCTTCGTCACGCCGAAAACGCCCTGGGGCGTGTTGCGCAGAAGCTGCCCGATGACGGTATCCGTGTTCGCCGTGCCCTTCAGCTGCCCCGGTTCCCCGCATTTGCCCTTTTTCACGGTGAGAACCGCTGCGTCATAGGCGTCGCCGCTTTTCATGTGCAAGAGACTTCCCTTGGTGTTGCTGACGCCGTGCCCCAGCGCGCCGAATTTGTGGGTGTCCGGGTCGTAAAAGGTGATGGTGCCGATGCCCGCGATGCCTTGCCGCAGATAAACCCCAAGCCGCGGCCCGGAGTCGCTTTGCCGGGTGGGAACGGTCACGGTGCAGCGGCGGTTTCCCCGGCGGACGATCAGCTCCGCGTCGCCGTCGCAGTTTTCAAGCGCCCGGCGGACATCCTCGGCACAGCCGATGCCGGTCGTGTCGATCTGGATGATCTCGTCACCGATTTTCAGCCCGGCGGTTCTGGCCTCGGCGCCCAGAATATCATCAAATGCAGCCACCGTGACGGTATTGTCGCTGAGCTGCAAGCCCACGATTTTTCCCACGGGGATCAGAAGCTCGGTCGCCCGGGCGTTTATAGGAAGCAGCGTCATCGTGACAGCAAAAATTGCCAGAAATTTCCCGATTCGTTTCATTTTTCAGCCCTCCTCATGTTCGTGCCTGCCTTGTTAATATGACCCGGGCAGAGAAACATAACCGCTGTAAATGTCGAAAAATGAGGAACAGACTGGGGGCTTTGGCGTTTTTTGACTTGATTATCATTTGTACGGTGTTGCCTTATATTTGGAAATTGCCCCGTACCGCCGCGGGCGAATTTTTCTTTCTTATTTTGCCTATTGACAAAGTAGGTTGGTGATGCTATATTACCCATAGACTTACTAGGTAAATACCTCGGGAGGAATTAACAATATGCAAGTTTATGCTGATAACGCGGCAACAACGGCCATGAGCCGGACGGCTATCGACGCCATGCTGCCCTATCTCGACAATATCTACGGCAACCCCTCCAGCCTGCACTCCGTGGGTCAGAGGGCGAAGGAAGCCCTGGACGCCGCCCGTGAGACGGTCGCCCGGTGCCTGGGCTGCGAGCCCCGGGAGATCATCTTCACCTCCGGCGGCAGCGAGGCCGACAATCAGGCCATCATCTCCGCCGCCCGCTACGGCGAGAAGAAGGGCAAGAAGCACATCATCACCACCGCCTTTGAGCATCACGCCGTGCTGCACACCCTGGCAAAGCTGGAAAAAGAGGGCTTTGAAGTCACCTATCTGGACGTCCGGAAGGGACACAACGTCACCGCTCAGCAGGTGAAGGACGCCATCCGTCCCGACACCTGCCTGGTCACCACCATGTACGCCAACAACGAGATCGGCTCCATCCTGCCCATCCGGGAGATCGGCGCCGTCTGTAAGGAAGCAGGCGTACCCTTCCACACCGACGCCGTTCAGGCCGTCGGCCACCTGCACATCAACGTCAAGGAGCAGAACATCGACATGCTCAGCCTGTCCGGCCACAAGTTCCACGGCCCCAAGGGCGTGGGCGTGCTGTATGCCCGGCAGGGCATCCCCCTGACCAATATCATCGAGGGCGGCGCGCAGGAACGCGGCAAGCGGGCCGGCACGGAGAATATCCCGGGCATCATGGGTCTGGCGGCGGCGCTGGAGGAGTCCTGCGGGCACATCGATGAGGACACCGCCCGGCTGACAAAGCTGCGGGACAAGCTGATCGCCGGATTGAGTAAGATCCCCCACAGCGCGCTGAACGGCGACCCGGTGCACCGGCTGCCCACCAACGTGAACTTCTGCTTCGAGGGCATCGAGGGCGAGAGCCTTCTGCTGCTGCTGGATCAGGCAGACATCTGCGCCAGCTCGGGCAGCGCCTGCACCAGCGGGTCCCTGGACCCCAGCCATGTGCTGCTGGCCATCGGCCGTCCCCACGAGGTGGCCCACGGCTCCCTGCGGCTGAGCCTGTGCCACAACACCACGGAGGCGCAGGTGGACTATATTCTGGAGAAGGTGCCCGGCATCGTGGCGTATCTGCGGGATATGTCCCCCATGTGGAAGGACCTGGAGTCCGGCAAGCGGACATTCATTCTGTAATGTAAAGGAGCGTTGATTATGGCTTTGTATACCGATACCGTGATGGACCACTTCCTGCA
>OHHU01000429.1_pt1 | contig 25645 bp, 19 predicted proteins | sample 1568151 | NCBI WGS metagenome assembly OHHU01 (sample SAMEA3879572, study PRJEB24766) | human gut metagenome | biome: human-associated habitat; feature: feces | place: USA | collected 1985/1987 | reverse complement strand
GGGTTTGAAGAAATCGGCTCCAGGGAAGATGAGCTGACGGGAAGCCGGGAGTACTGGACGGAATGGAAAGGAGAGAGTATATGATCATCATAAAAAAGGCGGAAGTTCCGATGAACTTCCGCCCCCTGTAAAGCAGGCCGGCGTCAGGCGAGCTCCACCTTGACGCCGCTCTTTTCAATCTGGTCGGCCATTTCCGGAGAAAGGGCCTCATCAGTGATGAGCATGGAAACCTGGGAGGGCGCAACGGTATAGAATGCCGGGTTGTTCGCTACGCTGGTGGAAGGCATAGCGATGATTACCTTGGCATCCGCGGGGATGACGCTCTTGATGAATTCGGATTGCAGCATGTTCTTGTATCCGGCGCCATGCTTGGGGGAGTAGCAGTCCGGCGTCAGCACGACCATGTCAATGCTCAGGGACCCGGCGGCCTTGGCGGCGTCCTGCCCTACATAGACCAGGGCTTCACGGTCGAAGTGCCCGCCCGTGCAATAGAAACTCAGGTTCGGAATGCCTTCAAGCCGGGTCAGCAACGTGGGGTTGTTGGAAACCACATGCGTATCCTTGGAATTGATGTGGTTGCATATTTGGTAGCCCATGGTGCTGCTGTCAATGAACATAACCACGGAAGCGGGAATATTCTGAACGGTTTTTTTTGCAATCCTGATAGACACATCGTCTTGAGTGACAATGTCTTCATGGAGGGATTTATGAGTAAGCGCCAGAGCGCCGCCGTGGACGCGCTTGAGGAAGCCGCGTTTTTCAAGGTTAATCAAATCATTGCGGACCGTTTCATCCGTGACCTTCATCTGTTTGGCCAGAGCGATGGTCCTTGCAGCTCCATGTTCAGCCAGCGTTTTCAGAATGAACTCCTTGCGTTGGGATGCTAAATACATTTGATTTTGTTTTTCTATGTAGAATGTTTACACGTTCTAGGCGTTAAGTTGTTTTCTAACAATTTTTCACTGGAACAGTCAAGCGTTAGAAATTCTAAGTTTTGATTGTTATTGTGAATAATGCAGATTTTATAATGGTGTGACAACTGAATACCGAGAAATGTACAAAAATAATTTCAAGATGCACAAATTTGTTATCGTTATGACAGATTTTATCAATCTGGAATGATGATGGAGGCAGGATCAAAGTTGGGAGTGGGGAGCGAAAGCTGGAGATGGCGCAGTTTTTCTACCATCAGACGGGCGACAACCAGGTTTCTGTACCATTTCCGGTCTGCCGGGATGATGTACCAGGGAGCTTCCGGAGTAGACGTTTTTTCAATGAGATCCTGGTAGGCTGTCTGGAATTCATCCCAACGATTCCGGTCATCCAGGTCATCCATGCAGAATTTCCAAAGTTTATCCGGGTCCTGAAGTCTGGATTCCAGCCGTTTTTTCTGTTCTTCCTTGGAGATGTTCAGGAATAGCTTGATGATGACGGTTCCTTCTTCCGCAAGCATGGATTCAAAGTCGAGGACATGCTTGTAGCGGCGTTTCCAGACTGGGTCCGGGAAGATTTTTTTCACGCGGACGGCAATGATATCTTCGTAATGGGAACGGTTGAAGATGGCGATCTGCCCTTTGGCGGGGACTTCCTTGTGAACGCGCCACAGGAAATCGTGGTCCAGTTCCTCAGTAGTGGGTTTTTTGAAGGGGACTACGTGCAGCCCCTGCGGATCCACCCGGGAGAAGACATGCTTGACGCAGCCGTCCTTGCCCCCTGCATCCATGGCCTGAAGAATAACCAGAATTTTGTGCTTGTGCTGGGCAAAAAGTTTTTTTTGCAGTTCCTGCAGTTCTTCCCTCAGTTTGTCGAATTCAATCAGGGATTCTTCCTTGGTTCCGGAGAAGAGAGATTTGTCATCCGGAGAATAATCCTTTAAACGCAGTTTTTTGCCCGGAGGCACCAGGTAACGGTTCATCGTACGCGAAGTTAGTGTTGAAGATGAGGGTGAGGAGGGGGAAGATGTTTTCACAGCGGCATGTTTGGAAGGAAAGCCGGGCCCGAAGAATTGCTGAAGGGCGTTTTTGATGACTTTCCTTTTGAATTTGGGGAACATTTCCAGTTTGAGATTCTGGAGGGGAATCCATTTCGTTTTTGAAAATTCGGGGCTGCGGTGCAAATCCGTTTTAGGGCGTCTGGTTTTGCAGCGCACAAGAAAGTAGGTTTGTTCCTGGCCTATCCAGCGCGTAACTTTACGGTTGCCGGAAGGGTATTTGTAACGCAGGCCGGGCAGGCGGCTGACAATGGTGTATTCCGTGGGGCGCAGGCCCACTTCCTCCCATACCTCCCGCGCAAGAGTCTGTTCAATGCTTTCGTGTTTAATGACGCCTCCCTGCGGAAAGTGCCAGTACGGGTTGCGGCCGCTGTCCTTGCCCAGCAATACGCAGCCTTCAGCGTCCATGATGATGGCTGCTGCGTTGAGTCTCCAGTTTTTTGCTGTGGGGGGGGTATCCATGGCAGGAGGAAAGGCTTCTTAATCCGCAGTTTGATCCGGTGTTGCCGGCTTTCCGTTTTCCGGCGCGGAGGCTTCCGGTTCATCCTGCCAAATGAAATGTTCCAGCTGGATGCGGCGCGCGTAAGCCGCTGCTTCCCTGGCTCTGGGGCCGGAAGTCTGCGCCAGTTTTTTTGCCAGTGCCAGGGCTCCGTCCCAGTCCTGAAGCTGGCCCAGCAGGCGGATGGAGGCGAAGCCGGCGTTGTAGAACCAGTGCCAGTCCCTGCGTTTGTTGGCGGAACTTCCGCTGGGCGTATGGGCCAGAATGGAGGCATAGTCATCCAGTGCCTTTTTTTGTTCGTTCATTCGTTCATAGAACTGGGCCCGCTGGGTCAGAGCCTTGAATTTCCAGGCCAGTCCCAGGTTGGGCGTGTCCAGGATTTCCGTACAGAGGTTGATGGCCTTGCAAAGAGTGTCCGAATGGGTATCTTCCTTAGCTACCCAGGCATCCGCCTGGATGGAGAGGGCCAGCAGGCGCATGTAGCGCGGCAATGGGGAGGAAAGCAGGTTTTCCAGGGCGGCGATGCATTGGTCCGCTTTCCCCATGCGCAGCAGAACGGAGGCTTCTTCTATTCTGGCAGGCTGGGCGAAGGGGGTGTCCCCCGTGCCTAGGGTTTTGAAGATGTTCAGGGCGGCGTTCAGCGTGCTGCCGGTATTGCTTTGCTGGGCGGCTTTTCCTGCCAGAAAGAGGGCTGCCGCCTGAAGAGGGCTGTCAGGATATTTGGAGGGGAAGGGCTGGAGGACAAGCTGCGCTTCATGGAAGTCTCCGTTTTTGTACAGAAGCTCTCCCAGTTTGAGGTAAAGCATATCCGCCTGTTTGCCTTCCGAATCCAGGGCAATGGCTCGTCGGCAGGACTGAATGGCTCTGGGCCATTCCTGCCGGCTTTCCTCCTCCAGAATATTCAGCCGCGCCAGCTGCATGGTCTGTTCCGGAGACAACTGCTCTTTTTCCAACAGGGGAAGGATAGCCTGCACGGTTTCCAGGTCCGGAGGGTTGAGATTCAGGGCTACTTCCGCCTGGTCCAGCCGCGCCTGGGTTTTCAGGGCCGGAGTTTCCGCCAGAGTTATGAAATTTGCCAGCAATTCGGCAGCCTGAGGGGCCATCCTTTTAGCGGCGTAATGGGCCTGTTCAAAGAGGATACTCTCCCGGAGCCGGGAAGAGCCTGCGGCTTCCTTGATGAGAGCGGCGGCTCCGGAGGCGTCATTGGCGTTCAGGGCGGCCAGGTTTTCATTGAACAAGGCGTTTTCCGCCGTTGTTTCCGAAGCGCGGCGGGCCGCTTCCCGGAAAAGTTTCTGCGCCAGGGAGTAGTCTTTTTTGAGGAAAGCCAGGGCTCCCTGTTGAAAGACGAGGTCAGGGGATGAACCGGGATATTTGGAAATAAGACGTTCCGCATCCTGCAGACGGTTTTTATCCAGCAGAACAGTAATGGTATTCAGAGAAAGAATTTGAACGGGAAGGCTCTGTGGATATTTGGAGAGCCCTTCTTCCGCCATTTTGACGGCGCCTGACAGGTCATCTTTTTCCAGAAGAAGGCTTCCCATGGCATACATGGCCGCCGGCTGGCGGGATGCATCCCTGGCTTTTACCCAGCCGTTGAGTTTTTCCAGAGCCTGGGGATTGGTTTGAAAGATGTCTTCCTCCAGCAGAATGTTGAAGGCGTCCATCAGCAAGGCGGATTCCGCTTTGCCGCCAATGAACGCCAACAGGCGTTCCTCCGCCGTTCCGGCGGTGTGCGGAGCTTCCTCTTCCTGAGGCTGGTACCGCGTTTCCTCTTCCGCCTGTTCCGGATTGCTTTTTTCACGGGCTATTTCCGCCCTGGCAAGAGCCAGGCGGCCCAGATCACGGATTTTTTCCGGATAGGACTTGTTGTCCATAACGGCGGAGAAGGTTTTGATGGCCTGGTCCAGATTTCCCTGTTTGCCGGCCAGCTTGCCTTCTATGAGTTCGGTGTATGAACGGATGAGCCGGTTGCTGTCCGTCCCGGCTTCCGTTTCCGTTTTGAGTTGTTCAAGAATAGCGGCGGCGTCCTGGTAACATTCCTGATTCACCAGCACATCCGCCAGAAGAAGGCGTGCGGGGCGGGAGACGGCGGGGGATTCCGCCTGCCCCAGCCTGCTGAGGGTTTCCAGTAAAAGCTGCCGGTCCTGAAGCTGGCGCGCAAGCTGGGCTTTCAATTGAAGCCCGTAGAGGGAAAGCGGATCCGTTTCCGGGATAGCGGTAAGTTTTTCCAGGGCTTTGGTAAAGGAGCCTTTATTGAAGAGGCCCACTGCCGTCCAGTAGGATTTCATGGGAGAGTCCGACAGTTGCTCCCAGGCGTTCAGTCCTTCTTCCGTTTTTTTGGCGCGGATCAGGGCTTCTGCCAGAAAGGGGCGGATTATGGCTTTTTGTGATTCCGCAAGGTTTTGGGAAGACAGGCATTCCTGGAAGTGTTTGCTGGCTTCCAGCGGAAGGCGGTTTTCCAAGGCTTTCAGTCCCTGCTGGTATTTTTTGTTTTTTAGGAGGTCCTGCCTGTCCTGCGGAAAGGTGTCTCCCGCAGAGGGGGCGGCAGCTGCAGGGGAAGCGCCGCCCAGGGAAAGCAGGACAGCCGCGCAGGATGTGAGAACGGCATGGGGAAAACGGAAGCTGGAAAAGGTTTGCATCATCGTAGGATTATGATTCAGGCCCCATGAAGATGAGCCGGATGTAGCGTTTGCCGGCGGCGGTAAGCTTAGGGTCCTTGCTGGAGCCGGAAACGCGATTGCAGGTCCTGTACAGTTGGGAGAAAGGATGCGGAACGGCCCGGATGACGACGGGTTCCGTGCACGGTTGGCTGGAAGGAGTCACGGAAACGGGAACCCCTTCTCCCGTGAAACTGATTTCCCAGGATTTGGGGTCGGAGGGCCCCGGCTTCAGCAGGAAGGGGTAGCGTTTGACAAGGCTGGGCGGTTCGCCGGAAGAGGGAGACCGCACGACGTATTGGACCGGCAGGGAGGAGATATGGCGAGAGAGGGAAAATTCCGCCCCGTCCTTGCATTGCAGGAGGACGGGTGCCGGGTCAAAACCGGCCAGATTGAGTCCGTTATAGGAACCGTGGCGGTTGGGAGTGCCCAGTTTCAGACTGGAATACCAGTTTTCAAAGTCATCTTGTAGCTTGAGGCAGAGTTCCAGATGCACATGAGCACGCGTTTTGTTCAAACCCACCCCGGAGTATCCCAGCTTTCCAATAACGTTTCCGGTTCCTACCCGGTCGCCTTTCCTGCAGGAGACGGAGGCCAGATGGGCATACAGGCTGTAAAGCGGGCCGTCCTTCAGCTGGTGCTCAATGACCACATAGCGGCCGTAATTGCTATGGGTGGGGTTGGCGGAGGCATGGACTACCGTGCCTCCGGCTACGGGGTGCACGTCGTCCAGCGGCGTGCCGGAAGCATCCCTCCTGAGAGGTTTAATGTCGATACCCTCATGAAATTTGACGGATACGGGGCCTGCCTGGGTTCTGACGAGGGTCCGGGTAAAGCCGTAGGCTCCAGCTTCCCACGGCTGGGATTTCTTCCCTTCAAAATTGCGGTCTACATACATGTAAAAGTCCTGCGGGCGGTTGTCCAGCAGGGCTGTATTTTCCGTGGGGAAGCGCACTACAATATCCGCCGTCAGGAATGGCATGCCCCAAAGGAACAGGAGGATGCCGGTCAGGAGAGGAAAGGATTTGCCGTGCATGCTGATACGAGGGGTGCTGGCTCAGATCCGCCCCCGGCGGGTGCTGATCACGGTACGGTCTTTGTGTTCTTCAGGGTCTTTGGCCTCCTTCTTTTCCTGAGCAGGGTCCTTGCTGGGAAGAAGAGGCTTGGTAACGGCGGCCAGTTTGTTGATGGGTTCTTCTCTCTTGGGATCCGCCGGTGGAATAAATTCCGCCATGGCGGCAAGATCCGCCGGGGAGAACCCTCCCATGACTGCCAGTTTTCCAGAGGTGACAGGTTTGCTGTAAAGGCGCAGGGGCTGCATGGCATGGCCGTTGACGATGGGCAGTATTTGCCTGCCCAGGTTGGCGGCTGTTATTCCTTCCACCCGGCTGCCTAGGCCTTTCCGGACGTTGACGACGATGCCGTAGGTGTTGTCCGGAGCGGGGAAGGAGTAATAGGATTCAATGTCCTTATGGGAAATAAAGGGGGCCTTGCTATAGTAATGGCCGTCCCTTTCAAAGGCGAATTTTTTGCTGTCCGTCGCTCCCGTCTCCATATGAAAGCTGATGGGATATTTATCCGGACCGCAGGAACAGAGCATGAGGGAACCGAAGAAGAACAGGAGCATTTTCATATGCATCCATGATAGAAGATTTAGTTCTCCGGGGGCAAACCAATAAACAGGCATGGAGCGATTTTTGCCGTCCTTACGGCAGAAGGGAGAGTGTTTTTTGAATAATCCTGTCCACCGGCATGAGTTTTCCCGCGCCTTCCGCTCCGCAGGCCAGAATTCCGGATTCACTGGGGCCGAGGATGTAATGATCCTTCCTTTGCTTCAGAACGGCCGCGTTTTGCTGCGTGGCCGCATGTTCCCACATGTGGACGTTCATAGCCGGGCAAATAAGCACTGGAGATTGGCAAGCCAGGTAGAGGGAACTGAGCATGTCCGGAGCGAAGCCATGGGCGAAATTGGCCATGGTGTTTGCCGTGGCTGGGGCTATAAGCAGAAGATCCGCCCGTTGGGCCAGTTGGATGTGCGGGGGAACCCAGTCCGTCTTTTCATCCTCAAAGGAGGAAAAGACAGGGTTGCGGGAAATCGTGTGCAGGGTGAGGGGGGTGACGAATTCAAGGGCCTTGGCTGTGCAGACGCAGTGCACTTCATGACCGTATTTGACCAGGGCGGAAGCGATATCCGCCGCCTTGTATGCGGCAATGGAGCCGGTGACGCCCAGAATGATGCAGGCCATGAATGGGAAAAGGTCAGGCTTTGGAGGCGTTTTTGCCTTCGTCGATAAGTTTCCAGAAGTGCTTGGACTGGCTCAGGATTTCATCTTCCCCGGCAGTCGGGGAAATATTGGTGCGGAACAGGAAATCGTTCAGGCTGTTGGCGTGCAGAACGCGGTGGACGATCACTTTGCCTTCGATGACTTCAAAGTAAATGCGGTAATCTTTGGCGACGTAGCGATAAAGAATTTTACCATCCTTTTCCATCTTGCCGAAACGGGCGTCATCCAGGGTCTGGAGGGTGGATTCTGAGACTTGGAAGTCTCCGAGCAGATCCAACTGTTCCAAGGTGGGGATGCTGGATACTTCCGCAGCGCTGATTTTATTGAAGACGATTTGAAGCACGCCCTTTTTTAAGTGCGCCGGCGGGCGAGTTCAAGCCTGAAAGAAGGTTCTGGGCGATTTTGAGCGGGAGCCGGCCGAAGCCCTGGCATTTACTTGGAGCCCGGATTTGGATTAACGGGGATCCTGCGTGGGGAGGATTCCCTTGCTTGTTACCACCTGGGTGCCGCGGATGACTTCGATAGACAGAGGTTTGTCTCCTGTTAGGTAATAAGTGGCGTCCAGCATGTCTCCGTAGTTGCGAATGGGCGTGTCGTTGATGTTGATGAGGATGTCCCCGGTCTGAATTCCTCCCCGTGCAAGAGGACCTCCGTTGATAAGGCCCTCAATGACGGGGGTTGAGGAGTTGATGTCCAGCAGGCAACCCAGGCGCACTCTTTTGGCTTCCGGATGAGTTGCCAGGAAGGAGATGGCACGGGCGGGCAGCAGGTGGCAGGTTCCTTTGCGGGAAACGCCCAGAACAATGCCGACCAGACGGTTTTCAGAGTCGTAGCATGGTTGGCCGATGGGGGGGACTGCCAGCTTGGGGAACTGGGCGCGGATGAGCCGCAGGGGGAAACTGGTGTCCCCGATGGAATGTTCCATGCCCACGTAAATTCCCTGCGTGGTCTCATTTTTGCTGCTGGCAAAGGACAGTTTGTCGCCGCGTTTAAGAATACCGGGAGGGGTCAGGTCTGCCTGCCCGTCGTATATACGGGCTGGCTCCACCTTAAAGATTGTCAGGCCTGTGAGCTTTTCCTGGGCCCAAACCTGAAGGGGCGGGGTACTTTTGTCCCCGAGATGGTAAGTCACGCCTCCGTTTTTTAAAACCCGGTAGGGAATCAAGGAGGCCAGCATGTCTTTACCGATTTGCGCCGCCATGGTCGCATACGGCGCTCCTTCCGCCTGGGGGAGGATGGCTTCTACCTTAAAAGGGACAGGCACGGCCGTTGCCTGGCAAATCAGGCCTGCAACGGCTATGCCCGTCAATATCGGAGCCAGGTCCATCATGGATTGTTACATCTCAATGAGAACGCGGGATACCGGTTTTTTATCGGCATGGGAATCAGGTTTCAGCTGGTTGTCTTTGGCCGATGTTTCATATGAAGAGTCTCCCGTGGTGAATTCAGGTTTTTCCGTGGGAGCAACTTCGGTTGAGGTTCGTTCAATAGTTTCCTTACTTACGGGAACGGCTTTTTCCGTCAGGAGTATTTCTTCCTTATCCTTGGTGGAGGATACGTAAGATTCAGAAGGTTCATCCATGTTTCCGGATGCGATAATAACGCCTACCGCAGCTAATGTCACGATGGACATGGAAGCATAGACCCACTGCCAACCACGAAAGTTCTGCAGATAATTGTCCAGGCGTTCGAGCAGCAATTTCCAAGCAGAGTGGGCAGCCTGATCGGTTTCCTTTCTGAGATGAAAATTACGGAGGAAATCTTCCTCGAAGGTGTCATGGTAACAGGCTTCCTTGCGGAAAGATGCCAGCATGGCCACCAGAGTTTCCTCTTTATGATCTGTGGATTGTTTATCCATCGTCGTTGATGTTAAGTATAATAGAAGTTAGAATGTGTCAGTCCCGAATTTGGAACTATGCGTTTGACATGGCGGCGGGAATTGACGTTCAATATTTTTTTCCCTGATTAACTTAGATATTCCGCCAGCAGCCCCTGGAGTTCCTTGTGGGCATAGTGCAGACGTGATCTGAGCGTTCCTTCAGAGATACCGAGAAGGGCGGATATTTCCGTATGGTTGAGCCCTTTTACGTCATGAAGAACAACGACTTCCCTGTGTTTAGTGGAAAGTTTCTTCAATGCTTCGTTGATTTTGAGCTGCAATTCATTCAAATGGGTACGGCGTTCCGGGTCCGCCCCGTCCGTTTCATCCGCCATGTTCATGTCCTTTTCCGTATGGTCGCCGTACTCGTCGTCGTCCAGACTGTAGGTCATTCTGCGGTTGCGTTTTTTCAGGAAGTTTCTGGCGTGGTTGACGGCAATGGAGTGCAGCCATGTGTAAAAGGCACTTTGTCCATTAAAGTAGCGCAAGGCCCGGTAGGCTTTGGAGAACGCTTCCTGGGCGATGTCATAGGCATCGTCGTAGTTGTCCGTCATCTGGTACAGGGTAGCATGGAGTTTGCGGCTGTGGCGAATGACAAGTTCGTCAAAAGCCCGCGAATCTCCTTCCCGTGCCCTGGCGACCAGTTCGGTGTCTTCCAAGGTCGTGTATGAAATGGGTGCCGACATGTTGTCGGCAGAATACCCAAAAAAAGGGAGCCGCTACAAGGGCAAATCGTATGCACGGCCCCCTTTACCCTCAAACCAGCGCATGTATGCCACATTAACTGTGGTGTATCCGCCCGGAGTTGGGTAATCTCCGGTGAAATACCAGTCGCCGCAGGGGCCTTCTATGGATTCATGGAGGTTTTCGATGGTCTGGAAAATGACTTCCACGGGGCACGGAGCGTCATGCGGAGTGACCAGGCGGGTGATTTCCCGGGAGATTTCAGCCTCAGTCAACCCTTCGTAAATAGCCTTCACGCAATTGCGCTGTTCTTCCTTGGGCTTGGCCAGTTCTTCCCTGCATGCCTTGTATACTTCTTCCAGCAGACGGGCCTGTCCGTGCTGCTTGATCAGGGAGACGGCCGCCTGGAAGGCAATGAAGTTGCCCAGCTCGGACATGTCAATGCCGTAGCAGTCCGGGTACCGGATTTGCGGGGCAGTAGATGCAATGACTATTTTCCGGGGATTGGTGCGGCCCAGGATGCGGAGGATGGACCTTCTCAGCGTAGTGCCGCGGACAATGGAGTCGTCAATGGCGACGAGTACATCTTCCGGCCCTACGGCGCCGTAAGTGAGGTCATATACGTGGGAAACCAGCTGCGCACGGCTTTTTTCCTGCGTGATGAACGTGCGCATTTTGATATCCTTGTGGGCGATTTTTTCACCGCGCGGCCAGCGTTTCAGGATAGCGCTGTCCAGCATGTTTTCATCCAGGGTGCCGTTTCTCAGGGCCTCCAGGAGCTGGGCATGCACGCGCTTGCGGCGGTAGACGCGCAAGCCTTCCAGCAGGCCGTAGTAGGCGGTTTCCGCCGTGTTGGGAATGTAGGTGATAGCGGATTTGTCAAAACGGTCTTCAAGAGAATCCACGATTTGGGGGGTCAACGCCGCGCCGAGCGCTTTGCGTTCCCGGTAAACGATAGGATCGTTCCCGCGGGAGAAGTAAATTTTTTCAAAGGAGCAGGGAGCCGGTTTCAGAGGGGTGGTAAATTCCGTAATGGCATGTGTCCCGTCTGCTTTGATGGAGAGCATATTGGCCGGCGGAAGTTCTTGAACCTGTTCGCTTTCCACTTCAAAGACGGTCATCAGGGGAACGCGTTCGGAAGCCACGGCAATGAATTCATCCGTAATCAGGTAGTGGCATGGGCGAATGCCGTGCGGATCCCGCAGGCAGAAGTAGTCCCCGTTGCCGATGGCTCCCATGATGGCATATCCGCCGTCCCATTGCTTGGCGGAGTTATGGATGATTTCCTGAATGTTAAGCCGGGAGGAAATGGCATGGGGAATTTCCGGGCCGGGCATGCCGCTGTCCCGCAAGGCGCGGTAGAGGTCCGTATGGGCTTCATCCAGGTGATACCCTATTTCTTCAAGGACAGTCTGCGTGTCCGTTCCGAAGACGGGGTGCTGGCCGCGTTCAATCATTCGCTGGTTCAATTCCGGCGTATTGGTCATGTTGAAGTTGCCCAGAACCATCAGGGTGCGGGTTGGCCAGTTGGTGCGGCGCAGGTAGGGGTGGCAGGAACCTTCGTCAAAGAGGCCGGAGGTGCCGTAGCGGAGATGCCCCATCAGGATTTCCCCGCCGTAGTCGAAGTTGTTTTTGATGTCTGCCGCATCCTTCAGGTTGACCAGGCCGCGGCGAACTTTTTTATTGAGCTTCTTGATTTGCCCGTTGAAGATGCTCGTAAGGGCGTCTTTGCTGGCGTCCCGGGTGCGGAACAGATAAGGCTGCCCCAGGGGCATGTTCAGCTTGACGCAGCCTATGCCCGCGCCGTCCTGTCCGCGGTTGTACTGCTTTTCCATCAGGATGAGCAGTTTGTTGAACGCCCAGAGGGTGGAGCCGTATTTATCCTGAAAATAAGAGAGAGGCTTAAGCAGACGAATGGCGGCTACGCCGCACTCGTGTTTAAGAAAATCGCTCATGGGATGATGATGAAAAGATTGTCCTGTAAGTGTGGCGTATCCGTTGCAAGGAGATGGTGTTTTTATTCGCCCTGTACTTTGACATGAATGCCGCGGCCTTCTCTCAGCGTGCCGATGACCGTGCCGCCCGGACCTGCCTTCAATGCGGCTTCCGCATCTTCAGGTCTCACGATAGCTACCCAGCCAATGCCCATGTTAAAGGTGTTGAAGCGGTCCTGCGGATCCACATGCTTCAGGATTTTCTGGGCGGCGGTGTTGTCCCAATAGGGAATGGAGAGGTCTGCGCCGTAGTCGCCCAGGAAGCGTTCCAGGTTTTCCGGGAGGCCTCCCCCCGTGATATGGGCGTATGCCTTCGGGGTGACATTGAAGCGGCGCATATCTGCCACCACGTCATGGTACAAGCGGGTGGGCTGAAGAAGGGAACGGAGTTCCTCTTCATCAACTACATCCGGATTTTCTTCCAGAATGCGGCGGATGAGGCTCCAGCCGTTGGCATGGAAGCTGTCGGATTTGTAGCCGATGAATACGTCTCCGGGCCGGACGGTTTTCGGATCAATCAGTTTGCTTTTTTCACAACAGCCGATGCAGAAGCCGGAGAGTTCCACGATGGATTCCGGCACCACACCGGGCATTTCCGCCGTTTCCCCTCCGGCCAGGATGCAGTTGCAGGATTCCAGGTAGTCGCACATGCCGGCCACCAGGCGGGTGATGCGGGAGCGTTCCCGTTCCAGATTGGAGATGCCCAGATAATCCAGGAAAAGGAGCGGGTCGCCGCCCGTGGTAAGAATGTCGTTGACGTTCATGGCCACCAGGTCTTTGCCGGCGGTTTCCACCATGTCCAGTTCAAAGAGAATTTCCGTCTTGGTGCCTACGCCGTCGCACCCGGTGACGATGACCGGTTCCTTATAGGAACTCAAATCATAGGCAGCGGCGAAAAGGCCAAAGGCCTGGTGAAGGGATCTCTGTTTTTGCGTTCTTTTAACGTGAGAGCTGATGTCGGATACAAAAGCGGCTGCTTCTTTGGTATCGACCCCCGATTGCTTGTAGGTTAGTTTGCCGGACATTGAACGGATGAACTGGGTGTACCAGCATCCTAGAGGAAGGCTCCCTCCGCGGCGAGTGAAAAAAGAAGTATTTTTGCCATAGACCGCGCGGGAGGAGCTGTTTTCATTCCACTTCTATCTTGCAGTCGCGCCGGAGCCACCAGGCATCCAGGGAGAATTTGCCCGGTCCCGTATAGAAGATGGTCAGATAGATCAGCAGGTAGATGGCCGCAAGTTCCTGCGCTCCCCAGCCGGAAAGCCCAAGGACAAGAAAGAGCGCTACACACATGTTAATAATCAGGATAAGGGCGGCCAGACGGGTGAGGAATCCCAGCAAGAGGAGGACGGAACATCCGAATTCCGCGCCTACGCACAGCAGCAGGGACAGAAAATTGCCGATTCCCAGAGGATCCTGGAACGCCGCCCAGTTTCCGCTGATAAGCATGCCCAGTTTGGGAATGCCATGCACAAGCATCATGACTGCTACGCCCAGGCGCAGCAACAGAACGCCGAAGTCCATACTGGTGTTGGTGGCCAGGGGGCCAAGCAGGCGGCATGCGGATGATTTGCTTTTATTCTGTTCCATGCACTGTAGACCGTTTTGGAGACAGAAATGCTCAATTAAAACAGGATAGAAATGAGTTTCCGGGATAGCGGGGAAACTGCCTGTGACGCAGTCATGCCGCCTGCCGCGGGTGTGTGCGGGCGGAATAGCGTGTGCCGGGCTTATGGGAACATGCAGGAGTTCCGCATGTTCCCATAAGCGGTTCTGGAAGTTTTTAATATTTTTTCGCAGGAATGAGGCGGAAAGCTGCGGGGGATTGGGAGGACTTGATTTGCAGGGGCTTGGTCGGGTCTTTTTGAGTTTCCGGGCCAATGGCGATGATAAGCCTGTCCTTGGGATGAATGACGGTGGAGTTTTCAAAGATGAGCGTATTGGTTCCGTCCGTCAGTTTCCATCCATCCAAAAGGATGCCGGAGTTGCCTGGGTTGTTGATAATCACGTTGCCGGTGCCCGGTTCCAATCTGGGGGCGGGCTGCTTAAGCCTGAGGCTTTTTGCCAGCTTGGCAAAGGTGATTTCCGCAATGCGCCGTGCGCCCTGTTCCGTAGGGTGCAACCCGTCAACGTACCATTCCGGATGGTCGGAGAGCGGGTGCAGCGCGTCAAAGAGACTGACTTTGTACTTGCGCGCTACGGCGGCGATCAGTTTTTCCGCTTCCGGGCGGTTGGCGGATGAGCCGTTGTCCGAGCCTGCATATTTACGTACGTCCGGATAGCAGTTGCCGGGAAATGCCTTTTTGTTGAGCGGGCCGCGGTAGTCCGGCCCCAGCAGCCCCCAGGCAAAGAACCGTGTTTTGGGATTGGCGTTTTTCCACGCATGAAGCAGAGCGTCATAGCCTTTGGAGAACAGTTCGGGGTTCCACCAGCGGCCCGTGTCGTTGATGCCAAGGTTGCAGATATAAATATCCGCCTTGAATTCCAGGGCTTGCTTGTGTTCCCTGGTGCTGCCGTACCAGCGTCCTGCCTGGCCCGGGTAGTCGCCTGCCGTTTTTCCGGGATTGCCGAAGCCTCTGACGTCAAAGTCCGGCCCCATGAGTGTGGCGAGCACTTGCGGATACCGGGTTTCTCCGGGTTTAAGGCCGGTGCCGAAGGTGATACTGTCCCCCACACAGGCTACTTTGGCGGGAGCAGCTTGTGCCGCAATGCCCAGTGAGAGTGTGGCTGTCAGAGAAGCGAGGATAAGATGAAGGTTCATGGAGTGATGGTGTGGTAAAAGTTATTTTTTCAGAACAGGTTCGTCCGTCCGGAAGGGACGGGCGGGGAGCTGGTTGCCGTTGACCAGGTTGGGGGTCACGAAACGGTTCCAGCAATACCGGGCGTGTTTGGGGGATTTTACTTCCGGTGATGAGAGGCGGATAACGGCTGTGTTGCCTTTTCTGTTTATGATTTCCGCTGCGGCGGGATGATAAGTTCCGTCCGTCCCGGCAATTTCAAACTGGGCCGGTTCTTTGCCGTCCGTGGTGGTCAGTCCGGCAGCTTGATCCAGTTGAACCAGGATGTTGGAACCGGAAGGTTTGAAGGCCTTGAGGGCAGGGCCTTCACAGGGGATCTTTTTACCGTAAACCTTGTTCAGGGCAGTATTTCCTGCACGTTCCCCCACAGGGCGCTTGAATGGAGGATGAACGTCGGAATTGGTGGAGCCAAGATCAATGGTGTTGACGCTGTAAACTTTTGGAACGGTTTTGGCCACGGCGTCCTGCATTTCACGGAATTCCGGCCATCCGGCACGGATTTTTGACGGGTCGTTGATGCGGGGGAGCTGGATCATGACGAAAGGCATTTCCGGGTTACGGAAAGCTTTTCTCCAGGAGGAGATCATGGTTTTCAGCAGCATGCTGTTTTGGGCATTGTCAATGATCTCCGCATCGGATTCGCCCTGATACCAGATGACGCCCGTGATGGGGAGGGCCGTTGTCCATGCGATGCCGGATTCGTAAAGGAACGCCGGCTTGTAGGGATGGTCCGGAGAGCCCTGGTTCAGACGCGGAGAGATGTTTTTCCTGGCCCGTCCCCTCACCCAGTCGGAGATAAGGGGGGAGTCCAGCCAGTGATTGCCGCGCAGGGTGCGGAAGCTGTTGTTGGCATTAATGACCTGCCGGGGGATCCACGCTGCGATTTCCGAGCCTCCCAGGGAGGAGTGGATGATGCCTACCGGAATGCCCAGCCCTTCGCGGAGTTTTTTCCCGAAGTAGTAGCCCACGGCAGTCATTGGCCCTGAGGTGGCGGGAGAGCTGGCAGCCCATTGCCCTTTATAGAAGTTGTCCGTGGTGACGGCGTCAAAGTCTTTCGCGGAGTAGGGGGCATTGTTGGTGTGGGCTTGCGGAACGTTGTTGAGCAGACGGAGCTGGTCGTCTCCGGAAGCCGCTATGTCTTCTTTGGCCGTCGTGGTCTGGTTCAGGCGGAACAGCATGTTGGATTGGCCGGAAGCCAGCCACACTTCTCCCACGAGCACATCTTCCAATTTGGCGGAGTCCCCGTTTTGCACGGCCGCCAGCGTCTGGCCTGTGGCGCAGGGAGGCATGGGGGGCAGCGTGACGCTCCATTTCCCCTTGGAGTCGGTTTTTGTTTTCAGGGCAGTGTTTCCAAAAGTGACGGTTATTTCCCTGTTGGGGGCGGCCGTACCGGAAACGGGAATGTTTTTCCCGTGGGGAAGTACCATATGGGAACCGAAGACCCGGTCGAACCGGGGCGTGTCCGCCCACGCCGCATGAAGGGCGATGGCGGCAGCCAGGATGCATGAAGTATGGAGGCGCATGGTTTGGGGGTTATTTGAGAAGGAGTTCGTCCCGCGAGAGGCCGGTCAGCCTGCCGAGCCGTTTAATCAGGCGGGTCATGATGAAGACAAGGGCTGCCAGGATGGGGATTCCGATGATCAGGAAGCCCCACCAGGTGATGCTGCCGATGGCGGCGTTGTAGGCCACTTGCTGTTCCGCTTCCGGCTGTTGTATGACGGAAGACATGAAAGAGAGGCTCAGGAAGAAATTGCCGATGGAGGAGGCAACCAGCGTGCCCGCCAGAATCCAGGACGAGTTTGCCAGCAGTTTCTGATAAGCCCGTTCCTCGCCGTTGGCGGCCACCGTTTGTTCTATCCTGCGCACGTCGAATAACTCCGGCGTGTAGATAAACATGTTGAGAAGGGGCGTGCCGGCGGACCGGGAGACGACGACCGCCGCCGCCAGGATAAGGGGGATCAGGGCTTCTTTTCCGGCGAACAGCCAGGGTGTGGCGCTGTGGATGCGCCCTTCCGGGCCGATGACGAAGATGCTGATGACACCCGTCAGCAGCACGCCGGCCATGCCTACGACGGACATCAGGTCAAATTTCCTGGAGACGACCAGGGAACGGATACCATAGACAAGGGGGAGGGAAAGGGCGATGACGAGGGCCCATACCGGGCCGATATGCCAGAAATTTTCTCCTTCCGGGCGTTCCAGGGGATTGGCGGGCCCCGCGCTGCAATAGTCCAGAATCAACACCGGGAGGAGGATGTTGATGAAAATCCCCAGCAGGGAGGACTGTGATTTGTTTGGCGTTTTATCCATGAATTCGGAGGGAAATATTTGTATCATACGCGAATGCGCCCCTGCAAGTTGCAACCCCGTGTGTGACAGTAAAGACCAGAAGCGGGGAGAGCCGTTTTTTTATTCGCAGGCGGCTTTGCGGAAATCGTGGCATCTACGGTATCTTCCGTTCTTTTGGCTGGACACGGGAGGGAAGAATGTTCAGCTTCTTCCGTGACTTTGACAGATCATTTTTCCCCATGACTCAAACATCTTCTTTTTCGGCTCTTGGTATTTCACCGGAGATTCTGGAGGCTATCGAAGTGCTCGGCTTCGATACTCCTTCCTCCATTCAGGAGCAGGCGATTCCCGCCGCGATCAGTGGGGCCGATATTGTGGGGCTGTCCCATACGGGTTCCGGAAAAACGCTTGCCTTCGCCATTCCGGCCCTGGAGTGCATTGAGCCTGAGGAACGCTGCGTTCAGGTGCTGGCTCTTTGTCCTACTCGGGAACTGGCCGTTCAGATTTGCCGGGAGGTGGACAAGCTTGCTTTATTTATGGACGGCGTTTCCGCCGTCCCCATTTACGGGGGGGCTTCTTTCCGTCCGCAACTGGACGCCCTGCGCCGCGGGGTGCAGTTTGTGGTGGGGACGCCCGGACGCGTCATGGATCTGATGGAGTCGGGGGCATTAAGGCTGGACGGACTCCGCATGCTGATTCTGGATGAGGCGGACGAGATGCTGGATATGGGTTTTCTGGAAGACATCGAACGCATTGCGGAGGCCATGCCGGAAACGAAGCAGACCCTGTTTTTTTCCGCTACCATGTCTCCGGAAATCAACCGTCTGGTGAGCAGGTTCATGAAGGAGCCCATCCAGATTTCCATTGAACGGCCTACGCTGACGGTGCCTACCATTGAACAGGTTTATTACGAAGTGGTGTTTTCCTCCCGGATTGAGGTACTCAGCCGGCTGCTTGACACCGGAAAGATTAAAATAGGGCTGGTGTTCGCCAATACCAAAAAGGTGGTGGATGACGTGGTGGACGGTCTGACGGCCCGCGGTTATCCGGTGGATCGCCTTCATGGGGATATGCCCCAGATGATGAGGGAGCGCGTGATGGATTCCTTCCGCAAGGGGAGCCTGCGCCTTCTGGTGGCGACGGATATTGCCGCTCGCGGCCTGGATGTGGACGATGTGGATGCCGTGGTGAATTTTGAATTGCCGCGTGATCCGGAGGATTACGTGCACCGCATCGGCCGCACGGCACGCGCCGGCCGCAAGGGGAAGGCCATCACTTTTGTGGGGCGCCGTGATTTTTCCCTGATGAGCCGCATTGAACGTTTCATCGGCGTTAAGTTGACTCCGGAACCTGTGTTGACTGCCGTTCAGGTGGACCAGCTCCGGACAGAGTCCCTGGTGGATGATATCCTGGAACGTCTCAAGCCGGATGCCGTGCTGCCGGAGGAATTGAAGGAAGTGGAGGCTGCGCCGGAGGCCATGGCTGCGGCCCTGTTTGACTTGCTCCGGGAACGTACGCACCGGGAAGTGCAGCCCATTCCGGAAGACAAGCCCGCCCGCAGGGCGCGGCGTATGCCGCAGACCGGGGAGGAGGCGGAGAGCCCGCAGAAGGGTTACGCTGTTTATGAATGGAGGCCGGATGATTGGCTTGCGGCCCAAAGACATAGCCGGGTTATTTTACAATACGGTGGAAATGGAAAAGGGAGCCGTGGGCGATATCCGGATTTTCCCCAAGCATTCCCTGATAGAAGTGGACGCTTCCGTGGCGCCCCTGCTTCTGGAGGCCCTGGCGACGGCTACCGTCTGCGGCTATGAAGTTAATGTCCGTGAAGACAAGGGGGCTCCGGAATATTCCGGAACTCCGCGCTCTTCCCGCCGCAATGGAGGATTCCGCAACAGTTACCGCGGAGAGCGGGACCGCAGTGACCGGAGCGGATTCAGGGGAAACCGCGGGGGCTTCCGCAGTGACCGCGGCGAACGCTGGGGCGAACGTTCCCGCAGGGACGACAGGAAGAAGCGTTTCTGATGCCTTCGCTATTCCGGACAGGGTTATTAACGCTGTTCCGGAATTGGCGCGGACATTTTGGAACGTTCCGGTTCATGATTGCTGTTTCCGCCGGTTTCTGTATTTTCTGCCCGGCGGGGGGATTGCCGTTTTATTCAGGATAAAGCATGGCCGGGCGGGGCTGGTGACCGGGGCGCCGGGAATGCAGGAGGAATTTTCTCCCATTCCTGGCTTCAGCCAGAAAAGCCGCTCATTGGTGCAGTATGGCGGGTTGTAGTTGTTCCGGCTGTGAAGGCTGGTTCCCTGATGTTTTTTGCCGATAATACTGGCGATTCAATCCTCTGTGCCCTTTCCTCGTAATTTTCTTGAGGGATGAGAAAATTCATGTAAGATAACGCTTTATTTTAACGTCTTTTTTAGAGTCTATTTTCTTTGAATCATGAAGCTGGTATCTTTACTATCCGTTCTTCTGACTTCCCTGGTTCCGTGCATGGGTGCTTCCGGGCAGGCAACGAAGCCGGCTGCCCGGTCTGTCAAAACTTCAAAACCCAATGTTATTTTCATTCTGGTGGACGACATGGGCTGGGGTGATCTGGATTCCAACTGGAGCCAGCAGAAGCTGAATGGCCGGACGGTGGAGAGAAAGAACGAGTTCAAGACTCCTGCCCTGTCCGCTCTGGCTCGGGAGGGGATTCAGCTGCGCCGTCATTATTCCGCCGCTCCGGTTTGCGCTCCGGCGCGCGCCTCCCTGCTGCTGGGGGTGCACCAGGGGAATTCCCGCGTGGTGAGAAACAACCGTTTCGACCAGCCTATTGAAGATTCCCATACGCTGGGTACCGTGATGCGTGATGCCGGGTATGATACTGCCGCCATTGGCAAATGGGGTGTAGGCGGCGGAGGCCAGAGCCATGTGCCCATGACCGCCGGCCCCCATCAGCGGGGATTCAATTATTTTTACGGTATCCTGGACCATTTGGCAGGGCATTTTCACTATCCTTCCGAATCCCGTGACGTTTTCGAATACAACGGTTACGCTTCCAATCCCGAGTGGAAAAATATCAAGGACCAGGTGCCCCAGACGGCTTATTCCACGGATTTATTTGCCGCCCGCGCCAAGCAGTGGATTGTGGACCAGCGCAAGTTCGCCCGCAAGACCGGAAAGCCGTTTTTCCTGTACCTGGCTTTTCCGGCGCCCCACGGCAATCTGGTGGTTCCGGGGGTTCCCTATCCTTCCGGCGGCGGATTGAAAGGAGGCCTGCAATGGGTAAAGAAGGAAGGCACGGAATCCGTGAATACGGCTTTTGACGCCAAGGCGGAAAAGAATAAGGATACCTATATTCATCCGGACAATTCCCGTTTCCCGAATGATGTGGCCAAACGTCATTCCACCATGATCCGCCGCGTGGACGATGCCGTGGCTGATTTGATCCGTCTGCTGAAAGATTTGAAGATTGACGATAATACGATGATCGTTTTCTCGTCCGACAATGGCCCCCACAATGAGGGTGGCGCCGACTCCAGGCACTGGCACGGAGCGCAAAATCCGCAGTTTTTCAAGAGTTATGGCATGATGGACGGTATTAAGCGCGATTGCTGGGAAGGAGGCATGCGCGTGCCTACGCTGGTACGCTGGCCCGCCCGCATTCCCAAAGGGCAGATCAGCCTGCATCCTGGACAGTTCCATGACTGGCTGGCTACGCTGGCGGATGTCGCCGGGGTGCCGGTTCCAGCCCGCAGTGACGGCGTTTCCCTGCTGCCGACGCTGACCGGTCATGCGGACCAGCAGAAGCCCGGCATTGTTTATGCCGAATATAATTTCGCCGGCAAAACGCCGGAGTATAAGGATTTCCTGGGCGAACACAAGGGAGCGCAGCGAGGCCAGCAGCAGATTGTTTTTGTGGATGGATTGAAAGGCTTGCGCATGGGGGTGAAGGATGCGGACAAGGATTTCATGATTTTTGATACTTTGAATGATCCGCAGGAAAGCAAAGATCTCGCATCCTCCAAGCCGGAACTTCAGGCCCGCATGAAAGCCGCCGCTTTGTCCAATCGCCGGGCTTCCCTTCCTTCCAAAACAGTGTTTGATTCTGCGCTGGTGCCTGCCGTGGATGTGAAGGGAACCGTTTCTCCCGGGTTGCGATGGGCCTTGTATGAGGGGGATTTTCCCTGGGTACCGGATTTCCGCCAGTGGAAGAAGCCTGCTTCCGCCCATGGCGTGACGCCTTCCCCATCCGTGAAAATGAACGGTTCGGACAAGCGCGGTGTGGAGCTGACGGGATATGTGAAGATTCCAGAGGACGGAGCATATACGTTTTATCTGACCACGGATGAAAATAAGGGCAGCAAGGCTTTTGTCCGTCTGCACGGCATGGAATTGATTGACGCGGACAAAACTTATGAGCCGGGGGCCGAGGTCTCCTCCGATCTGGGTGACCGGAAGAATCCCGTTTATTTGAAAGCTGGACTTCATCCCATCCGCATTGGCTATGTGGGGAACTCCGGTACTGCCTCCAAACTGGTTTTGAAGTGGGAAGGTCCCGGTTTGTCCAAGAAGGAGATTCCCGCCTCCGCCTTCAGCCACGGGAAGGAATCCAGGTAAGCGTCCCCATGAGCGATCTGTACGAGTATCAGGCAATTGACGGTTCTTCCAAAGGCCCGGTTGACCTGGTGCTTTTGCTGCGGGCCCGTAACCTCGGCCGCCTGTCCAACCGGACTTTGGTCCGGAAGGTTCCCGGCGGAGACTGGAGGCCTCTGGCCTCTTTTATCCCCTCCATGACTGTTATGGATGATGATGGGGAGCCCTCCGTTCTGCCGGATCCCGGTTCAGAGCCTGGAGGCGCCGACTCCGGCTGGAGCAGGAAGAAGTACTGGATACGCGTCATCAAGGCATGGTGCCGTTTTGAGGGCCGTGCCGGGAAAGGGGAGCTGCACGAGGTTTTTTCCAGAGTGGGGGGTGCGTGGCTGGCCGTGGCGGGAGTCCCCTCTTTTGCGGAATGCGGTTTTTTCCCGTCCCTGGTTCCGTGGGTTGAGCTGGTTTCCCCTCTGCTGTACGTGGTGCTCGCCGTGCTGTCTATTCCGCTGGCGGCTACCATGGTCCGGCGTCTGCATGATGTCGGGAGGAGCGGCTTTTTCCTGGTTTTTCTGGCCGTTCCCTTCATAGGGTGGCTGCTGTTGTGGTATTTATCCCATGGGGAAAGCCGGATTGGAGAAAATAAGTACGGAGATCCCCCTTGGAATTAAGAGGTGTTGGAATCCGGACCTTGTAAAGTTGCTACAAAGTTTTTGACTGCGTTTGCGGATTTGAGGGAATCATCCGGTTAAAAAGTTTTTGCATGGCCATGGCCAGCAGAAGGGAGGAGACCAGCGTCACGATGAATACTACGCTGATGCTTTGGGTTCCATAGAGGTCCCAGCTGAAGTGGTAGCCGAAAATGAATCTGTGATTCAGCCACATAAGTGCGGAATAAGTTCCCAGCAGCGTCAAGAGCGGTGTGAGGCGGAGTTTCCGGGTTATCCAAGGCAGACACCAGAGGGTGAAGAGAAAGATAACCGTCAGGGTTTTGGCTTTTGAAAAACTGAAGAGATGGATGGATAGTATTTCAAGAGCCAGCAACAGGATTGCTCCCAAGCTTTGGGAAATTGAAAGAGCAGAGAGGCGTGAAGCCAGAAAGGCGCACATGTAGCCGAGAATGAAGCAGGGCAGGAAAGGAGGGAAGGAATAGGCGATTCCCGGCAGGCTGGGAATGTGGGCCGTACTTTGAAATAAAAGGGACACTCCCAGCAGAGCTGCCATGGACGGGACAGGCGCAATGTGATGCGTGATCCACGCACAGATTGGATAAAGGGCCATGGTGGCTGCCGCGAAAAGAGCCATGTACCACCAGTCGGGATAACAGGGCCTCAATCCTGTTACGACAAGCAGGCCATTTTTCCAACCCATGTCGGCAACGGATGGCAAAATGGGCAAGGGGAATGCCCAGGAAACCAGAATAGCCAGAAGGAGGCATAAGAAATAAATTTTCCAGAATTTAAAGTAATGGGAAAAGCCTGTTTTAATGAGGGAACCGAAGGTTGGGGATGAATTTGTTTTCCATCCCATAGCGTACCCCGTGATGAAAATAAAAATGGGCACGCAAATTTTAAAGATGGGAGCGGCTTTGGTAAGCTGGGGAGCAATCCATGCCGTATCCACACCTGCGGGTAGAGCGTATAAGCCGAAGACATGATGAAAGATCATGAAGAGAATTCCATACCCTTTGAGGATAGCGGAATCTTCCCTGGAAAAAGAAAGATGCTGTTGAAGGCCAGGAACAGTAAGGGCAGAGAAAAAGCTCATCTGAGACGTAGCTCAACGGATTTCCAATCCGAAGTCAACACTCTATTTTGAGAACAAATGGGTCATCAAAATGAAAGGGGAGGAAAAGCGGGGTGGGAGAAATGTTCCTTTTTTCTTTTTCAACCCATATTGCTTTTGGGCTTAATTGTTTTCTGGATATGTTTGCTCTTTCGGATTGGAAATCCGATTCTTGAACATAAGAAAAAGGCTGCTCCAAATGAATGGAACAGCCTTTTTGAAAGGAAGGATGAGATTTTTATAACTCTACGGCCTTGGAGAATTCCTCCACCGTGTCGCAGGTGCAGACCAGATTGCGGTCTCCGTACACATTATCCACCCGGCCTACATACGGCCAGAATTTGTGAATAAGGAGACCGGAGACCGGATAAGCCGCTTCACTGCGGGAGTAGGGGTGCCGCCATTCGTCGGCGGAGACCATTTCTGCGGTATGGGGCGAGTTTTTCAGGACGTTGTCTTCCTTGTCTGCCGTACCGTTGATAATGGCCGTGATTTCCGCATGAATGCGTTCCATGGCTTCAATGAAGCGGTCCAGTTCTTTTTTGGGTTCCGATTCCGTCGGCTCCACCATCAGGGTGCCCGGAACGGGGAAGGACATGGTGGGGCCGTGGAAGCCGTAGTCCATGAGCCTTTTGGCAATGTCATCCACCGTGAGGCCGGCGTCATGAGTGAGCTGGCGCGGATCCAGAATGCATTCATGCGCCACCAGCCCCTTGTTGCCGGAGTAGAGAACCGGGAAGAGATGTCCGAGTTTCTTGGCAATGTAGTTGGCGTTAAGGATGGCCATTTCCGTGGCTTCCCTGAGGCCGTCCGGCCCCATCATGGAGAGGTACATCCAGCAGATGGCGGCGATGGAGGCGCTTCCCCACGCCGCAGACGCTACGGCCCCTTCTTCATGGCCCAGCGTGAGGTGCCCGGGCAGGAAGGGTACGAGGTGTTCCGCTACGCCGATGGGCCCGATGCCGGGACCGCCGCCGCCGTGCGGCATGGCAAAGGTTTTATGCAGGTTCAGGTGGCAGACGTCCGCGCCAATGCAGCCGGGGCAAGTCAGACCTACCTGGGCATTCATGTTGGCGCCGTCCATGTACACCTGGCCGCCATTGGCATGGACGATGTCGCAGAGTTCCTTGATTGTCTGTTCATATACCCCGTGCGTGGAGGGGTACGTGACCATGATGCAGGAGAGATTGTCCTTATGGGCTTCCGCCTGGGATTTCAGGTCTGCCATGTCGATGTTGCCTCTTTCGTCGCATTTGACGGGCACCACCTTGAGGCCGGCCATGGCGGAGGATGCGGGATTTGTTCCGTGGGCGGAGGTGGGAATGAGGCAGACATTGCGGTGGCCTTCTCCGGTGTGCTTCTGGTAGCGGCGGATGGCCAGTAGCCCGGCATATTCCCCTGCGGCGCCGGCGTTGGGCTGGAGGGATACGGCGGCAAAGCCGGTGATTTTCGCCAGACGGTCGGACAGGACGGAGAGCATTTCCCGGATGCCTTCCGACTGGTCCGCCGGAACAAAGGGATGCAGGGAGTTGGCTTCCGGCCACGTGATGGGAATCATTTCAGAGGCGGCGTTCAGCTTCATCGTGCAGGAGCCCAGAGGGATCATGGCTTCATTTAGAGCCAGGTCCCGGGATTCCAGGCGGCGGATGTAGCGCATCATTTCCGTTTCGGAATGGTAGGAGTTGAAAGCCTTTTCCGTGCAGAAAGGCGTCTGGCGCGTGTGGACGGGATCCCAGGCAGGAGCGTCGCAATCGCAGGCAGCGGATGTTTCCGCACCTGCAAGGGCGGAGGCCAGTGCCGCTATATCCGCACAGGTTGCGGTTTCATCCAGAGAGATGGCTGCGTGGTCGGCATCCACCCTGCGGATGTTGTACCCGGCTTCCAGGGCTTTTTGCACCATGGCGTCCGCTTGTCCGGGAACGGACAGCAGCAGGGTGTCAAAGAAGTTTTTGTTTTTAATGGCGATGCCGGCTTCCGTGAGCGCCTTGTACAGGCTTTTGGTTTTCAAGTGGATTTCCGTGCCGATGCGTTTGAGGCCTTCCTGTCCGTGGTATACGGCGTAAAAGGCGGCAAGCACGGCCAGGAGCACCTGGGCGGTGCAGATGTTGGAGGTCGCCTTGTCGCGGCGAATATGCTGTTCCCTCGTTTGCAGGGCCAGGCGGTAGGCCGGGCGGCCCAGGGTATCTATGGACATGCCGATAAGGCGGCCGGG
>OHHU01000426.1_pt1 | contig 25811 bp, 20 predicted proteins | sample 1568151 | NCBI WGS metagenome assembly OHHU01 (sample SAMEA3879572, study PRJEB24766) | human gut metagenome | biome: human-associated habitat; feature: feces | place: USA | collected 1985/1987 | reverse complement strand
CACTCTGGTTTTGACTGAATAGGAGGATAATCCGGTTCATTTCCGTATACAAATCCTTTACAAAAGGATCATTCGTTTTATTTGGGTACCGCAAAGCTGTATCCCCATTACGAACCGACTCAAAGAAGGTAGCTATCTTACGGTTTATACCGTTCATCCACCGGATTAGTAACAGAGTTATCAACAGGATAATACACAGACATACAAAGGATAAGAAGTAAGAGGTACCGGTTATCAACAATACGGACCCAAGTAACGCGAGAAACACGATCAAGGAGACGATTCCTATAATCTTCAAGTATAAACTCCGGTTAACCATAGCTACTCTCCTTATAATCTACAATCCGTATTTCCGCATCTTATTATAAAGGGTCTGGCGGCTAATATCCAATTGTTGAGCCGCAAGCGTCAGGTTCCCTTTCTTTTCTTTCAATACCTCGGCGATAAACTGCCGTTCCATATCCTCCAACGTACAAGGATGGGAGACTTCCGAAAGCTCCTCCACATAGAAATCATCGGCATCCAAACGGCATTTATCCACAAGTAAGACCGTACGTTCGACGATTTGCTGCAACAAGGCCAAATCACCCCGCCCGGCCATATCGGATAACTTATCGACCGCCTCCGCTGTCAGACGAGGCAATGGTTTCGCATAAGCCTCCGTATATTTCTTTAGCAATGCATTAATAAGAGATTCGGCCACAGATGAAGCCTTATCTGTATTTGATTCCATACGGTGTTCCCACACATGGACAAGGGTTTGAATAAGTTTCTCGTTATCCCAAGGTTTCACGATAAAATCCGCGGCTCCTTCTTTTATACCACGTACAGCCAAATCGATATCAGCGTAAGCAGTAAATAGCACGACGGGTAATGACGGTTGCATTTTTTTTATTTCGTGCAACCAGTAAAGCCCTTCATTGCCGGTATTAAGCCCACTGCTGAAGTTCATATCAAGCAATACCACCTGTGCATTCTCTTCACGCAGCACGGCAGGCAGTGTGATAGGTGAGGTGAGGGTAATGATACGTTCAAAGCTATTCTTCAACAGCAACTTAACGGCAGAAAGCACCCCTTTATTATCGTCTACCACAATTATGGTTCCTTGCATATTTATAATCTTTTGGTTTATTCTTGAAACAAAGATAAGTATTTGGCGCCTAACCTCCTAAGCAGTGTCTAATTATTAGACATAAGCTTTTTGGAATAGCAATAAACCATTACTGTCTAATTATCATACACTGCTGTCTAATTATTAGACACTATTTGTATACGTTTAAAAAGATAAATTGTTGATAATGAATGAATCTTAAGTTTTGGCATGCTTTCTGCTTTTATATAAACAGAATATCATATCAGACTTTAATAATAAACATTATGATTGAAATTAATGACATCAGCAAAGTATTCCGTACGACGGAAGTAGAAACAGTAGCATTGAACCATGTGAACCTTGAAGTGAAAGAGGGAGAATTTGTGGCCATCATGGGACCGTCAGGTTGTGGTAAATCAACCCTGTTGAATATCCTGGGACTACTGGATAATCCGACGGAAGGTTCATATAAGCTTCTGGGACAGGAAGTTGGAGACCTGAAAGAAAAAGAACGTACCCGTGTACGGAAAGGTAAACTAGGCTTCGTATTCCAGAGCTTTAACCTGATAGACGAACTGAATGTATATGAAAACGTAGAGTTACCTTTGACGTATCTCGGCATTAAGGCTTCCGAACGTCGCCGGATGGTGGAAGATATATTGAAACGAATGAATATCAGCCATCGTGCCAAGCATTTCCCGCAACAGCTGTCCGGTGGTCAGCAGCAGCGTGTAGCTATTGCACGTGCTGTGGTAACTAATCCTAAATTAATACTTGCCGATGAGCCGACCGGTAATCTGGATTCTAAGAATGGTGCGGAAGTCATGAACCTGTTGACGGAATTGAATCGGGAGGGAACGACGATTATTATGGTAACACACTCTCAGCATGACGCTTCGTTTGCACACCGTACGATACATTTGTTTGATGGTAGCGTAGTGGCCAGCATTGCGGCACAAGGAGTATAAGTTTATAAAGAGATTGAACTATGAAACAACTATATTATGTCATACGTACCCTGTTGCGTGGGCGCGGTTCGAATATAATCAAAGTCATTTCCCTTGGACTGGGATTGACGATGAGTATTCTACTGTTTTCACGTGTGGCTTTTGAACAAAGCTACGACACTTGCTACGAGGACTATGATAATCTTTATCAGATATTTTCCATATTCTCGGCTGATGGTGAACAATTCGAACCGCAGAAAGCGAACTGCGGCCCGGTAGCGGGTGCCATTCTTGAAAATTTCCCTCAAGAGGTTGAATCCGCCACCAGTATTGCTTATTTCCTGGGTGCACCTTTATATAATGGCTCTGTTCGTTTCGATGCCAAAACTCTGCTGGCCGATTCGCTTTTCTTTCGTACCATGGGCATTGAGGTGCTGAGTGGAAATCCGGAAAAGGAGCTGATGCAGCCCGATGTCATTTTCTTGGCCGACCGACTGGCACGAAAGATATTTGGTGACGAAAATCCCATTGGGAAGGTATTAAATTATAATAAAGAAATGCAGTTCACCGTGAAGGGCACTTACGCTGACTTGCCGGCGAATGCTACGATGCGTCCCGAAGGTGTTGTGTCTATGCCTACGAGTTGGAATCGTGGTTGGGGTAACTATTCCTGGCGTGGAGGCGACAGCTATTATGAATACATCCGCTTTCGTCCCGGAGCCGACAAAGAAGTCGTGAACGCCCGTCTTGATGCCATGATTCAGAAGTACCGTCCGGAAGAAGACAAGAAGGCCTATGGATACACCGCTTTCGTGAAACCTATTCGTGACGTGTATCGTAACGAAGACCAAGTGAAGCGCATGGACACCATCATGAGCATTCTTGCCCTTGCAATTCTTTTTATTGCAGCGCTGAACTATGTACTGATATCTATCTCTTCGCTTACCTATCGTGCCAAAGCGGTGGGCGTTCATAAGTGCAGTGGTGCAAGCGGAGGCACAGTATTTTCTATGTTTCTGTTGGAGACGGGCATCATCATTGTGCTGGCTTTGATGTTGATGGCCTTGATATTGCTGAATTTTCAGGAGTTTATCGAAGATACCACTGCGGCTAAGTTAAGTGTACTTTTTGCACCGGATCGTATCTGGGTACCACTTGCCGTAGTGCTGGTTCTGTTCATTGTAGGTGGCGTGCTGCCGGGCAGATTGTTTGCCCGGATACCCGTATCGCAGGTTTTCCGTCGCTATACAGAGGGTAAGAAAGGCTGGAAACGTCCGTTACTTTTTGTTCAGTTTGCAGGCGTAGCTTTCATATGCGGATTGATGTATGTGGTGATGGCGCAATACAATTATGTGAAGGATAAAGACATGGGCTACAATCCGCGCCGGGTAGCGGTGGGTAGTGCTTACTTTGGCAAAGCCGAGGAAAGCGAACCGGCGTTGCATTTCTTCCGTGGACTGTCTTATGTGGAAGAGGTATCTTGTGCTGTCAGTACCCCCATTTGGTCTTACAGTGGTTCGATGATTCAGGGTGAAAGTGGACAAGCGCTCTTCTCAACCCGCACCAGTCGTGCTCCCGAGGATTATTTTAAGATGATGGGCATGACCATAAAGGAAGGTCGTCCCGCACGTGCCACTGATGAATTAGTAGTGAATGAAGCATTTGTGGAACGGATGCGTTGGGGAGACAAAGCCCTGAACCACCCGCTGCGTATGGAAGGTGAAAATTATAAAGTAGTGGGTATATTGAAAGACTTTCATATCGGTTCCTTCTTCGAGCCGCAGGATGTCATCATCTTTGGCTACACACGTACTTTTGGTAATGCCGTTCACGTGCGTCTCAAGGAACCTTTTGCTGAGAATCTGCGTCGCCTGAACAAAGATGTCGCCGAGGCATATCCGGACAAAACAATAGATTTCGGCGGAATGGAGCAAGAGATATTGAATGAATACAATCCCGTGCGTGTGTTTAGTAACGCTACCATATTGGCGGCAGTGACCATGTTCTTTATCATGCTGATGGGGCTGATAGGTTACACCACAGACGAGGTGCGCCGTCGTTCAAAGGAAATTGCCATCCGCAAGGTGAACGGGGCGGAATCTACGGGCATACTGGAATTGCTCTCTAAAGATATACTTTACGTAGCCGGACCTGCCGTTATTATCGGCACGCTTGCTTCATGGTATGTCAATGGGATGTGGATGGAGCAGTTTGCTACACAAGTGCCGCTTACCTGGGTCGTATATGTATTGATTGCATTGGTCATTTTGATTATCATAGTCGCTTGCGTCATCTGGAAATCCTGGAAGATTGCGAATGAGAATCCGGTGAACAGTATCAAGAGCGAATAAAAGAATTAGGGTATGAAGCAAATCTATTATGTCATTCAAACGTTGCTGCACGGTCGTGGTTCCAATATCATCAAAGTTATTTCCCTTGGGTTGGCCCTGACAATGAGTATCCTGCTTTTCGCCCGTGTAGCATTTGAGAAGAGTTGTAATACCTGCTACAAGGACTATGACCAACTCTATCAGGTGCTTTCCGTCTGGACTGTGGATGGAGAACGTGACAACGAACCCAACGAGATGAACTTACCGGTAGTTGCAGGATTCATTCTTGAGAATTTTCCGGATGAAGTGGAATCTGCCGTTAATGTCTGCAAGTACATGGTTTTCGGTCCGTTGTACAATGGTAGTGTACGTTTCAGTGACTATAAGATAATGGCTGATTCTCTTTTCTTCCGTACCATGGGGATTGAGGTGCTGACGGGAGATGCCGTACAGGAGCTGCAACAGAAAGATGTTGTCTTCCTCAGTGACCGTTTGGCCCGAAAAATGTTCGGTGATGAAAATCCCATCGGGAAAGTGATAAATTATGATAAACAGATACAACTGACAGTGAAGGGCATATACGCAGCCTTACCGGAAAACGCAACCATGAATCCTGAAGCTGTCATCTCCATAGCTACGGGATGGAGTCGTGAGTGGGCGGAAAATACCTGGCTGGGCGGAGACTCTTACTTCCAGTATATCCGCCTGCGCCCGGGCGTGAAAATAGATGTTGAGAAGTTCAATGCCCGTCTGGATGCCGCTATCCAGAATTATATTCCACAAGAAGAAAAAGAGAGTGTGGGATATACGGCTGTGATACAGCCTATTCGTGAGGTATATCTCAATAGCGATACGGTAAAGAGCATGATTTCTATCATGAGCCTTCTTGGTTTTGCCATTCTCTTTATAGCTGCGCTGAACTATGTTCTCATCTCTGTTTCTTCGCTTTCCTATCGTGCTAAAGCTGTGGGGGTACATAAATGTAATGGTGCTTCGGGTGGTTCGGTTTTCGGTATGTTCCTGTTGGAAACAGGTATCATTATTTTACTGTCGATAGGAGTGATGGTGCTGCTGTTGCTCAACTTCCGTGAAATGATAGAAGAGACTATGGAAGTTCAGCTAACCTCCCTTTTTGTACCGGGGCGCATTTGGGTGCCGATGCTGGTGGTGCTTGTGTTATTCGTCATAGGTGGTGTATTGCCCGGACGAATGTTTGCCCGTATACCGGTATCTCAAGTATTCCGTCGATACACCGAAGGTAAGAAGGGCTGGAAACGTCCTCTACTTTTTATTCAGTTCATGGGAGTAGCCTTCATCTGCGGACTGATGTGTGTGGTGATGGCACAATATCATTATGTGCTGAATAAGGAGACAGGTTACAGTGCAAAGCATGTGGCTGTTGGCGATCTACAGTTTGCCGATGATGCGGAACGGGATGTAGCCCGTCAGTTTTTCCGTGGTTTGCCTTATGTAGAAGTTGTCGAATCGGCAAGCTATCCGCCATGTATCGGAATGAGTGGCATGATGATACTGAATGAAAGCGGTAAATCTATCTTTTCGTCACGCTATTGCGTAGAAACCGAAGGCTATCCGCAAATGATGGGAATGGCATTGAAAGAAGGGCGCATGGCCCGTGAACGTAATGAGGCAGTGGTGAATGAGACTTTTGCCCGGATAATGCGTTGGGGAGATGAAATCCTGGGGCGTGTGGTACACAATAGTCATACCAGCCTTGGTGATCTCAAGGTAGTGGGAGTGTTGAAAGACTTTCATACAGCTTCTTTCTATGTTCCGCAACAACCGCTTATTGTCCGGTGTGGTAAGTTTGGCAATAGCATTCATATTCGCCTGAAAGAGCCTTTTGTCGAGAACCTGAGTAAACTGAACAGTCAGGCGTCCGAAGCCTTTCCGGGTAAAACCGTTGATTTTTATCCGTTGGAACAGGAGATGCAGGAGGCATATAGCATTGTACGTGTCTTCCGTGATGCCACCATATTGGCAGCCGTCGTGATGCTTTTTGTAATGCTGATGGGATTGATAGGTTACACTACCGACGAAGTGCGCCGCCGTTCCAAAGAAATTGCTATCCGTAAGGTGAATGGTGCCGAAGCGTCGACTATACTGGAATTGTTGTCGCGTGACGTACTTTATGTGGCAGGACCGGCAGTCATCATCGGTGTCGTAAGCTCGTGGTATGTCAACAGGATATGGATGGACCTTTTTGCGGTGCAGGTACCGTTGGGCTGGCCTGTATATGTATTGATTGCGATTGCCAATCTGGCGATAATCACAGCATGCGTCATCTGGAAAGCCTGGTATATTGCCAATGAGAATCCGGTGGAAAGTATTAAGAGTGAATAAATAAGGAAATAGAAAGATATGAGACAAATTTATTATACCATTCAGATTTTGCTTCGTGGACGGGGCAGTAATTTCATTAAACTGATGTCTTTGACACTGGGCTTGCTGATAGGTATCCTGCTTTTCTCACAGATAGCTTATGAGCTGAGTTATGAGAATTTTTATAAAGACCCGGAGCGTGTGGCCTTGATGCGCTGTCGACGAGTGAAGGACGGTGTTCCCGATAAAGAATATGATTACAGCACTTTTCGTCCTGCTGCTGCCGACCTTTGGGAAGCGTTGCCCGACTTGATAGAGTCAGCCAGCCTTTCAGTCAACTTCTATCAGCCCGATTTTTATATCGATGACAAAAAGCTGGACAATGTGCATCCTATGTTTGCGGATACACTTTTCTTCCACACTATCGGACTTGATGTGCTGCGTGGTGACCCGAAGGAATTGGGTACTCCCTTGTATGCTTTTCTTTCAGAGGACAAGGCACGTGAACTTTTCGGTGATGAAGATCCGGTGGGGAAGACACTTTCCATGGGTAAAATGATGGATATCACTGTGCGGGGTATCTATCAGAAGATGCCCGGAAATACGGTTTTCCAGCATAATATTGTGATTTCGTTGTCCACTCTTGAAGAGCATATCTTTGGTCGTGGTAACTGGAAATCCAATGACATCTACAATGTACTTTTCCGTCTGAAAACTCCCGATGGTGTAGTAGCCATGAACGATCGTATTCAAAAGGCCGTAGAGCGTTATACAGAAACAAAAGAAGGTACGGACGTTATGGAGTTCAGTGTGCTGCCTTTGCCCGATATTTATCTTAGCACTCCCGACACCGTACGCCGGTTGGTTATCCTGGGAGTACTGGGCTTTTCCATCTTTTTTGTTTCCATTATGAACTATGTGTTGGCGGCAGTGGCTTCATTCAGTCGGCGTGCCAAAGCGGTGGGAGTGCATAAATGTTGTGGTGCCGACGGGGCGCATGTATTGGGAATGTTTATGTGGGAAACAGGGCTACTGGTGCTTGCTTCCATTGTTGCTTGCCTGGCGTTGATGTATCTTTTCCGTGAAGGAATAGAAGACTTGTTGCACGTCAGCCTCATGGAACTCTTTACCTGGCATAACTTGTGGGTGCCGGGACTGACGGTATTGTTGCTGTTTTTTGTGGCAGGTATTCTGCCCGGCAGGATGTTTGCCACGATTCCCGTAACGCAGATTTTCCGCCGTTACACTGACAGTAAACGTTCCTGGAAACGAGGTTTGTTGTTTGTGCAATTCATTGGTGTGGCATTTATTCTGGGTATGCTGATTACTACTATCTGGCAATATCAAGACCTCATGACACGTGATATAGGATTTAGAACAGAAAGATTGGCAATAGGGCAATATCGCATGGAAGACCCGCAGGGGGTGGAAGATGCTATTCGCCGTCAACCTTATGTGGAATCGGTGGCCCGCAATAGTAATTCGCTGATTGCGCATTATAGTACGACGGGACTGACGGATATTCAAGGGAATTTTCTTTGTCCGTTACACTTCCAGAATGTTACGAAGGACTTTCCGCAAATAGTAGGTTTGAAGCTGGTGGAAGGTTCCTGGCCGAAACATATCGGTGAAGCTCTTATCGGCCGGAAGGTGGTGGAGACTATGAAGTGGGGTGATAAGGCTTTGGGACAACGTTTGCCCGTCAATGCGCAGTGGTTGGGGCTTGACAGTCAACCCACAGTAGTCGGCATTATAGAGGATGTGCGCAACATGGGGTTCTTTATGGAACAGACCTGTACGGCTTTCATCCTTTCCGATTCCCGTAACTATGCTTTCAATGTTCGATTGAAAGAGCCTTTGGACGAGAACCTTGTCCGACTGAATGCTTTTGTAAAAGAAGCGTATCCGAAAGCGGCTTTGGAATTTACGACCTATGCGGATATCCAACGCCAAAACTACAGTGATGTATATCGCTTTCGTAACACCGTCTGGGTTACTTCTCTTTGTATTTTCTTTATTGTGCTCATGGGGCTTGTGGGTTATGTAAGCGATGAAACTCAACGTCGTTCCAAGGAGATTGCCATCCGTAAGGTGAATGGCGCCGAAGCTCCTTCTATCCTTAATTTGCTGGCGATGGATATATTGAAGGTGGCTGTCGGTGCGGTGGTTATTGGTACGGGTTTTGCCTGGTATGTTTCCGGTGTCTGGCTGGAACAGTTTGCCGATAGTACCTTGCCTTCATTCGTCTGGTTCGTCCTGTTGGCATTGGTTTTACTATCACTCATTGTGCTTTTGGTGGTTCTGAAGGCTTGGAGTATAGCTAATGAAAATCCTGTACAGAGTATTAAGAGCGAATAAGCCCATTTGATTGCTTTAACCTTGCCTACAGATATCTGTGGGGCAGAATAAAAAGGGTGTAGCCTTTCAGGCCGGATGGCTACACCCTTTGATAAGGATGGTGTAGCCCTTTGGTACTTAGGGCTACACCCTTTTTAGTTGAAGGTTATACCTTCTGTTTGAGTGGTACAAATTACTTACGCGATACTCTCTTTGTTTTTCTTTCGAATATACGTCCATAACACTGCAAGTGCCGTTAGGAAAGCGAAAAAGTCAGCCACCGGCATACTGGTCCAGATACCATCCAATCCTATAAAGCGGGGGAAGAAGATCAGACCGGGAAGTAAATATAAGAGTTGCCGGGTAAGTGAAAGGAAAATACTGATTTTAGCCTTTCCGATACTCTGGAAGAAGTTACCGATAACAATCTGCGCACCCACCAACGGGAACATCAGCACGCAAATGCGAACACCGCGTGAAGCAATGTCAATCAGTTCCTGATCGTTTGTGAAGATAGCGGACACTGCATACGGGAAAAGCTCGCAAATGAGGAAACCACTGCTCGTGATGCACACACCGGTCAGAATACTCAGTTTCAAGGTTTGCTTCACACGGTCATGCTTCTGTGCCCCGAAATTATATCCCACAATAGGCTGCATACCCATGGTTAATCCTAATACAATCATTATATAGAGAGTGAGCAGGCGATTGATGATGCCGTAAGCTCCGATGGCCATATCACCTCCGTGGCGTTGCAGAGAGTTGTTGATGATAATCACAATGACACAGGCGCACACATTCATCAAGAAAGGCGACATTCCGATCGAAAAAATACTGCTGATGATGCGCTTCTTTAGTTTCCAGAAGTCCGGGCGGAAGCGCACAAAGCTGTCTTTATCAAGGAAATGTTTCACTACCCATACCATACCGATAAACTGCGAAATAACGGTCGCCGTGGCAGCTCCGCGAATACCCCAGTCAAAATGGAAGATAAAGATAGGAGCAAGGATGATGTTACAAACCACGGTTACCATGGAAGTCAACATTGCCTTTTTAGGATATCCCGTGGCACGCATGATATTGTTCAGTCCGATCATCGTGTAAGTAATGGGTGTTCCTGCAAGAATAATTTGCATGAAATCCCGGGCATAGGGCAGTGTATCCTGGCTGGCACCGAAGAACCTTAATATTTCATCCAGAAACAAAAAGGCGAGTCCGCCGAAAACAACAGCATTGATCAGACAAAACATCAGCGTATTTCCCAATACCTCGGTAGCTCCATCCAAATCTTTCTGCCCCAAACGGATGGATGAGATTGTAGATCCACCTGCCGACACCAATGTACAGAATGCTACCACAAGATTCATCAGCGGAAAAGTAATGGCCAATCCGGCAATACCCATCGCACCCACACCGTGACCGATGAAAATGCTGTCGATGATGTTGTACAGTGAAGTAATCGTCATACCGATGATGGCGGGTATAGAATATTGTAGCAGCAGTTTACCTATACGTTCGGTGCCTAATATGTGAGGGTTATTATCCATAACTATTAATCTAAAGAAAGTAATGAATCCGCGTTCGTCCGCTCCGGTCCGTGCCGTCCGCGTATCTGTATTTGCAGCAAAGTTACTCATTTATTTGCTCTGTTCAAGGATTATTCAGACCTTTGTATCGTAATTGATAAGGTATTAACATAATAAGGTAAAAGGAAGTTTATATGACTGAAACAAAAAACATCGCCGTTCTTTTCGATTTTGATGGTGTCGTTGTCGACACAGAGACGCAGTACAGCATCTTCTGGCACAAGATGGGAGTAGATTACTTGGGTATGGAAGACCTTGAAAGTCGCGTAAAGGGACAAACTTTGGTGTACATCTATGACACCTTTTTTCCCGGTATGATTAAAGAACAGGAAGAAATTACCGCCGGCCTCGACCGCTTTGAGCAGGAAATGACATTCGAATTTATTCCCGGTGTAGAATCCTTTATTGCCGATCTCCGTCGTAATGGTGTAAAGATGGCTGTAGTCACCAGTTCCAATGATAAAAAGATGGAAGCTGTATATCGTGCTAAACCCGAAATCAAAACTATGTTCGACCGTATTCTCACGGCTGAAATGTTCACTGCTTCCAAACCTGCACCGGATTGCTTCCTGCTTGGCATGAAAGTATTTGGCACTACACCGGAAACAACTTATGTTTTCGAAGACTCTTTCAACGGACTGAAAGCGGGCATGGCTTCCGGAGCTACAGTAATCGGTCTGGCTACTACCAATTCACGCGAAGAAATTGCTTCGTTGTGTCATTATATCATTGATGACTTCAAAGGTATGGATTATGAGAAACTGCTGACTATTTAGTCAGCAGTTCATTGCATCTATTTATCAATTCAGCTTTCCTGCTGGGAGAAGGTGCTTTCATGTCTGTAATATTTCCGTCCTTATCTATTAATATATAGGTAGGGAAACTATTGATAGAGAATTTTTGTTCCAGCATTTGCTGTTGCTTCTGAGGGAGGTTGTAGTGCACGATGTTAGGACCGGTTAAGCGGAATTCTTTGATGCAATTTTTCCAGGTTGCTTCGGGAGAGTTGCTGGCAAAGTACATAAAGATCACATCCTTATTCTGCATTTCATCCTTTATCGGTGCAACCAATTGCATTTCTCTTTTGCACGGACTGCACCAAGTTCCCCATATATCTACATAAATGACTTTTCCTTTGTAGGGGGCAATCAATGTATGCCATAGTTCGTCGGCATCGTTGCTATCTTTCAAATGAGCGGTTTCCTTCAAACTTTCCGGGTAGTTCATCTCTTGCTTACTGAGTGCGATGTATGTTTTCTGTCGATCCATTATTGTACTCCTGAACTCTTTATGGGTGACAAGTTGCTTGAAGTATTCCAGAATATTTTCGTCCAGTTCCTTTCTGTTGTATTCCATGTTGTTATAGAAAGTTTTGGTAGCTATCCATTCTTTTAATATTGGGGAAGCTTCTATCTGTTCGAAACAAATAAGTTGCTCGTCTATTCTCTTTTTGTCCATTAAAAAGGGTATCAGGGATTGATATTGCTGACACAAATGGAGTATACTGCTGTCGTTCAGTAATTCGTTGGTGCGTAGCATTCCTTCTTTGTAGGGCAAGGCTAATGAATCTATTTCTAAAGAATCTTTTCCATAATGTCTTCCCAATATACTGAGGTCTATGGCATGTTCATATGCCAGAAGATCTTCCTTTTGCTGTTTATTCAGGGAGTGAATTTGTTTCTGGTCCAGATAACGGAGCACTTCAATATTGCTGAGGGTGATAGCTGTGGAAAACATACTATTATAGTAACCCAGATAGTCCCTTAGAAAAGAACTGATATTTCGCTGTAATGTATAAGGTTGTGGTAAACGGTTATACAGACTGTCTACATAGTCTGTATAAGGCTTATCAAAGAATTCCTTATTAAATCCCCTTCTCAGTGCGAAACGTCTTTGCATGAGGTAGGAGGCCAGATCCATTGTGTAGTCGGATTGTATATATTGCATGAATCTGTCTGAAAGCGATGGATACTTGTCTGTGTATCCCTTCAATATATTTACTTTCGTCTTGTAGATATCCTCCAGTTTCTGCATAAATTCCTCATGGCTCATCGTTTTGTCGTAATAAGGAACATATATACTATATTCTTTATTGGGTGGATACAAGGCATAGTTTCTTAATTCTGTATGTAAGCGGGCGTTTTTTCCCATGAATTGAGTTCGGTTGGTGGCATAATCATGGTATAGGAATATCTTTTCACCAGGTTCTACTACATCATAGATATTAATTCCCTCTTTTCCCCAGTCCAGAAAAACGGAGGTTGTATTTATGACAGGGAAAGTGATGCTGAAACATCCTAGTGAATCTATATCCGCATAATATGTATCCTCTTCATCAGTGTAGAAATTGGGCACACTGATAGGAAAAGGTGAAGTTCGCTCCGTATGTTGCAGATATCCAATGAGGGTGACAGAGTCTGTGTAGTAGCCATTGTCTGTAAATGTGCGGTGGTCTTTGCACTTAAATTCCGGTTGCACGGAGTGCCGGGTTAACTTCAATTGCCGTTTATCAGGAAGTATGGCGGTGCAAATACTGTCTTGCTTATTGTCGAATTTAAGTTTAATCATTCTACTCTCATTCCCTTTTCCAAGCGTAATCTCCGCTTTTCCTTTTCGTATATTCATAGATTGATACAACCAAATATCATCTTCGTATATGGCGAAGTTTTCAAAGAAACCTAACAACCATTCCTGAGTGTCCGGGTTATACCAACATCCGTGAATTGTTTGCTGAACGGGTGAGTTGCTGACTTGTGCTTGTGCTTCTGGCTTTATAGCCAGCATGAAAATGCATGTGAGCAGAGTAAAGAGGTTTTTCATGGTATATCTTTGTATGTGAATTGTATAATGGAACAAATGTATGTAAAAATATTGAATAAGTGATTCGCCTGCATTTAAAACTTTATCATAATTTTATGAGGTTATTAATTTAAAGTTATACCTTTGCGCCCGAATTTTGAGAAATAATAACTCATAACTAATAACTTATAACTAAAGAATTATGGCTGGTTATATTTCAGATGACACTCGAAAAGTGACTACTCATCGCCTTGTAGAGATGAAGCAGAGAGGCGAAAAGATATCTATGTTGACGTCTTACGACTATACTATGGCGCAGATTGTGGACGGTGCAGGCATGGATGTAATTCTGGTAGGCGACTCTGCCAGTAATGTGATGGCAGGTAATGTGACTACACTTCCAATCACTCTCGATCAGATGATATATCATGCAAAATCCGTAGTTCGTGGTGTGAAACGTGCTATGGTGGTGGTGGATATGCCTTTCGGATCTTACCAAGGTAATGAGATGGAAGGTCTTGCTTCGGCTATCCGGATTATGAAAGAGAGCCATGCGGACGCTCTGAAACTGGAAGGTGGCGAAGAAATTATAGGTACGGTGAAACGTATTCTCAGTGCCGGTATTCCTATAATGGGACATCTCGGGCTGATGCCGCAATCTATCAATAAATACGGTACTTATACGGTTCGTGCGAAAGATGATACGGAAGCTGAGAAACTGATAAGTGACGCTCACATGCTGGAAGAAGCCGGCTGTTTTGCCATTGTATTGGAGAAAATACCTGCCGCTCTGGCCGAACGTGTGGCAAGTGAACTGACCATTCCTATTATCGGTATCGGTGCCGGTGGTGGAGTAGATGGTCAGGTGTTGGTGATTCAGGATATGCTGGGAATGAACAATGGTTTCCGTCCTCGTTTCCTGCGTCGTTATGCCGATCTGCATACAGTGATGACTGATGCTATCAGCCGTTATGTATCTGATGTCAAGAACTTAGATTTCCCGAATGAGAAAGAGCAATATTGATAATCTTTGGTCACTGGGCTTTATGAGGATGTGCTTTGCCAATTTCCTGCTTTTCGCATCCATCTACATGCTTTTCCCGGTGCTTCCCTCAGTGATGATGTCCAGGTTGGGCATTTCTACAGGGCAGGCCGGCAGCATGTTTCTGGTATTTATGGCGGCAATGTTCCTGGTGGGGCCGTTCCATGCATATCTGGGAGATGAGTATAAGCGGAAACGCGTACTTGTCTATTCCATATTTGTGATGTTGGGAACGACTTTAGGCTATATTTTTGTCGATACTTTTCCGAGGTTGCTGATGCTTGTTGCTGTGCAGGGCGGAGCATTCGGATTGGCTACGACGGCAGGCATTACGGTGGCCATCGATATCACTACTGCTTCGCGCCGTAGTGCCGGAAATCTGGGCTTTGCACTGGCAGGCCGTTTAGGTATGCTGGTAGGAGTGGGAGCGGGAATATGGATGTTCCAGCTCAAAGGTTTCAGCATGACGGCATATTTTTCTATATTATGCAGTATATTCAGCATTTTATTTGCATTGCGGGTATATGTAGCTTTTCGTGCACCGATAGGAGTGGGGCATTGCAATTTTGACCGCTTCTTGTTGTTGCGGGGTTGGCTTCCCGCCCTCAATCTGGTACTGATTGCTTTTATTCCCGGAATTGCATTATTGTTAATCAAACAAGGGGATTATGCTGCACTGTTTTTTCTCGTTGTTCTGGTAGTGCTTACGATACCTTTTACGAAGATATTTATTAAGCTCTCGCAACATTGTCAGCGGGGAACGGCGAATACAACTTGCCATTTGGCCATGGAAGCCGGTATTTTGATTGGGCTTGCAGTTTGTTGTTTCCTATCGGATCATGGAGAAATGTATTCCGAATTAGCAAATGGAACCGGTATTGCAGATATTTATCTATATACTGATTTTCAGTTGATTTATAAGGTGATTGGTATTGGAATCCTGGTAACCTTGGCTTTCTTCTTTTTGCTGACGTATCCTTATTATAAGAGGAAAAAAGTAAGATAATTAGCAGGCGCGGATCACGCAGATTTATATCAGGAAAAGAATCTGTGTAATCTGCGCCTGAGTATTTATAAATACGGGAGAAAAATAATGATCCCGATAATTGCCGCCGCAACAGCGCACACCAGCACTGCTCCGGCGGCAATGTCTTTTACCTGCCCTGCAATGGGGTGACGCTCGGGAGAAACCAGATCCACTAATTTTTCAATGGCTGTATTGAATAGTTCCGCGGCTATTACCACGCCAATACACAAGATAATGACTATCCATTCCGTACGTGTTATGCCAAAGAAAAAACCGGCAGCTATCACTACTGCTGTAGTAATGAGATGAAAACTTAAGTTCTGTTCTTTCCCTACACATTGCCGGATACCTTTCCAGGCATATCCGAAACTGCGGATCTGTTTTTTTAAATCGTATTTCATATTAATAATGACATGTTATGAGCTATAGGTTAACTGCTTTGGATATTACTACTTGTCACTGGTAGCTTGTAGCTAACTCAGCTTCTTGAAACTTGTTTCACTCCCTTCACCGTCCTCAGCTTTTTGAGCAGTGTCTCCAGTCGTCCGGTATCACCTACCATAATCGTCATCGTTCCTGAGAATAAACCATCATGAGAGTCAATGCCGATAGAGCGCAATGAGATATCATTTTCTTTGGATATGATCGAAGTGATATTTGTAACAATGCCTATATCATCATGTCCCACGACGCGCAGCGTAATCGGATACTGCGTACCTTGCGATTTACCGGCCCAGCGCGCTTTTACAATCCGGTATCCGAATCGTTCACGTAACTGGGTGGCGTTAGGGCAGTCACTACGATGTATCTTGATGCCGCCGGTCACACTAACAAAACCGAAAACATCATCTCCATAAATCGGACTACAGCAGCGTGCCAGCTTGAAGTCCAGTCCTTTCAGATCCTGATCAATTACCAGTACATCCTCTTTCGAACGGGTGATTTCGTCGTTCTGTGTCTGTTGCAGATTATATCCCTCAGCGCTGCGGTATGTGATGTCGTCATGCGTATCACTTTCCCTCCTCTGCTGTTCCAGATATTTATCGATGATTTCATTTACATCCAGTGTTTCATCTGCGATGCTTTGATAAAAGTCTGTCACTGTCTTGAAGCCGAGACGTTTGATCAGGCGCATCATTACGGCTTCATCATATTCTATTTTCCGGTTCTTGAATTTACGCTCTATCGTTTCTTTGGCAAAGGCATGCTGGCGGGCAACCATCTCCTTCAATGCCTGGCGTATCTTGGTACGTGCCTTGGAGCTGGTTACAATATTCAGCCAATCCTGTTTGGGTGTCTGTGTATTCGATGTCATAATTTCCACCTGATCACCACTATTCAGCACTTGCCGCAATTGGGCATTCTTACCGTTTACTTTTGCACCGATACACTTACATCCTAATTTGCTATGGATGTGGAAGGCAAAATCCAGTACCGTAGCTCCCTTGCCTAACTTGAACAGATCGCCTTTCGGAGTGAATACGAAGACCTCATCCTCGTATAAATCCAGTTTGAACTGGTCCATAGCTTCCAGCCCGTTACTATCCGAGTTTTCTAATGCTTCACGGACAGTGGTCAGCCATTCATCCAATCCCGTTTCTCCTTTTACACCTTTGTAACGCCAGTGAGCGGCGAGTCCCCGTTCGGCGATATCGTCCATGCGTTCGGTACGTATCTGTACTTCCACCCATTTGCCTTCGGGACCCATTACAGTGATGTGTAATGACTCGTAACCGTTGCTTTTGGGTACAGATAGCCAGTCACGCAAGCGCTTCGGGTTAGGTTGGTACATATCTGTTACAATGGAGTATGCTTGCCAGCATTCCTGCTTTTCTTTATCTACAGGTGAATCCAGGATAATGCGGATGGCGAACAAGTCATATACCCCTTCGAACGGACATTTCTGTTTCTTCATCTTCTGATAGATGGAGTGAATGGACTTTGTACGTCCTTTGATGTGGAAATGCAATCCGGCCTCCTCCAGTTTCTTCTGCATCGGAGCGATGAAGGCGGCAATATACTTGTCACGGGACGCTTTTGTTTCGTTCAGCTTATCCTTGATGTGATAGTAAACCTCTTTCTCCGTATATTTCAGTGAAAGGTCTTCCAGTTCCGATTTCAGCTTATATAAACCCAGTTTGTGGGCGAGGGGAGCGTACAGGTAGGCCGCTTCATTTGCCACTTGCCGACGGGCTTCGTCATTCCTGCTGTCTTTGATTTGCCGCATGATGTTCACGCGGTCTGCAATCATTATCAGGATCACACGCATATCTTCCGCAAACGAGAGCAACAGGTTGCGGAAGTTTTCCGATTCGATAGTCGGGCTTTTGGAGTAAAGCTCATTTACGCGGATGAGTCCGCGGATGATACCTGCCACGTCTTCACCGAAGGCGGCTTGCACTTCTTCGGGGGTACAAGCTCCGTTTCTCACGCTTTCGTGCAGCATGATGCCCAGAATAGACGCCCGTTTCATTCCGATTTCTTCGGCCACGATAACGGCAGTCTGCATATCTTTAACCAGTGGATTCAGTCCGAAGGTGTCACGCTGGACTCGGTTATCCTTTATAGAGTTGATAAGATGTGTTTTCAGTTTTCTACAGTCACCTTTCTGTAATGTCTCACCGGTCAACTGCAATAATTTTCTGTAGAGAGAGAAGAGCAATTCCTTCTCTTCAGTAGTGAAAAATTCATCTCTTTCCATAATCGTCCATTTTTGTTGGCCAAAGGTAGCTTATTCTTCTTTTCTATTATAAGATTTTGATGATTAAAATTCTATAAAGACTATATAAATGCTTTTGTTTTGAGTGAAAGTTGACAACTTATTCTCTTGTTTTTTCTCCTTATTTATACTGTACTAATTTAATAAATTCCGTCAATAGCAACAACTTATTATGTTATTTCGTATTTTTACAATCTAACAAAAAATATATAATATGGCAGAATATGAAATGAATCAACAGAATCGGCTTCGTAGGACAATTAGCCATTGCAATTCGGAAAACAGACAACTGAAAGAGCTCACGGATAAAAGAACAGTTACGCAGGCTATGATGACGCTTCGTCCGAGAGTAACTAAGACTAACGGACATGACGCACCTACAGGGGGATATACAAATCATTCTGTATATTCGCACGTATTGAAAAAGCCTTCCGGAGGTTCTCAGTTTCTGTGGTGGACAAATCCATTAAAAGAAACATTAATAGTAACGGATGGAAATAGGAGTCATGACTTGGAGCAAGTGACGGCTGCATCTGCTGGGTATGTTTGGCATCATAGTGAATTAATAGATGTATCAGGATCATGCTATATGCAGTTAGTTCCGGAGAATGAGCATGCTGCAATTTCACATAGAGGGGCGATTGATGAATTTCTTCATGATGCGATGTAATTTTCTTCTTTTCTCTATATATGGCTTGTGCTTTTTTTGTATTTTTGGCAATCAATTAATAAAAAATAGATAGTATGATAACACCGCAAGACAAAGAGTTGCTTAGGCAAAAAGGTATTTCAGAAGAGCAGATAGCTGAACAGCTGACCTGTTTTGAGAAAGGTTTCCCGTACTTAAAGCTGGCTGCTGCCGCTTCATTGGAAAAAGGTATTCTGGCACCTGCAGCAGAAGAGCAGAAGCTCTATCTCGATGCATGGGATGCATATACGCGGACAGATAAAGTAGTAGTGAAGTTTGTTCCTGCTTCAGGTGCGGCAAGCCGTATGTTCAAGAATTTATTCGAATTTCTCGGGGCTGATTATGATGTGCCCGAAACTAAATTCGAAAAAACATTTTTTGAGCAGATTGAAAAGTTCGCTTTCTATAATGACTTGAATGCCGCCTGTGAGAAAGCATTCGAGAAGAACATTCCCGCGTTAATGGCTGAGGGTGATTATAAAGCTGTAGTGGCTGCATTGCTTGAGGCGGCAGGACTGAATTATGGTGCGCTTCCGAAAGGTTTGCTGAAGTTCCACAGGTATGAAGATGGAGGCCGTACTCCATTGGAAGAACATCTTGTGGAAGGTGCTCTCTATGCGGCTAACAAGAATGGAAAAGTAAACGTACACTTTACTGTCTCTCCCGAACATCGCCGTTTATTCGAAGTATTGGTGGCTGACAAAGCAGCCGTTTATGCAAAGAAATACGGAGTGGATTATAATGTTACTTTCTCTGAACAGAAGCCTAGCACGGATACGGTTGCTGCTGATATGGATAACCAGCCTTTCCGTGATAATGGCAAATTATTGTTCCGTCCGGGTGGTCATGGCGCATTGATCGAGAATCTGAATGATCTTGATGCAGATATTATCTTTATCAAGAATATCGACAATGTGGTGCCCGATAAGTTGAAAGGCGACACCGTGTTGTATAAGAAGCTGATTGCCGGAGTATTAGTGGCGCTGCAACAAAAGGCATTTGCTTATCTGGAACTTTTGGATAGTGGCAGATATACTCACGAACAAGTGCTTGAAATTCTGCAATTCCTGCAAAAGAAATTATTCTGTAAGAATCCTGAGACAAAGAATCTGGAAGATGCTGAACTCGTACTTTATCTGAAAGAGAAACTAAATCGTCCGATGCGTGTATGCGGTATGGTGAAAAATGTAGGCGAGCCGGGTGGCGGTCCGTTCCTGGCATATAATAATGACGGTACTATTTCCCTGCAAATTCTTGAAAGTTCTCAAATTGATATGGACGATCCGGAGAAGAAAGAGATGTTCGAAAAGGGTACGCACTTTAATCCTGTAGATTTGGTTTGTGCTGTGCGCGATTATAAGGGCCATAAGTTTGATCTTGTTAATTTCGTAGATAAGGCTACCGGTTTCATCTCTTACAAGTCCAAGAACGGTAAAGACCTCAAAGCACTTGAACTTCCCGGTTTGTGGAACGGTGCCATGAGCGATTGGAATACGGTATTTGTAGAGGTTTCTTTGAGTACGTTTAATCCGGTAAAGACGGTGAATGATTTGCTGAGGGAACAACATCAATAAATGATATTTAAGTAATGAATAAACGTGCCGGGTGGTTATATTTCCGGCACGTTTTCATCAGAGGGTATTTACCCTACATATCTACACATTCATCGCATTGGCACTCAGTGCTCCTATAATAGCCGAAGCTACCGCAATCACCACTTTTAGAATTTTATCCCAGATAGACTTTTTCATATTCTTTGATTAAATGATTAGTGATATTTTAACCCAGCGGATTTTCATCCAGTCCTCCACCGCCGGAACCTCCCTGGTCACCGGAAGAGTTTCCACCTGATGGATTTCCGTCCTTGTTTACCAATGCTTCCAGATCGTAGAAGTCAATTTTCTGTCCGGCGCGTGTTGCCGTTACGTCCGGTCTGATGGTGGTCGAGGGTCGGAAATTGATTTTCACGGCCTTGATGTTCTTAGCCGTGCAATCCTCCTTTTTCTCCACTCCGAGGGTCCGTGCCGACAGGCTGAAAACCCCGAAGTCCTTGATGTTCACCGATTGTCCGCCATACAGCTTGTCAATCAGCGCTTCCACAAAGTTGGTGATTACACTTTTAATGTCTCCCAAGGTCAGTGAACTTTTCTCCTTCATCACGTACGCCACGTCTTCCAGGTCGGCATTTTCCCCTAACGTCACCAGTTGCGGATAAAACTTTGCCACCGCATCCTCCTTTCGCGGATCTTTCCGCGGAATCTTCTTGAATGGTACTCCCATAATCAATAATTTTTTAAAAGTTAAAAAACAAGGTTATTTAATGATCCTCGGGGGAAAGCTGTCCGTATCCTCTTCTCATGCTTTTCATAATTTACTCTGCCATCATGGGCTTGCCGGAAGATTTTCGCTCTTTTCTCCTTTGGACACTGCAAATATACCCCGTTCTTTTTCCTTCCACTTTCCGCTTGACGTTATTTGAGTTTGTATGAAAAAAAGAGACTTTCAATGAGAGGTAATACCTCCTTTATTCCTTTCGGATATCGTTGCAAATGAGTACCTTTATACCATATAAATCACTAAAAAACAAACTTATGAAAGAAGAAAACTTAGATGAGAAAGTCCCTGTCCGCGCTTATACCAAAGCCGACCTTGCCATGCTTTACAACCCCGGTGTATGTATTACTACCGCCCTTCAGCTTCTCCGCCGGTGGATTTACGCTAACAGGCAACTGATGGCGGAACTGAAGGAAGCGGGTTATAACAAGAACCGCCATTCTTACCTGCCCCTTGAAGTGAGACTTATATTCAAGTATCTCGGTGAGCCTTAGAATATCCGGCAGGGAGTGTGCCTCTCCTTTGTAAATAAAATGCCAATATATGTGACGGGTGATAAGAATATATGTAATGCCACATTACAATACATCTAATCACCCGCTACATTATATGCTACCCGGTGGAATCTTCTTCCCGTGGATTCTATCCGAAATCCCTAAAACGGTAATCCCCCCTCTGCTTTATCGCCTTCTTCCGTCTTCCCGTCCTGTCCTTTTTTCCTGAATCCTTTTCTTACTTCATCTTCCGTCAAGTCCACCACCTGATATTCCGTGCTTCCCTGTTCGTTCTTTCTCGTCCTGAATCCGTATTTTTCCAGTGATAGCGCCAAGGTCTGTATGGTTTGCCTGTTCACCTGTATTTTGCCGTAGATCGCTATTTTGGTAAGTATGGCCGCGGCCGGTATCCACTTCACGCATAGATCCTCCGTTTCCGGCTTTCGGAAGTATATGAACAGGTTTTCTTCCACGGGGTCCTTCATCCGGTGCAGCTCATTGTGCCGGTTAAGCTCGTCAATTTCTTCTCCCTCGTACCAATACTGGTATCCTTCCTTCATCAATGCGTAAGCCTGCGCGTATATCCCCTCGTAATTGACCGGTGTTCTATAATCCAGCGTAATGACTGAAGAGGGCAGGAATCTCCTGTTTCCCCCTATGTCCTGCAGGCATTGGCGGCTGTTTGTGCTTGCAATGAACGATGCATGACGCGTGAAGTTATATGCCTGTAAGTCATAGGCCTTTCTCTCGGTGATGCTTTCCTGTGTGATGATCCGCTTGAGACCCGCCAGTTCTTCCATTCTGACGCCTTCGAATTCCTCCATGTTGATGATCAGATGCGTACTTAGCAGTATCTGGTGATCTGTTTTTTCCGATCCCACCATTCCGTTTCTGTAATACTCTTTCCATTCCGGTGGCAACAGTCTTCGTATCCATGTACTCTTTCCCTTTCCCTGCTCGGAGTATAGTATGATGACCAGATGGTTCACCGTGTCGTCCTGCAATGCTCCTGCCAGCATTCCCACGAACCACCTTCTGAAACTCTTCCTCCAGAATTCCTGGTCTTCAGTCTGCACCGTATCCGCCAGTTCCCCGATGTAGTCTTTCACTCCGTCCCATGGTCTCAGCTTCTCTATGTAGGCTGTGAATGGATTGAACTCCCTTGCATACGATGAATCAATGATCGCCTGCAGATAATTTCTGAAGCATTTGATTCTTGTCAGTTGCAGGTCCAGGAATATTGAATTGTAGCTTCTTGTTCTCATGGGGCGGAACTTTCCTTTCCATTTCTCATCCTTTTCGTTTAGGTTTAGATATTCCAGCCGGTCCAGTATCACGTTTCTTCGTATGTCATAATGCGTCTTCAGGAATTCCAGCAGCTGGTCGATGGTATCTGTTTTCTCTTCCTTCCGCCCGAGTGCTTCGTAGGTCTTGTCCGTGTATACATAAGCGTTGTGCAGGGGCGTGGCCATATCAATCCCCTTTTCCTCCGGTCCGAATTTCTCCTGTACCAGTCTGACTACCACCTTTTCGTCCAGTCCTTTGGCATAGCATTTGTTTCCCAGTGCGAATAGGAAGTTGTCCCTGTTTCCGGATTCAAACCTCGATGTCCTCTTCACTGCGAGCACTGCCTTGCCGAACTCCATCCTTTCCCACGGCTCAGCTTCCACTTTGCCGGCCTCCGGCTTTTTATCACCCACCGCCTTATCACTTATCACCTTGCCACTCATCACTCCGTCACTTTTCCTTCTACCGGCTTGCGGCTTTTCCGGAGGAATGATGTCGGTCAGCGCCTCGTCCACCTCTTTCATCAGTTCCTCGTTCAGATACGCCTTCCCATCGAAAGAGGTGAAGAATCCCCTTGAGATGTCTTTTCCGCTTCCGTCTACTTCTACTTCCAACAGCTGCTCGTAGTATTCCTTGCAGGCGTCATACATCATCCTGTGATACTTCTCCAGGGTTGTGAAGTCCATTTTTCCAACAGAGAATATTTCCCTCAGGGTCCGTGCGTATTGTGTACGCAGGAATACGAAGACTTTGAATCCATGCCCCTTTGGAGTGAGGAAACTGCCCAATGTATTGGGATCTTTATTTATTTTCTCCCTCAACTCTTCCAGTTTCTCCCCGGGCTGGTCGTCGATGTCCAGTACAATGGTATGGGTGTGCCTTGTAATGCTGTATGCCTGCCTTTTCTCCCTGTACCCTGCCGTTACGGTATAGAATGGCAACTGCTTCTTCACATGGTTCGCCTCCTCTATCTTTCCCTGGCTGACGAGCAGCCTGATTTTGAGTACGAGCTTTGCATACAATCCTTTTGTAATGTCCTCAATCACTTTGCGGAGAGTAATTTCTCCCCTGACGTTGCTGAATCCGCTGTATGCGGTAACCGGAATATTTTCCATTTCTAATTCTTAATTGTTTTAGTCTGCCTTATGGCGGCACAAAAGAATGGATAATATTTTAAATGTGATTGCGCCTTTTCATGAGGAAAAGGCGCAAAAACCACAATTTTGCAGAAGCGTCCGGTTCTATTTCTTTCTTTTTCCGTCTTCCTTTTGCTCGTTCAGCAGTGCCTTTCTTAGTTTAATGATTTCAGTGTTAAGGCTTTCCACGGATATGAATCCTTTTTCGTTTTTGTCTTTCTCGAAGACTGTACTGCGGTTCAGTAATCTCGCCAGGTGCTTGGTCCCTTTCAGTCCCGCCTCCTTTTTCTGCCCGATAAGTTTCCGTACCCACGGGGTCAGGAACTCTTCCCTTTCCCCGGCTTTGACGATCATTCGCCCGTCAAACGCTTCATTTTCAACTAACAGGATGTTGATCCTGTATTCAGTTCTCTCTACCCGGATGTCATAGCCATCCTTCTTCATGAGTTCAATACTCAGGATTGTGTTTTTTTATCCATAAAACCACAATTTAAAAAGTTAGTAATTTATTGTTAGTTTGAAATACGAAAGCAAAATTAACGCTTATAATGGAAATATCTTCTGTTCTCGTCTGAAAAAGTGAATATTTTCTTTAGGTGTTGTTACACACACACAGTCGAACAGGGTAGGGGGGATACCCCCTATTAATAATAATATGTGTGTAACAAGGTCTAAAGAAAAAATAGGGAAATACGCGCCTGTGCGCATGTATACGTGGGTACATTATTATAAAAGAGAAATCTCCTGTTGGTAGATTGAAAGGAAGATACTGCAATATGGACGTGATAGGGAGTGAAGCGGGTGAACAGGGATGGTGTCAATAATGATTGTGTTAAATTGGGGCGTTTTTTAATCGTTCGATTAATGTGCGCAAAGATAATGCAGAGAAATGAAACAACAAAATATTCTGATAAATAAAAGCTGTTTATTTTTTCTTTCAGTATGATATATTGCTAATCTATAACCGGTTATCCCTAAAATAAAATTGTGTTTTTTCCGCCTGCCTTTTGTTGAAAGAATCTTAGTGCGAATATGCCCCCGGACTATGCACATTAATCGAACGATTAAAAGACGATAATTGCTCTTAATCCATTCGTTTATAGCTTTTTACCTGCCATTTATTAAGGTAATGAACAGCTACGGAAAATCAACAGGCAAGAGGAACACGAAACTTGCCGTATCTTACATAAAGTGTTCGCAAGTAATTGAAACTCAAGTGTATGCAAGGGTATCAAAGCCCCGGAGGAACACCCTTTTCTGAACAGGACATAGAATGGAATCGGAAAAAGATACTGAAAAAGAGTCTGAAATCTGGTACGCTATGCGTGCCACCTACCGTCGGGAGCCTGATGCCATGCGTCTTCTTGAAAAGGAGAATCTGGGCTGTTTTGTCCCTATGCAATATAAGATCAGCCTGAAGAAAGGCAGGAAAGTCCGGGTTCTGGTTCCTGTTGTCCACAACCTGATTTTTGTTCATGCCCGTCCTTCGGATGTAAAACGTGTGAAGTCTCAGGTGAGTTACCTGCAATACATCACCGATACCCGCAGCGGACGGAAGATAATCATCCCGGATAGTGAGATGCAACGCTTCATTGCCGTAGCTGGCACTTATAACGACCATCTCCTGTATTTCCAGCCTGATGAACTGAACC